>Ga0335076_10001326_pt1 | contig 23893 bp, 17 predicted proteins | sample Lox_Sample_25_FD_206717 | JGI IMG/M metagenome (GOLD analysis project Ga0335076, IMG submission 206717) | Soil microbial communities from Loxahatchee National Wildlife Refuge, Florida, United States - Lox_Sample_2.5 | ecosystem: Environmental > Terrestrial > Soil > Wetlands | place: USA... | reverse complement strand
AGAAAAACGGTTTTGGACTCCAAAAAGCGAATGAAATTTGTCCATTCCACATCAGCCTGCCCCCCTTTCCATCTCCAGTGGATTCCTGAACCGTCCAGCGTCATCGTTCTAGGACCTTGGGCCGCAGGCTGTTGCTGGAATTGAGTGCGTGCGGACCACCACGGAGCACCCCAGATCAGGACTGCCCAGAACGCGGCCAGTACGAACAACGGGACGACGCCGCCGACTTTAGCTTGGTGATCTGTCGCCAGAGTGAGCAGGCCTATCGTAGGTAAGAGGAAGATAGACGCAAATAGCACGCGGAAACTCCACTTCGACAGGACACTTCGCTTTCGGTGAGCCAAAAAGGAATCGTAGAAATCCTTCTGAGTCAATTCGTATGTGAGTTCCATTTTTCGGAGAATTCTGTCATATGCTTAACGCCGTGACAAATAGGCTTTTGTAATGAGGCGATTTCACTCATTGGCCTGATCCGGTCATAGGTGTTCCCATTTGGGTAAGCCGCAGTGAACACAACGTCGTGGCGGGCGGCCTGGCATTTCTGTTGCGGATTTCACCACGTCTGCGGGTGCCCCACCGTTGCGTTTTTTGCAACAGCATACCTCGCCCCATGGGTACATCACAGGCTCATGTGCCGCCAATGGAATTGATAGGCGTCCGCGATCTGCTTCGACAAAATGTCTACGTTCACGCCGCCGGGAAGGTTGCTTTTCTCAAGCAATGCTTCGCACTCGCGAGCTAGATCGCTACCGAGCTCAAACACTTGCTCCTGCGTGTACTTTCCCGTACGGATGTCAATCAACAACTCCTTTTCCGGGCGCGGCAGCGTAACTTTGTGCTCCCGAAGCAGTTCCCTACACTCACCCAGCAAACGGATATAGTGCATCGCAAACTTAACATCGAAGCCATACCGTTCGATCAGATCTGGACGCTGGCCGTGTCTTCCCATCCCGCGCTCGCCCGTCAGACGCATTCGTTGAGATTCGGCAAATCCCAGGTATTGCATCGCGGCTCTCTTTGAAATCAGCTGTTCACGATGGGAACCAATGAATTTTTCCCACGTGTTGGACGACGAGAGCGTGTTTTCTGCAAACAGATAATGCAGAATGGCTGGATTGCCCTTTCGAATTAGTTCCCCCCATCTGTGCAGCGAGTATGTGGTTACGTCGACATCGTCGGCCGTGTTCTTTCCAGTCGCCGAGCCGGAAGACCATACGTAGTGCTCCAGAGACAATACGCCCAGAATCCGCTCCGGGGGCTCGATGTAGCATCCGTATATGTCTAAATCGTCATACCCGCTTACTTTGGCTCCGTGCAACTGCGAGCCGCCAACAAAGAGATGAATCAGTGATGCGGCCTTCAAGGGAAAGCCTGCGTCGAGAACGTACTTAACTAAATCTTGATCTTGCGAATGCATGTCTAGAGGATCAGGATACCAGTCCTTATTTGCCTCCCCTAGGCCTTCCGCCCCTTCCGCGCTAAACTAGTCCTTCCCCCATGCGAGTCCTCGGCATCGACTGCGGCGGAGAATACACCGGATACGGTGTCGTCGAGATCCATTCCGACGGCAAGCTTTCCTGCCTGACCTGCGGCGCTATCAAGCTCTCGCCCCGTGAGAAGCTTCCGACCCGTCTTTCCCAGATTTACATGCACCTGGGAGCGATCATCTCCCAGCACCAGCCCGACGAAGTCGCGATCGAAGACGTCTTCTACGCGCTCAACGTCAAGTCCGCCCTGAAACTCGGACAGGTGCGCGGCGTAGCCATGCTGGCCGCCGCATCGGCCGGTCTCGAAGTCGCCGAATACTCGCCGTTAACCATTAAGTCATCCGTCGTCGGTTACGGACGCGCCGAAAAGCAGCAGGTGCAGCACATGGTGACACGGCTTCTGGATCTTGCCGAGCCGCCTGAGCCGATGGACGCATCCGACGCCCTGGCCATCGCGATCTGCCATCTGCATACTGCCGGGACTCTCAACCGGCAACGCGCCATGGCTCGTTAACCGTCCAACTGCCTCGAATTTTGCGATAATTTTCCTGGCAGCCCCAGCAAGCCCAGAACGAGGAAGCCGTACGAGCAAGAAGACATCCATCGCGATTCCACGGGATCCAGTCCCGCCTGTGGCCAAGCCTCTGCCGCGAATGGCAACAGTCTTTTGCTTCTGTCTTCTTTTTTGCGCAACGGCCGCCGCAGCCGATTCCGCTACGATCACTTTCTCCCTCGATTTTCCCCACTCCGATCCCGAGCACTATTCGCTCGCAGTTCAGTCTGACGGTCACGCGAAGTACGAGAGCACCGGCAAAATCTCCGCCGAGTCCGACGATACCGAGAACTACCAGAGCGACTTCACCGTCACTGACGCCACCCGCGCCCGCATCTTCGACCTGGCCGCACAGGCTCACGATTTCTCAGGCAAGATCGACTCCGGCAACAAAAAGCTGGCCTTCACCGGGGCAAAAAAGCTGACCTACACCGACGGACAAAAAAATGCCACCGCCGACTACAACTACTCGCAAATTCCCGCTATCCAGCAACTGACGGCGCTCTTCCAGGGCATCGGCGCGACTCTCGAATTCGGCCGCCGCCTCGCTTATCAACATCGCTATCAAAAGCTGGCGCTCGACGACGAACTGAAGCATATGGAATCCGAGGCTCGTTCGGGCTCGTTGTCCGAGTTGCAGGCCGTCAAGCCGATCCTGCAGGCAATCTACGATGACCCCAGCGTTATCAACGTCGTCCGCGCTCGCGCCCAACGCATTATGGAAATGGGAAACACCCCGGCGTTAACTCCCCGGTAACCATCTCCCTCAGCCCGTTCGGACATGGCACCCCGGCCAATGCCCGTTCAGACGCAGCTTTTACAACGTCACGGCCAAAACCGTGTTTTAATAGGACCACAAGATCTCGTCGGGAGGCTTCTATGTCTTACCCGTCTCGCTCCAAGTTTGGCCTGTTCCTTCTGGCTGTCAGCGCTTTCGCTCTGTTGACGATCCCAGCCTTAGCCGATTCCCAAGCGCGCATCGTCCGCCTCAGCGATGTTCAAGGCAGGGTCCAGATCGACAAAAATACTGGCCTGGGATTTGAAAACGCTTTCCTGAATCTCCCTGTAACGCAAGGGGTGCAGTTAAGGACGGGCGCCAACGGCCGCGCCGAGATTGAGTTCGAAGACGGCAGCACTTTGCGCCTTGCTCCGAATTCTGTGATGCAGTTCAGTACCTTGGGTACCAACGACGCGGGCAAGCACTATTCCGCGGTCGACCTCACGGAGGGTATGGCCTACGTGAACTGGCTGGGCCAGAGCGGAGATCAGTTCACTCTCAATTTCTCCCGCGAAAAGATTACCCTCGAACGCTCCGCGCATTTCCGCGTGCAAACCGCGACCGATGTCGCCAAGCTCGCCGTCTACAAAGGCAACGTCGAGGTCGAAGGCCCGTCGGGAAAGACAACCGTCCCCAAGAAGCAAACCGCAAATTTCGACGCCGATGACAAATACACCTTGGCCAAGGGCATCGAAGAGGCGCCGCTCGATTCTTGGGACAAGGACTCGATTGTCTATCACGATCAATACGCCAAGAATAATTCCTCTCCGTACGGTTACGGCTTCAGTGACCTGAACTATTACGGCGGTTTCTACAACGTTCCTGGCTACGGAATGTTGTGGCAGCCCTACTTCACCGGCGTGGGATGGGATCCGTTCATGGATGGGGCCTGGTCCTTCTATCCCGGCTTCGGGTACACCTTCATATCCGCCTATCCCTGGGGATGGATGCCGTATCGCTACGGCAACTGGATGTTCCTTCCCGGCTACGGATGGATGTGGCAGCCCGGTGCCTGGAACTCGTGGGCGACCATCCCGCACTACACGAGTGCAAACACGGTTCACGTTCACTCGTTGGTCGCGCCTTCCGGAACGGTTAAGACAGTTGCGGTGGGCCGGGGAGGTTCATTGTCGACGGTCGCGCCCATGCGGCTCACCGTCAATGCTGGATCCGCGGGGTTGGGCATAGCGCGTGGTTCAGTCAACAACCTTCATCACTTGAACACTCAGGTCGCGAAAAATGGATTCGCTCAAGTGCACGCCGCACCTCAATTTGCGACCAGCGCTCCGCACAGTTCCCCGGGATACTCTGCGTCCGCGCCCCACTCCTCGCCGTCCGCAGCCCCATCAAGCCACAGCTCAATGGGTAGTTCGCACTCGGGCGGAACGTCGCATCGCTGAGCAGCTGTCCGAAATGAGTCGCTGTCGGAAATGAGCAGCGGTCTGAAATTAAAATGGGATGCCCCATGTCTCGCCGCAGTTGCGAGACATGGGGGGTAGTACCGCTGCCGCTTAACAATCCGGCCCGGTCCCTCTATCTCCGCAAACTAACTGAAGTGATCACCTTTTCGCACAACCCCTGCATCTCGTGCGACGATCCCCGATCCCAGCTGCAGCTCACTGGAACAACCTTCCCCCACGGCGTCAACATCAGCCCCAGCACGCCATGCATATCCGCCAGGTCGCGTCGAGTCGCGTTGAAATCCGCGATCAATGCCGGATACCCATCCAGCGTGGCACTCGAGAAGCTGCTTCCAATGCCTGGCTTCGACGCCAGCCAAACGTAGTTGGCCAAGTAATAGTGCGCCTGCTTTTTCAGTTCTTCGTCCTCGGTCAGTCCGACGGCATGCCTGTCTAACGCCGGACCCAGCGCAACACTCAGCATCGTGTCGCCCCGTTGCACCAGGTACACCGTATGCAACGGGGTATCCTCCGACACCTGTACATCTCCGGGCAATGCAACGGAAAGGCTGGCGCAGAACCACGCATCCCGGCACAATGCCTTCTCGTACCGGGTAAAGCCCGCAGGGGTCGCGACCAACGCATCGGCATCGATCACGCGTGTCGTCCGTTTCACGACCTCTGGTTTTGCCGCCTGGATGATCGGGCTCGGCAACAGTGTCTTGGTGGCGGCAACCGGCACCGTGCCACTCTCCGGCTCGGGGGTCGCCTCAAATCGTTTCAGCGCCGCGAGCCACTCCAGCGGCCGTTCAGCAGGCAAAAGCCGGGCTCGTGCCTCTTCCTGGAAGTGAAATGTCATGAACGGATACCGCCCGGGATTACCAGACCGCCTGCGCGACCGGTCCGGCGTAGGATTCTGCCAATCCTCCGCGGTAGATTCGTCTGGATCGGGATCATCCGCATCGCTGTCGTCATACGGCGATGCCAGCGTCAGTTTGTTGTCGATCGTCTGCGAACGATGCAGCCACGCAACATGATGGGCGTTCGGATCGAGCAACAAAGAAATGTGCAGCACCGCCGCCACCGCATTGTTTCCCGCCGCCGGGATCGTTCGTCCACCGCTTGCCGTTCCAACCGCCGGAAGATCGATGGGTGAGAACACATATTGCGACGTCACCCACGCGCACGATTTCCCATCCACTTGAACCAGATTCCGGAAACGCAAGTCCGACCCGCTCAGTTCCAGGTCTTTCAACCCGTGGTCTCGCGGATACGCAAACTGCCCGCGCGCTTTCCACGACGCGCCCTCCGCCACGGGCTCAGGAGAGAACTGTGTCTGCAGCAGATCTTCCGTGACTTTCCGCAACAGGGCGCCACCGTCCCAATACTTGAAATAGCTGTCCAGATCGTGCCTCAGAGTGGTCTCGCCATGCGGTCCCACGCGAAACATCGCCGTCGATGCCTGCAGCGCCGCAAGCCTCTTCTGAAAGTCTTCCGCCGTAAACATGGAACAGCGCACGCTGGTCACGCGCGTATCACTGTAACGAGCCTCAATGGGAGTGTTGCCGTCCTTGTCGGAATTCAGCGCGTGCAACGTCACAATGGCTGAAAGTGCGTAGTCGCACGGCCCACGAGGAGGCGTAAGGATCGCCCCGCTCGCGTCCGCGATTGGAACGAACGAGCCTGCCGCTTCCAGTTCGTACCGAACAGTCTCACCAGGCTTGAAATCGGCTTCCAGCAGAAGCTTCCGCCCGCGGTTCGCCGTCTGCGCCGGTAGCGGAAGACACGCGCCCGCAAGGCAGCCCACAGCCATCAGCAGCAACCATGTCCTCATTCTTATCATTCCGGATCTTCTGTCTCCGGCGGATCGTCTGGCGAATCATCCGGCGGGTCCTCGCCCGGCGGCCGGTACGAGGGTGGATTGTCATCCGTTGGATACACGCGCTTATAGGCCGTCAAAAATGTCTGGGCGCGCGCCGATCGCACAATGGCATCGCAAACGCTGCTGGCAGCACCCGCGTCTTCTTCCTGAAAGACGCACGCGAATCCGTGAAATCCCAGTGGCGATCCTTCGATCACGCTCACGCCCAAAAATTTTGCGGAACTGCTGCCGACCGCAAAATGGCTGATCTTGGCCTCCCCCGTTTCGGAAGGAAGTCGCTCGTCCGTCGATAGCCTTGCCGGTTGCCCGAAATACTCCGGACGTGAAAACCAGGCCTGCAAAAGCGTCTTTTTCGCGGCATCGACCGTACCGACGTTGGTGGGCAGTGACTCTGCGCCGTAGACGCGGATGGCGTGACTAAGTTCATCCTCATGCCCGGCGAGCGGAATCAGCACCGGACGCGGCTCCGCTGCCGGCCTTATCCAGCGTGGCGATCGCGGCAGCGAGACCGAGAGTGTGTAGCAGGCTTGCGCGGAACATAAGCGTATTCTCCACACGCCGCCTGAGTCAGGACCATCCTGATCGTCGTCTGTGTGATGGCTCGCCGGCACATGCGTAGCCGACGCTTTTTCTTTACGTGCATTCCGCGCAACGTCGGCAAGCGCGGGCGCAGCTTCCTGGGCGCTTACCCACAGCGTTGAGCCGACCAAAGCTACGATGATCCCGCAGGCTGCTGTCTTCATCTTCATTGCAGTCGTAACGAATCAACCAGCGTTGTGCACAACGCTTCTGCCTCTGCAAACCGCCGTTCGGGAGCCGTGCAGCCCACCAGGAACTTCGGGCTCTGTCCGGTGTACGCGTAGAGGCCCACATCGATCAGTGCCCGCTCGCCGACCCACCATGTTTTCTGATCCCGCTGATATCGGAATCGCGTCATCAGCGCCGGATGGCCATCGATGGTCAGCTCTTGTGTGCTCGCCCCATCGGTCGGCTCGCGCGACCAGCCATTCGAATTTGCCAGATCTCGCATCCGGATGTAATCCACGTCTGACATGCTCCGGTACGGCGCGTTCACATCCGCCGGCCCGGCGTAGAGCATGACCGGATCACCATTCAACACAACCTTGAAAATGTGCTGCCCGTTCGTCTGCGAAACTATCTCCGCTTTCTCGGGAATAACCACTCTCGCTTCCGAGCAATGCTGAGGATTCTGGCAATACTGCAGAGCAAAAGACTGATAACCCGCCGGGGCCATGTTTTGGCCCTCCGCATTATCCAGCTTTGCCTGCGCCTGGCCGTGCGCCGCTTGCCGCGTCTGCCGCGCCAACTCCGCCAGTGACTGACTCTGCGATTCCCCCTCGGCTGGCGCGATCGCTTCTTCACCCGCGGCCGCTGCCTTTGGCGCTTTCGTTTCGGCGATCGTCGCCGGATGGACCACGATGTCTTCCTTGAGCTGAATCGACGGATAGATGATCCGATCGCAAGCCTGCCATGTTTCCCTGGCGTCGGCATCCCGCGCCATCATCGCCTTCTGAATTCGCCGAACATCATCCGACGATCCGTAGCGGTTGTTGCAGGGATAAAAGCCCCGTGAGTTTGCGTCATAGCCAAGGCAGAGATGCTGATCATCTGCCGTCACGCACATCACGGGATACAGGCTGCTCGAACCCACCACGTACACAATGCTGCCCACCACTTCTTTCCCAAGCAGGCGGGGATTGCTGTTCCAGTTGCAGCGGAACGCCAGGTGCGTGCCTTCCTTGATCGCCGAGCAAAAGGGACTCTGCCCGCCTTGGCTCGCCAGTTGCCGCACCATGTTCAGCAAGTCGATCTCGCGCGCTCCCGCGGGATAAGGAATCGGTGTTCCGGCCATCACTTCCGTATTCGTGATGCCGAGCTGCGATCCGAGCAGCACGACTCCACCGTTTTCGCGGCCTTCGATGCTATAGGGATAAGGAACGTTCAACCGGTAGTCGCCGGCGTCGTAGTTGGTGAAGCCGACAGGCGCGTTCTCAGCCGCTTCGTGCTCCTGCTGCATCTCGTCGACCAGCGCCTGTGCCTTGCCGGACTGGCCTGCTGCCGACGCATGCTGAGCCCTGGTTTGCCGCGCAACGTTGCCCAGTGAGTCCTGGCTGTCAGCGTCCTGCGCAGACGCGTAACCGCTCAACCGGACAATCGAAAACGCAACCAGCACTAGCTTTCGAGCTGGAATCCCGAGCTTCATGGCAGGCGCAGCGATTCAATTAACTGGGTACAAACCGTCTCGCCGTCATAGAACGTCTCTCTCCGCGACAGGCAGCCCACCACGAGCTGCACTCCGTTGCTCTCTACCTCGACTCGTTTGCCGATCCAGTTATCCATCCCTTTTCGGAATCCAATGGTGGTGATGATGGCCTGCCTCCCATCCACACTCGCCTGCAGGCTGCTGATGGTGGAAGACGTTCCCGGCGCGCGCTGCGTTTCCGGCAGCACCAGTTGATTCCAGCGCACCATGTTCGGATCGTTCACCGAGCGCCCGCAGGCATCCGATCCCTCGCTTCCCGCCAGCAGCAGGAAAGGCGTGCCTTTCACTTTCGTCTCGAAGATGTACTGCTTGCAGTCGGAACTCACCAACTGCGCTTGAGCGGGGACCAGAACCGACGCATCGAAGCAGTCCCGCGATGTCTTGCAGTAGGTGAACGCGTGCACTTTTAGTCCAGCTGGAATGGCGCTGTTGGCTTCAGGATTCTGCATGGAACTGGGTGGGTTGCTCCCTTGCGCCGGAGCGTGCGGCTGTTGGGTCGTATCCGCCAGCGAAGCGGCGCCCGGATTCGCTCCTCCATTCGCAGGCGCTCCCTTGCCCGCGGCGACCGCCGATCCAGCTACGCTTGCAGCGGATTTCTGCGCCGATAATCCTTCAGGAATTTTGATCGACTGGAAAAACGTATCGCACTTCTGCAGAAGCGTCTTGACTTCATCCGTCTCTCGCGCCAGCGATTTCTCCGCCATCGTCTTGTTATAGGAATTCGCCGTATTGTTGATGTAGTCCCGCGTCGAGCTGTCGGAGGGCGTAAAGCAAAACATCGGATAGATGCTGCCCAGGCTCCGCACAAAGACCGCATTTCCGGTCACGCGCTGCCCCAGCAGGGTGGCGACCGCCATGCTGCACTGGTACGCGACGTGATCTGCCACCGTTGCCTTGGTGCAATGCGCCTGGTCTGCGTACAGGTGAGCGAATTGCAGAGCCGTCTCTTCAAACGCTGCATCATTCTTCTCGAAGTGAGCCACAACCGGAGTTCCCAGCATCACTACCAGGTGTCTCACCCCGACCATCGGCCCCGACAGAACCACTCCAGAGGGATCGTGGCCGTCTATGTGATACGGAGCAGGCACCCAAGCTTTGTAGTCGCCCGTGTTGTAAGTCTTGAAGCCTCCGGGTGCGCCGTTCTCGGTCTGATCCTCCGCCAGTTCATCTGCGTACTGCTGTGCCTGGCTCTCGTTCTGCGGCTGGGTTTGCTTCTGCGCCCGCACCTGTCGTGCCGCGTCAGCCAGCGAACCGCCTTGCTGAGCCTGCGCAAAGCCAACGCTCGCAAGCAAAAGAGCGGCTATGGATGCAGCACCTAAGAAAGTGATCGCTTGCCTGTTTCTCAGCTGAACTCCGAAGTTCATATGCCTGTTCTCCATCAGAATTATTGCGATGCGCTGCTCGTATTAGCGCTGGCCGGTTGCACCGACGGCTCGGGAAGATCGATCCGGATCGGCGTGTTGTAATCGGAATAGCTTGAACGCGAGTTATCCCAGTCCGTGGTCATCTCGTAGGGCAAGTGGTCGTCCACGCCCACACAGAGGGTGTCGTGCTCCAGGCCGTGCGTCCCGCCCCTGATCGTTACCAGGTACTCCCGGCAGCGCACGCCGTTGACGGTTTTCTTGTCGCCTTTTTGGATGATCCCCCGCCGGATCATCGTGGAAATTTCCGGCAGCAAATAGCTGTCAGAGCCTTGTGCCAGCATGTTGCAATATCCTTTCGCGGATTGGCCGGCACTCGAATATTGCGCTGGCAGCCACGTCCCGTCGCTCTTGTGGTCGTATGCCTTGCCGGCAACATAAGTGTTGTCCTGATCCATTACGCTCGGAGGATTGACGTTCGACTGCACCACCTTCCAGTGCCGGTGCAGAATGTCGTGATCGCAGTCCACTTCCACCAGCAGTTCGTTGTGCAGGTTGGAGTTGGGATTTGCGCTTGAGGCCACGCGGAAACTATGCACCTGCTTCATGGCGTCGAGCGTCTTCTGAAAGTCCTTCTCGCCGCTCCCCGTCCCCAGATAGCTGACCGCCCAGGCAACGATGGCCGCCGCCACAAGCAGACGAGCTCCCGTCCAGAGCAAGTAACGCTCTCTCATGAACAGACCTCCCCAAGCGTGTTCTCCCGGCTAGGTTAATTGCCGTCTGTGGGAGGTTAAAGTTACTGATGTGCTTGATCGAACAGCGAGAATTACCGAAGATCGCCGGCTTTTATGCGGTTTTTCTGGATTCGTAATTTGGAACGCTACGCACGCGGCCGCCACACGACGACGATCAGGCCCACAAGGACCTAACCACACGAAAAACCCTGTCATTCCGAGCGAAGTCGAGGAACCCCTGCGGCCAGCAGCGAGCCTAGGGTGTAGGGATCGTTCGACGGTGCGCAACGAGAATCACCACGCGAAAAACCCTGTCATTCCGAGCGAAGTCGAGGAATCCCTACGCCCAGCAGCGAGCTGAGGGTATAGGGATCCTCCAACTGCAACTAGACTCACCACCCGAAAAACTCTGTCATTCCGAGCGAAGTCGAGGAATCCCTGCGCCCTGCAGCGAACTGGGGGTGTAGAGATCCTTCAACTGCGCAACGAGACTAGCGAAGGCTCCCGTGACTGCTTCGCTCACGATGACCCCACCACAATCCCCGCGTATCCGACAACCATATCGCGATCTCCCGAAACGTCTCCCGAGGTCGCGTACCTCACCAGCTCCGCAGATTTTGCCCCCAATTGCCGCGCGGCAGTCAACATGGCCACCGCCGGGCCGAATCCGCACATGCTCACATCCTGCTGGGTCACCACGTCGTACAGTCCCCGCGGATCGAGCGTGAGAATCCGTTCGATCGCGCGATGATCTTTCACTCTCGTGACCGCGTCCGACTCGTAGTGATTCATGTCGCTTGACGCGACAATCAACACCGGCTCGCCCTGCCGCGAAATAACCTCAGCCACGGCCAACCCGAGTTCCTCGAGAATTTCAAATTTTCCCGTACCCAACGCAATTGGAACAATCTGCAACTCTGGCTGCCGCATCAACAGAAAGGGAATCTCCACCTCGGCCGCGTGTTCAGCCCTGTGCGCCGCCGCGTCCTCCTCGAGCAAAGGAAAGCGCTTTCGCAATTCCGACGCGAGCCCCGCGTCAACCGGAACTTCTCCGAGCGGCGTTTCCCATGCGCCTTCACTCCACACCGCCAGCGCGCGGCCTACTCCCGTGTGATTCGGACACAGCACAATACATCGCCGCGGGACCTCGATTCGCGCAAACACCGCTCCCGCTACGTGTCCCGAGTACATGTAGCCCGCGTGCGGTGCAATGCAGCCGATCGCTCGGACCGCCGGCTGCTCCGCCGACATGTAGCTGCGAACGTCGGCTCGTAACCTTTCAGGATTTCCCGGGTAAAAGCGTCCCGCAACCGCGGGATGACGAAGGAAGGTGGCTTCCATAGGCCCTCCGGTTTTCATAAGCCCTCATGGAGGGGTGAGCCGGGCATGCACGCGCCGCCGAGGATCCATGCTACGAGCCTTATTGTCCGCCGCGCAAGGCCCGGTAAAGCGCCGCGCTCTGTTCCAGGCTCAGAGTCTCGGCCCGCGCCGTGGGTTTTACCCGGCTTTGTGCCAACGCATTTCGAAGGGCCGCTTCGTCGTACTTCGGTTTCAGGTTGTTCCACAGCGTCTTGCGCTTCTGCCCGAAGGAAAGCCGCAGAAAGTCGATGAAGCCGTCGCCGGCAACACCCAGCCGCTCCTGCTGCGGATCGATCGTCAGCCGCAGCACCGTCGAATGCACCTTCGGCGGTGGTGCAAACGCCCCCGGAGGCAGCGTAAACAACTTTTCGACGCGGCTGTAGAGTTGTGCGGTTGCCGAAAGCATTCCATAGTCTCTGCCTCCCGGCTCCGCCGCAATCCGGTCGGCCACTTCCTTTTGCACCATGATGACGATGCTCTCGAAATACTTTGAGAACTCAAACAACCGCAGCAGGATGTCAGAGGTGATGTAGTACGGCAGGTTTCCCACGACCTTCACCGGCTCAAGTTTGATCTCAATGCCCGGCCGTGCCAGCCCCGGTTTCGGCCCGAAGAGCGAGTCGAAGTCAATCGACAAGATATCGGCTTCCAGGATTTCCACATTCCGCGCCATCCCGTACTTCAGGCGCAGTTGCGCCGCCAGCACCCGGTCCAATTCCACGGCGATCAACCGCCGCGTCGTTTTCGCCAATACCGAGGTCAGAATGCCGCGTCCCGGCCCGATTTCGAGTACCGTACCCTGCGAGGTATCGCCCAAAGCGTCAACAATGCGTCTGGCGACGTCTTCACTGGCCAGAAAATGCTGTCCCAATTTAGGCTTGGCTTGCGGACGGCGTGCGGAAACGGCCCTTGGCACGTTGACCCTCGCTATCTCGAGAAGTAGACTTGCAAGTCGGTCTTAGCATCCTATGCTGTCTGACCCCGGCCGAATACTTTGTCTTCTAATCATAGCCTGAGCCGGGAAAATCGTCCGTTCCCCCGGAGGTTCTGCTCTCATGAATATCGCGTTCGTTGCGTCGGAAGGTGTCCCCTATTCGAAAACTGGCGGCTTGGCTGACGTCGTCGGAGCCCTCCCGCGCGCCCTTGCCGCGCTCGGTCACCAGGTGTGTGTCTACTTGCCCCGGTATCGCCAGACCAAGCTTCCCGATGCTGCTACCGTCGTCCGCAGCATCACCGTCCCGTTTGACGACAAGTACCGGTTCGCCTCCATCGTTACCGGCGGCAACCAGAATGGCGTCCGCTTCTATTTCGTGGAGTATCCCGACTTCTTCGACCGGGACGCCCTGTACGGTACTCCGGCGGGCGACTATCCCGACAACGCCGAGCGCTTTGCTCTCTTTTCGCGTGCCGTGCTCGAAGCTTCCAAAATCCTGGGCGCGCCGCAAGTTTTCCACTGCCACGACTGGCAGTCCGCTCTTATTCCGGTTCTGCTGCGCACGGTCTACGCCGAAGATCCCGCGTTCAAAGATGTTGGCACCGTGTTCACCATCCATAACATGGGGTATCAGGGATTGTTTCCCCCAGACACGCTACCGCTCCTGATGCTGCCCTGGGACCTCTTCACCATGTCGAAGATGGAGTTCTTTGGCCAGGTCAACTTCTTAAAAGGTGCACTGACTTATTCCGACTTCATCACTACGGTCAGCAAAAAGTACAGCCAGGAAATTCAGACCGCAGAATATGGATTCGGCCTCGAAGGTGTGCTCCGCGACCGCGCCGCCACCGTAACCGGAATTCTCAACGGGGTCGACTACGACGAGTGGAGTCCGCAAACCGACAAGTTCGCCACCGCGAAATATTCCCCGCAAGAGCTGGCCGGCAAAGCCAAAGACAAGCAGGATCTCTTGGCCGCCTTCGGCGTGACCAATGCCGATCCAAAGCTGCCCGTCATCGGCATCGTCTCCCGCTTCGCCGCACAAAAAGGATTCGATCTCATCGCCCAGATCGCCGACCGCCTCGCCCGCGAAGAGATGATCATTGTGGCTCTCGGCGCCGGCGACAAGACCTACGAAGAACTGTTCCAGCGTCTCAACAAGCAGTTCCCCAGCAAGATCGCCGTGAAAGTCGCCTACGACAACGCCATCGCCCACAAGATCGAAGCCGGCGCCGACATGTTCCTGATGCCGTCGCGCTACGAGCCCTGCGGCCTCAACCAGATCTACAGCTTGAAATATGGAACCGTCCCCATCGTCCGCGCCACTGGCGGTCTCGACGACACCATCGAACCTTGGGACGCCCGCACCGGCAAGGGCACCGGCTTCAAGTTCACTGAATACAACGGCGAGTCTTTGCTGCTCACCATCAAAGAGGCTCTCCAGGCCTATCGCGACCAGACGTCCTGGCAAGTTCTCATGCGCAACGGCATGAACAAAGACTTCTCCTGGAACGCCTCGGCCCGCGAGTACGGCAAAATCTACGAGCGCGTAAAACAAATGCGCACCACCCAGCCGGTAGCAGAGAAGGTGCTTGTCTAGTTCATCCTGAGAAAAAAATGAAAATGGGATGCCCCATGTCTCGCCGCCTTCGCGAGACATGGGACTTCAAAACTGTCAACGCTCACATGCCGACGCGCGCCAAGACCGGCCCCAGACCAGCCGCAAAGCGGCGCAAGAATGCAGCCCACGGCGCAAGCCGTGGGAATAAACCCGCACGAAACCAAGCCCCGAAGGGGCGAAAGAGGTCCCGGCCGGGTGGAGTCAACCTGTGTCGCCGAATTTTGTGCGATAGACAACCCCGCAGAAAGAATGAAAATGGGATGCGCCATGTCTCGCGCCTTTGCGAGACATGGGACCTCAAAACTGTTTACGCTCACAGGCCGACGCATATGCGTGGGAGACATCCCCACACCCCAGCCGCAAAGCGGCGCAAGAATGCAGCCCACGGCGTAAGCCGTGGGAATAAACCCGCACGAAACCAAGCCCCGAAGGGGCGAAAGAGGTCCCGGCCGGGTGGAGTCAACCTGTGTCGCCGAATTTTGTGCGATAGACAACCCCGCAGAAAAAATGAAAATGGGATGCCCCATGTCTCGCCGCCTTCGCGAGACATGGGACTTCAAAACTGTCAACGCTCACATGCCAATGCGCGCCAAGACCGGCCCCAAACCCTAGCCGCAAAGCGGCGCAAGAATGCAGCCCACGGCGTAAGCCGTGGGAACAATCCCGCACGAAACCAAGCCCCGAAGGGGGCGAAAGAAACATCATTGTTAGCCCGCCGTGAAGACGCCCCGGTTTCACATCCCTGTAACGCAACTCCGTTAGCCTTGCGAACGTCCGTACTCCACGACCTTGGCCACCCTCCGCCATCCCAAACCCGCTCCCCCGCCCATCACAATCCCAGCCCGCGCGCGACGCTCGGCCATCCTCTACGCCGCCACGATCCTCCTCAGCGCTTTCCTCCTCTTCCAAATCCAACTCATCATGGGCAAATTCGTGCTCCCCCGCTTCGGCGGAGGCCCTTCCGTCTGGAGCACCTCTCTTCTCGTCTTCCAGGTTCTTCTGCTCGCGGGATACGCCTACGTAGCTCTGATTTCCCGCAAACTCCCCGTCAGACTCCAGACGCTCACGCATGGCTGCCTGCTGGGTTTCTCAGGCGTCATCCTTGCCATCGCAACTCCGTGGCGGCACTCTCCACTCCTGCCCGCAGCCACGGCTCCAGACCTCGATCATCCCGTCTGGCAGATCACCCTCATGTTGTTCACCGCCGTCGGAGTCCAGTGCGTCGCGCTCTCAGCCACCAGTCCCTTGCTGCAAAGCTGGTTCAGCCATCAACACAAATCGTCTCCCTATCGTCTCTATGCACTCTCGAACCTTGGCTCAATCCTCGGACTGCTCACCTACCCCTTCCTCGTCGAGCCGATCCTGAGGCTCTCCACGCAAGCTTGGACGTGGACCATCTCGTACGTAGTCTTCCTGATTCTGACCGGCGCCTGCGCTTTCTTACTCGCGAAGCATGAGCCGGCGAATATCAAAGCCCCAACCCTCACGCGAGTGACTGGCGCCGGCACTCCCGCCCGCGCTAGCTTCAATCTTCTCAACATACAAAGCGGGCTGTGGCTAGCCCTCGCCGCCTGTTCCTGCACCATGCTGCTGGCCACGACCAATCTCATCTGTCAGCAGGTGGCGCCGGTCCCATTGCTCTGGGTTCTGCCTTTGAGCCTGTATCTGCTTTCCTTCATCATCTGTTTTGATCACCCGCGCTGGTACCGTCGCGAGGTCTTCTGCCCCCTGTACTTCATCCTGGCGCTGCTCGCCCTGTGGATGCTGCCCAAGTACACCGACATCTCCATTGCCTGGCTCGTTTCCCTCTATTGCGGCGCGTTGTTCGCAGTCTGCATGTGCTGTCACGGAGAACTTGCCCGCCTCAAGCCCGCTCCCGAACATCTGACGTCGTTTTACCTGATGATCAGTTTCGGCGGTGCGTTGGGCAGCGCCTTTGTCGTCCTGCTCGCCCCCATCCTCTTCGATCGCTTCTGGGAATTTCAGATCGCCCTGCTGGGCTGTGGCATGTTGCTGCTCTTCATGCTCCTGCGCGACAAGACTTCCTGGGTCTACTCCATCCGCTTCGGTCGCGGGATCCTGGCTTCTGCCGTCGTCATTATGGTTCTCGGTTCCTACATCTTCACCGCGGCGTTGCTGATTTGGGAGGGCCAGGGCGGCGACGCCATCCTCTCGCGCACGCGAAACTTCTTCGGCATCAAAACGGTCGCGAACCTGCGCGGCTACAAGGTCCTGTCTCACGGACATACCTTGCATGGCGTGCAGAGCCTCAACCCTGCCAAGGTCCACGAACCCACTCTTTATTACGCTCGCAAGACCGGCATCGGCTTGCTGCTCAGTCAATTTCCACGAAACGAGTCCGCCGGAACTTTGCGGGTTGGCGTGATCGGCATGGGAGCCGGAACGCTCGCCGCCTACGGCCATCCCGGCGATTATTTCCGCTTTTACGAGATCGATCCCGCGATTGCCGAACTATCTCTCGCGCCCAATCCGCTCTTCACGTTTGTGCAATCCTCACAAGCACACATCGACGTCGTTCTCGGCGATGCCCGCGTGAAGATGCAGCAGGAAGTCTCTCGCGGCGACGTGCAGAATTTCGACGTCCTCGTCGTCGACGCCTTCAGCGGCGATTCGGTCCCCGTGCACCTTCTCACCCGCGAGGCGATGGAGATCTATCTCCGCCAACTCCGCAGTCCGCAATCGGTCCTCGCCTTTCACTTGAGCACCAGCGTCCTCAATCTGCGTCCCGTGGTAGAAGGCCTGGCGCTCGCCTTCAACTTCGCCAGCATTGAAGTCGACGCCCAGGGGCCAATCTGGGTCTTCTTGTCGAAAGATCCCGCGGCACTCAACCTTCCCGCCTTATCCGCTGTAGCCCATCCCGTCGAGAATAAAGACATCAAACGCTCCATCCCTCTCTGGACCGACGACTACAGCAGCCTCTACCCGTTGTTTCAATAACAATCTGTGCCAGCGGGCCCGCGTTGTCCGCCAGAAGGTTCAATTTAAAATTTATAGGGGTGTCATACTGAGCGGAGCCGTTCTTCAGGCGGAGCGAAGGATCTCCCGTGGCAAGGCCCCATGGGTGTGCGAGATCCCTCGTCCGACTGACAAAAAACGTGGGGCTACGGACCGACTGATAAAAACTCATACCCAAGCTGACCCACCGCCCGTCGTCCCCGCTGCTAGAATTTCCTCAGCATGGCTGCCGCCCAACAGCCCGGCTTTCCCCGCACGATCTTCCACGTCGATATGGACGCCTTCTTCGTCTCCGTCGAAGAACTCTTCGATCCCACGCTGAAGGGCAAAGCCGTCGTCGTCGGCGGCCAGCGCGATGAGCGTGGCGTCGTCTCCGCCGCGTCGTACGAAGCGCGCAAGTTCGGAGTTCACTCCGCCATGCCTCTTCGCACTGCCGCCAAGATGTGTCCACACGCCATCTTCGTCGACGGACATCCCGAGCGCTATCGCGAGTGTTCCGAAAAGGTCTACAAAGTACTCGGCACATTCTCACCGCAAATCGAAATGGCTTCGATCGACGAAGCCTATCTCGACATGACCGGAACCGAGCGTCTTCACGGTCCTCCGCTCAAAGCGGCCCATGCTCTTCATCAGCGCATGAAGTCGGAAACCAACCTGAATTGCTCCGTCGGAATCGGCAGTTCGCGGCTCATTGCAAAAGTCTCGTCAGCTCAGGCTAAGCCCAACGGCGTGCTCTGGATTGTCTCCGGCGAAGAAGCCAAGTTCCTTGCCCCGCTCGACGTGCGCGAGATTCCCGGCGTTGGCAAAGTGATGGAAAGCCACCTTCACGCGCTCGGCATAAAGAAAGTTGGAGACCTCGCCCAGCTCGAAGAAACCGAACTCGAAGATCGTTTCGGAAAATGGGGATTGGCCCTTGCCGGCAAGGCTCGCGGCGAAGACGCCGGCGGATGGTTCGACACCGAAGTCGGAGAAGATGTCGGCGCCAAGTCCATCAGCCACGAGCACACCTACAATGAAGACACCGCCAATGTCGCGCAGCTCGAAGCGACGCTCACGCGCCTTTCTGAGATGGTAGGCCGCCGCCTGCGCGAAGCCAACTACTACGCTCGCACGGTGCAGTTAAAACTTCGCTACCACGATTTCACCACCATCACCCGCGCTCACACGCTGCCCGCTCCAACCCAACTCGATACCGAAATCTTCGAGCAGATCCGCGCGCTGTTTCGCAAGAATTGGAAAAAAGGAATCCCGATTCGCCTGCTCGGCGTCCACGCTTCTTCGTTCACCACTCAACCAGAGCAGCTCGATCTCATCGACGGCGCTCGCCAACAGCGCTGGAAAGATGCACTCGCCGCCGCCGACCGCCTCCGCGACAAGTTCGGAGAATCCAGCGTGACCCTGGCCTCCGGCCTACGCGGTACCTTCCGCGAGCGCACCCACGAAAATCCAGCCGGACTTCCCGGCAAAGGCAAAAAGCCCGCTCCATAAAACTCGTTACAGCGTCGATCTCATCTTTGAACGGGCGCGGCTCCGGGCTGCGTTGAGTCCAGCTGTGGACGGGCGCAGCTCCGAGGCGTGGAGAACCCTGGCACGGCTCTGAGGCGCGCAGAATTCGAGCCTTGAAGCGGTGGCGGCTCTGAGGCGCTCTGAATCCCGCTTTGAAAGGGCGCGGCTTCAGCCGCGCCGCCACCACCCGCCCATGACGAGGGCTTTAGCCCCTGAGGTTTGCTTGACCCCGCCACGCGTCCCGCTCTAAGATTCCGCTTCGCTCAAACGCTCCCAGGAGTCTGCATGCGCAAACTCGTGCCGTTTCTTCCGCTGGTCATTTTCTTTTTCTCACTTCCCACAACCAACGCCCAATCCAATTCACCACTCCTCCTGCTCTTCCCAACCGTCAACAAGACGCAGATCGTCTTCACCTACGGCGGAGACCTCTGGACCGTCCCCCGCGACGGCGGCGATGCCCGCCAGCTCACCTCCGGCGTCGGCATGGAAGCCCTCGCCCACTTCTCCCCCGACGGCTCGATGATCGCCTTCACTGGCGAGTACGATGGCAACCGCGACGTCTACGTGATCCCGGCCGCCGGCGGCGTCCCGCGCCGGCTCACCTTTCATCCCGCCGACGAATACGTCGCCGGCTGGACCCCCGACGGCAAGAAGGTCGTCTTCAATTCCTGGGGCAACAGCTTCATGCACTACGAAGACCAGCTCTACACCGTGCCGGTCGAAGGCGGATTGCCAACCCAACTTCCCATCCCCATCGCAGAAGATTCCAGCTTCTCCCCCGACGGCACTCATATCGCGTACGTTCCGCATCCCAGGTGGCAGGAGGCCTGGAAGCGCTATCACGGCGGGCAGGCCGGTCCCATCTGGATCCTCGATCTCAAGGACTCGAGCATTCAGAAAATTCCTCACGAAAATTCCAATGACAAGCAGCCGATGTGGATCGGCGACACCATTTACTTCCTCTCTGACCGCAACGGGCCGGTCAGCCTTTTCGCCTACGACACGAAAACGAAGCAGGTCACCGAAGCCCTGCACAGCGACGGCCTCGATTTCAAAACCGCCAGCGCCGGACCCGACGCCATCGTGATCCAGCAATTCGGCGCCATCAAACTCTACGACCTCAACACCCACCAGGCCCGCAACGTCTCCATCCACGTGAATGGAGATCTCGAAGCCGTGCGCCCGCACTTCGCCAAAGTCGATCCCAAGCGCATTCTGAACTTCGGCATCTCGCCCACCGGCGCGCGCGCCGTGTTTGAAGCCTGGGGAGAAATCTGGACCGTTCCCACCGACAAAGGCGATATCCGCAACATCACCCGCAGTCCCGCCATCGCCGACCGCGATCCCTCATGGTCTCCCGACGGAAAATCCATCGCCTACTTCTCCGATGAGTCCGGTGAATACGAACTCTCCATCCGCGATCAGAACGGTCTTGGACCGGTCCGCCACATCAATCTCGGCAATCCGCCGTCGTTCTTCTATCTGCCCACGTGGTCGCCCGACAGCAAGAAGATCGCATACACCGACAAACGTCTCCAGCTTTGGTACGTCGATCTCGACCATCCCTCTCCCAAGCTGGTCGACACCGATTATTACTGGACGTTTGGCAACAATCCCATGAGCCAGACTTGGTCTCCCGACAACAAGTGGCTCGCTTACACCAAGCAGCTCGTCAACGGCCAGCATGCCGTCTTTGCCTATTCGCTCGAGCAAAACAAAGCCTTTCAGATCACCGACGGTATGAGCGACGCTCTTTATCCCGTGTGGGACAAGAACGGCAAGTACCTCTATTTCACCGCATCGACTGACGTCGCACTTGCCACCGTCGCGCTCGACATGTCGAGCGACGAACACCGCGTCTCACGCAGCGTCTATGTCGCCGTGCTCAGCAAAGACGAGAAATCTCCTCTCGCCCCCGAGAGCGACGAAGAGAAAGCCAAGGAAGAAAAGAAGCCTGAGACCGACAAAGACAAAGGCAAAGAGCAGCCGAAGGAAAAGGACAAAGACAAGTCAAAGGGCAAGCCGGAAGACAAGTCAGCCGACAAGAGTGCCGACGACAAAAACAAGGATAAAGAAAAAGACAAGGACAAGAAAGACGAGCCCGTCGTCGTCAAGATCGATCCCGACGGCATCAGTCAGCGCATTCTTGCTCTTCCCATCCCGCCCAGGAACTATCTCAACATGCTTCCCGGCAAGTCGGGCATCCTGTTTCTTGCCGAGGGCCCGCTTGTGATCACCGAAGACGATCAGCCCAACGTCAGTCAAACGCTGCAGAAGTTCGATCTGAGCAAGCGCAAAGTCGACAAGTTCTTGGAAGATGTTAACGACTTCGTTGTCTCCTTCGATGGCGAGAAGATTCTCTACCGCAAAGGCGACACGTGGACAACCGCTTCATCCGACGATGCAGGCGGCGGCTCGGGCTCCGGCGCCCCGCCCAAGCCCGGATTCGGTCCCCTCAAGCTCGATGGCTGGGAAGTCTACGTTGAGCCTCGCGCCATGTGGAAGCAGATTTACAACGAGACCTGGAGGATCGAGCGCGATTTCTTTTACGATCCGCACTATCACGGGCTCGATCTCGACAAGGCCAAGAAGAAATACGCGCCTTATCTTGACGGAATCGCTTCTCGCTCTGAACTCACTTATCTCTTCGAAGAGTGTCTCGGCGAACTCACCGTTGGTCACATGTTTGTTGGTGGAGGCGAAGCGCCGGAGCCAAAGAAACTCAAAATCGGCCTCCTCGGCGCTGATTACAGTCTCGAAAACAACCGTTATCGCGTCGCCAAGGTCTACGACGGGGAGAATTGGAATCCCGGCAACCAGGCTCCGCTCACGCAGCCTGGCGTAAACGTTAAAGCTGGAGACTACGTCCTCGCCGTCAATGGGCGCGATCTCCACGCCTCCGACAACATCTACAGCTTTTTCGAAGAGACGGCAGGAAAGCAGGTCGTCTTGAAGTTCGGCGCCAATCCTGACGGCAAAGATTCGCGCGACGTCACCGTCGTTCCCGTCGAGAGCGAGGAGAATCTCCGTCACCTCGCGTGGATCGAGAGCAATCGCCGCCGCGTCGATGAGGCCACCGGAGGCCGCATCGCGTATGTTCACGTGCCCAACACCGCCGGCGCGGGCTACACCAGTTTCAACCGTTATTTCTTTTCGCAGGTTGGAAGAGAGGGCGCCATCATCGACGAACGCTTCAACGAGGGTGGGCAACTCGCGGATTACATCATCGACCACTTGCGGCGTCCGCTCATGAGCAGGGTGGTGACCCGCGACGGTCATGACTGGTCGAGCCCGTCCGAAGCCATCTATGGGCCGAAAGTCATGATCATCAACGAAATGTCCGGCTCCGGCGGCGACGCTTTGCCGTGGTATTTCCGCAAAGCTGGAATCGGCCAGCTAATCGGCAAAAGAACCTGGGGAGGTCTGGTCGGCATTGGCGGATATCCGGAGCTGATCGATGGCGGTCACGTCACCGCGCCCCGTGCCGCAATCTATGGCCTGAATGGCGAGTGGGAGGTCGAGAACCACGGCGTTCCGCCCGATGTCGAAGTCGATCTCGACCCCGCGGCGTGGCGGCAAGGCCACGACGCGCAACTCGAAAAAGCCATCGAGGTGGTGATGCAGCAATTGAAGGAGCATCCCCTACCGGAGATCAAGCGTCCCGCATATCCCAACTATCACGAGCACGACGACCTGGGCGCGAAATAAAAGGGGTGGCCCGTCCCTTTGAGTTGTCGGAGTCACGATTACCGTGGGTGCCCCGTCCTTGCGTTTTTTGCAAGGGCGGGAACAACGAAGGCTGGCTGCGTGGAGAACCTCAACTGGGCGAACCCCATAACCGCCCCGAGCAGTGCCCCCACAGCTGCGGCGATGACCACCTGGGCCGCAAACGGCGAGAGAGGGACGAACGGGAAGAAGAACACACCGATCAGGGCAAGAGTGAATGCCCGGTAGAAGATGAACAGTCCGTCACTAGGGCGTCGTTTGCTGAAAATGCTGCCGAAGCCGAATCCAATGCAGCCGAACCACAGCGTAATCGTGGCAACATTCTCGGGTTCGTACCGCGCTCCCTGGCCATGCCATCCGAGTCCAAAACCCACCACTGTCATCGCAAGCGTCCAGACGATTCGCTTCACAAGTCCTCATTGGGCGGCTGGGCCACCCGCCAATCCTGATCCGATCATTGCTTGACCGAAGCCAGCAGTGACCCGACTCCCGGCTTGTATCCGTAAAAATCTCCGACCATGTGCAGTTGATCGATGATCTCTTCATCGTAGTGTTGCTTCAGAGCTGGAGTCAGAATGTTGTGCTCGCCGTTGTGATCGTTGACCAGGTCGAACAGGTAGCTTTGCGCCGGAGAATCGTAGGTCACATAAAAATATCTGGCGTCAGCGGTCAGGATGCCGTAGACCGCGCGCACATCGGAAGCCAGCAATAGGTCTCGCCGTTCATACTTGTAGAGTTCCTGTTTGCTCTCCGCGACCAGAGGCCTTCCGTAAAGCGGATTCTCGCGGATCGGGCGATGTCCCAACAAGTAATAAAGGGTAGGTGCAATGTCGGTCAGGGTTGCCAGGCGTGATTCGTCGTAGACCAGCTTCGAACGCATGCTGGCCGGAATGTGCACGATCAGCGGCACGCGCATGATTTCAGGCCACACGACAATGGAGTGGCTCGACCGCCCGAATTCCCCCGTCGCGTCGCCGTGATCGCTGGCAATCACGATGACGCTGTCGTCATACAGCCCACTCTTTTTCAAATATCCAAAGAATCCGCCCAGGCAGTTATCGACCCAATGCACTTCGTAAGTAATTCGGCTATTCAGTCCCGCGGGCGACTGCCAGTGCTGCGACGTCGGCGAGGGGACATTATTTCGCGCGAACTGGTGCACGTTCATCGGCTGAGCGTAAAAGAAGACGGGCTTGCTTTTATCCGCACGCTTGTCGAGCGTTGATTCCAGTTGCTCGATGGTCGAGCAAGCCTCGTACTGGTTCCACAATTCCTTTTCGCTGTCGAGTTTC
>Ga0335076_10001325_pt1 | contig 23928 bp, 20 predicted proteins | sample Lox_Sample_25_FD_206717 | JGI IMG/M metagenome (GOLD analysis project Ga0335076, IMG submission 206717) | Soil microbial communities from Loxahatchee National Wildlife Refuge, Florida, United States - Lox_Sample_2.5 | ecosystem: Environmental > Terrestrial > Soil > Wetlands | place: USA... | reverse complement strand
TTCCGCAACGAACGCAAGGGAACGCGACGCCAGGGCGGCCCCGGCGGCCCGGGCGGCACGATGCGCCAGCGTGGCGGAATGCGCGGTCAGCAAGGGCAGAAGCCGCAAGCCGCGCCCCCCGCTTCGACTGCCCCTTCTTCGCCGAACGGAAACGGAGACAATTGAACTCGCGGAGCAAAACGAACTTTGGTTTCGAAGTATCGAAAAAGGCGGCGCTCAAAAACTGGCGCCGCCTTTGGCCATCAAATGGCGACTCCACGATCTCTCGGGCGCATTCCCTCACAGCTGTGTCCATTCCGCCGTCTGTGGTAAATTGCTGGTTCACGGCAATTTTCACAGAGGTGCTGCATGTCCGAACCATCGTATGAAGAGCTCAAAGCGCGCGTCGCCGAACTGGAAAAACAGGGCGGCCCGAAGCGCTCCGGCCAGCTCGATTTTCGCGTGGGAGAAAAAGGCGGCGTGAGCGTGTATGGGCTCGGGCGATTTCCCGTCACGCTGTATTACGAGCAGTGGGTGCGGCTGCTGGAAGCGGCGCCGCAGCTGAAACGTTTTCTCGAAGAAAACAGGGCGGCTGGCAAACTGAAACTGAAATCTTCTTGAATTTCATCGCAACATTTTTTGCGCAACGCAGCGAATATTTCTCCCGGAAAGTCGCAACCGATTCTTTCAGGAAGAATTTCCAAAGGATCGCGCCGGGGAATTCCGTGCGTTGCGAACGACGTGAGAAAGCGTGATCTTTTCCGATTCCAAAGAACGATTCAGCTCGCGCGTGGCGGATTACGTGCGCTACCGGCCGGGCTATCCGCTGGGAATACTTGAAATTTTGCGCGCCGAATGCGGACTGGCTGCGGAGCATGCGATTGCGGATGTGGGAAGCGGAACAGGATTGCTGGCGGAGATTTTTTTGAAAAACGGCAACCATGTCTTCGGGGTCGAGCCCAACAAAGAGATGCGGGAAGCGGGGGAAGAATATCTTGCGAACTATCCGAAATTCGCGAGCGTGACGGGAAGCGCGGAAGCGACCACGCTTCCCGCTGCGTGCGTGGAATTTGTGAGCGCGGGACAGGCGTTCCACTGGTTCGAACCGCAAGCGACACGAGCGGAATTCGCGCGCATTCTGAAACCGGCCGGATGGGTTGCCGTGGTCTGGAACCTGCGCACCACGCCGAAAACGCCATTCAGCAGCGCTTACGACAATTTGCTCGTGCGTTACGGCACGGATTACACTCGCGTGAAAGAGGCGCATCCCGGAGCAAGCGACATGAAACGCTTTTTCGGGATCCGAGATTATCGTAAGCGGGAACTGGCGAACCGCCAGGTGTTCGATTTCGAAGGACTGAGCGGAAGGCTGCGCAGCAGTTCCTACGCCCCGCGCGAAGGGGACGCAAACTACGAACCGATGATGAAGGAACTGAGGACGATCTTCGAAACGCATCAAACACTGGGCCGTGTGAACATGGATTACACGACACAAATGTTCATCGGGCAGCTGGACGGGGACGCAGCGTGAAAGTTTCCACGACGTGGCTGAAAGAATTTGTAGACATAAACGCCTCTCCCGAAGAACTCGCGTCGCGGCTGGCGCTCTCCGGAACGAACATCGGCGGGATCGAGAAGGGCGCAAACGGCGCGGTGATTGACGCGGAGATTACGTCGAACCGGCCGGATTGTCTCGGGATGCTGGGAATCGCGCGGGAGGTGGCGGCGATTTACAAACTGCCGCTGAAGTTTTCGCATCCAAAACCAAAAGAGGGCACGGAAAAGGCCAGCGGCGCCGCGAGCGTGAAGATCGAAGCACCGGAGCTGTGCGGACGATTCACCGCACGCGTGATTCGCGGCGTGAAGATCCAGCCATCACCCGCGTGGCTGCGGGAGCGGCTGGAAGCGGCGGGATCGGCTTCCATCAACAACGTGGTGGACGCAACGAACTATGTGATGCTCGAACTTGGGCATCCACTGCATGCGTTCGATTACGACCTGGTGCGCAATCATTCGCTGGTGATTCGCCGCGCGAAGCCGAACGAAAAAATGAGAACCCTCGATGGGATCGAGCGGACCCTCGATCCGGGAATCTGCATGGTGTGCGACGGAGACGGAACGCGAGCCGTGGGCATCGGCGGAATCATGGGCGGAGCGGAGACGGAAATTTCGTTTTCGACGAAGAACGTGCTGATCGAATGCGCATGGTTCGATCCAGTGGCGATCCGGCGGGCGGCACGATTCCTGAAACTGCACACGGAAGCTTCGACGCGATTTGGCCGAGGCGCCGATCCAGAAATAGCCGAAGTCGCGTCGCGGCGCTGCGCGGAATTGATTTTGCAGCTTGCAGGCGGTGAATTGCTTTCCGGCGTCGTGGACGCGTATCCGGGAAAACGCGCAGCGAAGAAAATCACGTTGAGCCGAGCGGAAATCCTGCGGGTGATGGGCGCGGACGTTCCGGACAAGGAAGTGGAATCCATTCTAGGCGCGCTAGGATTTGTGCCGGTGCGCGTGGACCAGAATCGCGGGCAGGGCGGATCGCTGCTTGCGGCGTGGGAATGCGCGCAGCCCTCGTGGCGAGCGGACGTGGAGAGAGAAATTGACCTGATCGAAGAGATCGCGCGGATTTACGGGTTGGATAAATTTCCGCCGAGACTCCCGGCGGCGAGGCAGGGAGCGGCGCGGCTGGCGTATCACGAAGCGGAAGCGCGCTTGCGCGAGCGGCTGATCGGACTTGGCTACCGGGAAATCGTGACGATTCCGCATGTGCCTGAGGAGCGGGACGCGATGTTTCGTCCTGCAAATGCGGCGCCCGCCCGGCTTGCGAATCCGCTCTCGGAAGAAGCCGATGTGCTGCGCTCGACCGGGGCGGTGACGATGGCGGCGGCGATCGAGTGGAATTTGAACCACGGTCAGCGAAGCGTGCGGCTCTTTGAGATTGGAAGACACTACCGGTTCGTGGACGGCAAGCCATCAGAGACGCGCGTGCTGACGATCGGCGCGACCGGTGAAGCGCGTCCACAGGGACTCTACGATGGCGCACGGGAATTTGTATTTGCCGATCTCAAGGGCGATCTGGACTCCATCGGCGGGCTGGCCGGCGGATTGAAATGGGAGGACGGCGGGCCGGAGTGGCTGCACGCGGCAAAGCGGGGAAGGATCCTTCTTGGAGAGGGTGAAATCGGGGCGGCGGGACAACTGGCGCGGCGCATTGCCGACCGTTACAAATTCCGCCAGGATGTTTTTCTTGCGGAGCTGAATGCCGGGCCGTTCTACTGCATGTATTACGGGGTGAAAAACGCGCGGCGATACGAGCCGCTGCCACGATTCCCAGCGGTGGAGCGAGATTTTTCGCTGTTTTTGAAAGAGGGCACGGCATTTCAAAGCGTTGCGGAGGCGATTCGCTCGCTTGGCATTCCGGAAGTGGCGAGCGTTGAGGCGGCGGATCTCTTTCGAGGAAAGAACGTGCCGGCGGGCAAATTTTCGCTGATGGTGCGAGTAAGGTTCCAGAGCCGCGAAGCCACACTGACGGACGCAGAGATTTCGGATTTTTCGGGACAGATCGTGTCCGCGCTGGAGAAGAAGCTGGGGGCGCAATTGAGAGCTGGGTGATGCGTGAATCGAAATCATCGTCCCGGCGAGCGATGGAGAAGGCCGGGCTGAAGCCCGGCCTCTACAGAAGAGAGATCAAGCGCGGTTTGTGGTAAGGTGGCGAAAATAGAAGAGAGAGAAGCATGAGCGGACCGGTCAAAGTACAGATTTTCGGCCAGACATATACGATCCAGGGGGACCTGGAGGCGGCGTATGTGCAGAAGCTCGCGCGCTACGTGGATGAAAAGATGGATGCGATCGCGCGAGCGACTTCGACCGTGGACACGCAGAAGATCGCAGTGCTAGCGGCGCTGGCAATTGCGGACGAGCTGCATAATATGCGCACGGAGCGCAGCGATCACGAGGAATTACTGCGCGAGCAGGCGGAACGCTGCCTGACGCTCGTGGAGCGCGCACTGAAGCAGACCGCCTGAGTTGGAGATTCCACGGAACCTAGGAAAGGCATCTCACTCCATCCGCGTGGGGAACGGCCTCCTCAGGTCGCAATAAGGGGCGCAGCGGCACGAGTTTGACCTCAGTTAGTTCGCTTCTTACTGGCTCCAGGGAGTGGGTTTGCGGACCCAGCGGTGATCGCGAAGCTGGGCAACGAGAGACAACTGGAGCGGGCCTTTATCGCTGGCGGCGATGTTGGCTTCCACGTTGCGCGTTTTGCGCATGCCCGGGATGATGGTGTGGACGCTCGGATTATTCAGAATGAAGCGAAGTGCCACTTCAGGCAGCGTTGAACCGGGAGGAACCAGCGTTTTCAATTGCTCGGCGCGTTCGACAGTCTCTTTCAGATTTCCCGGATTGAAATAACCGCTGCGCCAGTCGCTCGAAGGCCACTTGGAATCGAGCGTGAGGGCCCCGGTGAGGCCGCCTTCGTCGAAGGGAACGCGCGCAATGACGCCGACATCCATAGCGCGGCAGGCGGGAAAAAGATCGTCTTCGGGATTTTGGTCGAAGATGTTGTAGATGACCTGGACGGCGTCCACCAGGCCCGCTTTGACGGCCTTGATGCCGTTCCAGGGTTCCCAGCGGTTCAAACTCAAACCTACCGCCCGGACTTTGCCGGTGTCGCGAAGTTTTTCGATCGTCTGAACGGAACGATTGTCATTGAGCCAGCCATCGTCCCAGGTGTGGTACTGAAACAGGTCCAGGGTTTCGACGCCGATGTTTTGAAGGCTCATTTCGAGGTACTCGAAGACATAGTCCGGCGGATAACAATCGTCCAATGTAAAATCGGAGAGAGCGGGCCAGCGGCGGTTTTTTGGGGGCACTTTGGTAGCGACGTAGAGCCTTTTGCCGCGGTTGGCACGGAGGATGGCACCGAGGAGCTGCTCGCTGTGGCCGTCGCCATAGGCCCAAGCGGTGTCAAAGAAATTGCAGCCGAGGTCCACGGCGCGCTGCAGCGAAGCGAGGGATTCCTGGTCCTCGGAGCCACTCCATCCCGCCATTCCCCACATGCCATAACCGATTTCGCTGACATTCCAATTCGTGCGGCCGAACCGGCGATAGTTCATTGGCGATGCTCCAATTCCGAATTGATCCGGGCTGCGATTTTCGTCCGAGAGAACGTCTGATAGCAACACAAGAATTTGAGGTGGGCGAAACCGAAAAATGAGCGGCTTCCGGAGCTGAAGCCCCCCCCCAGCTCCTGAGGAATCTGCTTCAAGCCCTTATCCTGGAGCGGTCTGTGCCCGAGAGGCTTGTCCTAGGAGAGAGCCTGCTTGAGGTCGGCGATGAGATCTTCAGGATCCTCGAGGCCGACGGAAACGCGGACAGTGCCCGGTTTGACGCCGCATTCGGCGAGTTCGGCGGCGGACATGTTGTAGTGGGAGGAATAAATCGGGAGGACGACGAGCGATTCGACACCGCCGAGGCTGGCAGCCAAAAGAAAGAGTCGGACGCGATCACAGAAGCGGCGGGCAGCGGGCAGGCCGCCTTTCAGATCGAACGCCAGCATGGAGCCGAAATTCTTCATTTGCTGTTTGGCCAGCGCGTGGTCGGGATGGGATTTCAGGCCGGGATAATGAACGGCGGCGACTGTAGGATGTTTTTCAAGAAAGCGCGCCACTTGCATGGCGTTGTCGCATTGGCGAAGAACGCGCATGCCCATGGTTTTCATGCCGCGGATGAGAAGAAAGGCCGCTTCGGGATCCATGGAGCCGCCGAGATAGATGACCATGTGGTGGACGCGGTCCATCCAGCGCTTGCTGCCGGCAACGGCGCCGGCGATAACGTCGGAGTGACCCGCCATGTATTTCGTCGCGCTGTGGACGACCATGTCGAAGCCGAGAGTCAGAGGCTTCTGGAGGATGGGAGTGGCAAAGGTGTTGTCCATGATGGAGACGAGGCCGTGCTTTTTGGCGAAGGCAATCGCTTTGTGCAGGTCCACCAAGCGGAGCGTAGGGTTTGTGGGCGTTTCCACGTAAAGAACTTTCGTGCGCGATGTGATGAGGCCCTCGATGCCAGCGAGACTGGTGGGAGCGCGATGAACGCCGATACCCATGTCCGGAAAAATGTCGCGCATGAGGCGGTAGCTTCCGCCATAAAGTTGGGCAGTGGAGATAACTTCATCGCCGGCTTTGAGGGCGCCAAGAAGCGCGCAGGAAATCGCGGCCATGCCGGAAGCGGTGACGACGGCGGCTTCCGCGCCTTCGAGAGCGGCGATCTTCCTTTCGGCGATGGCAAGAGTAGGATTCCCATAGCGAGTGTAAATGTAGGCTTTGCTTTTGCCTTCGGCCCAGCGCTTCATTTCTTCCGTGGAAGAAAAGGTGAAGGAGGAAGTGCGGCAGATTTCCGGTCCGACGGGAGCGTTGACGCCGTGGCGGACAGGTTCACCGGCGTGGATGGATTGAGTTTGCGGACCGGGAACGGGAGAAGGATTGCGAGAGGATTTGCGTTTCATGGTAAGACCATTTTGGGGGCAATTTGCCTTGGGGCAAGCACCAAATTGGCGCTGCGCGGCCGAGTCGTCGGGCCGAAGAAATGGGGCAGTATAGTTACAAAGCAAGAATCTCCTGCGTAGAAAAAGCGGGGGAGAACAATGCCGGCGGAGGGAACGCGGTTGTGAAAAGGCGGACTGGATTGCCGATTTGCGCCAGAAGTTGGAGGAATTGAATGGGGACTCAGGAGTGGTTTCACGTTGCAGGAATGTGCTGGTTGGTGTTTCTCCTCTACTGGCTTGTGTCGGCGAGCAAACTGAAGGCAGTGAAGCGCCGGGAGCCCATCCACGAGCGCTTGTTCTACATGGCTCCGATGATCGTCGCGTACGTTCTACTGTTCAGCGACTGGATGACATTTACAGAATTAGGGCGACGATTCATGAGGCCGAACCCGCGGATCAGCGCATTAGGAGTGGCGGTCACGGCAGTGGGGGTGGGGCTGGCGATCTGGGCGCGATGGCATCTGGGAGAAAACTGGAGCGCGGCGGTCACGCTTAAGAAAGACCACGAACTGATTTCGACGGGGCCTTATCGTGGCATCCGGCATCCGATTTATACGGGGATGATGGTCGCAATGGCGGGAACGGCGCTGGCACTGGGAGAGGTGCGCGGGCTGATCGCGCTCGTCATCACGATGGTCGCGTTCTATTTCAAGGCGCGCAAAGAGGAGCGGTACATGATGTCCGAATTCGGCGAGAAATACATTGCGTACAAAAACCGAACAGGGATGCTTTTACCGAAGTTGCCATGATCGCAGACGCCGGAGAAGCGGACGAAGTTTTCTGACGGGCGCAGCAAATGCGATCAGGCTTCTTCTTCGACCAGTTGTTCGCCGTGGGCCGCCTTGTGGGCGGCGATCACTTTTTCCGCGAGCTCGTTGGGAACGTAGTCGTAGTGCGAATATTCCATAGAATAGCTCGCGCGCGCCTGGGTCATTGAGGTAAGGTCCGTGGCGTAACTCAGCATTTCCGCCATCGGGACTTGCGCTTTGATAATGACGTTGTGGCCACGCACTTCGCTGCCCGCGATTCGGCCCCGCCGCGAACTCAAGTCTCCCATCAGATCGCCGGAATATTGATCGGGGCCGTAGACTTCCACGTTCATGATTGGCTCGAGCAAAGCGGGGCGCGCCTGCCTCATGGCTTCCTTAAAGGCCAGCGAGCCGGCGATCTTGAAGGCCATGTCCGAAGAATCCACGTCGTGATACTTGCCGTCGTACAGGATGGCGCGGAAATCGGTGACGGGAAAACCCGCGAGATAGCCGCGCGCGGCGGAATCGCGAATGCCTTTTTCAACGGAGGGAATCCAGTTTTTCGGAATAGCGCCGCCGAAGACATCGTCCACGAACTCGATGCCCTTGCCGCGCTCGACGGGCTCCATCTTGATGCGGCAGACGCCGAACTGGCCGTGGCCACCGGTTTGTTTTTTGTGCTTGCCTTCGGCGTCGGCTTTGCCGCGAATGGTTTCGAGATAGGGAACCTTGGGCGGCTTGAGGGTGAGATCCACGTGATAACGCTTGTGGAGCTTGGCGACGACGACTTCGATGTGCTGCTGGCCGGAACCTGCGAGCAGAAATTCCTTGGTCTGCGGATCGCGCGAGAAGCGGAGCGCCTGGTCTTCTTCCAGAATTTTGTGAATGGCGACGCCGATTTTGTCCTCGTCGGCGCGGGTTTTGGGCTCAACGGCAAAAGTGATGGCGGGCTCCGGAATGTGCGCGGGCTGATAGAAGACGGGGGCGGATTTGTCGCCGAGGGTGTCGCCGGTGTAGACGTCTTTGAGCTTGGCGATGGCGCCGATGTCGCCGGCATGGAGTTCGCCGACTTCGATGAGCTGTTTTCCTTGCACGACCTGAGTGTGCTGAAAGCGTTCCAAAGTGCCGCGATTGAAATCTGCGAGGGTGGCGTCGTTCTTGAGCACGCCGCTCTTCACTTTGAAATAACTGATGCGCCCGGCGAAGGGATCGGCGAGCGTTTTGAAAACGAAAACGGAGAGTGGCTGCGCATCGTCGTATTTGCGTTCGACGCGATCGCCTTTGCCGCCGGGCTCGGTGAAGCCGACTTGGGCGTGCTCATCGGGATGGGGAAAAGCGTCGGCGAGGAAGGTGAGAAGGCTGCCGGTGCCGATATTGCGCGTAGAAGAGACCATGAGGACGGGAACGATTTTTTCGTGGACGATGGCTTGGCGAACTCCGGGAATCAAGTCGTCGATGGGGATGGTGCCTTCGTGGAAAAATTCTTCCATCAGTTCGTCGTCGCCCTCGGCGACCATTTCGACGAGCTTTTCGTGCGCGGCAGTGGCGGCTTCCTGCATGTCGGCGGGAATATCTTCGATGGAGGGCTTGCCGTCGCCGTCAGGTTTGTAGAGATGAGCTCTCATGGCGACGAGATCAATGACTCCGCGAAAATCTTTTTCAGATCCGATGGGAAGTTGAAGGGCTACAACGGTGCGGCCGAAGGTTTGCTCGAGAGATTCCATGGAGCGCTCGAAACTGGAGAGTTCGCGGTCCATCCAGGTGAGGACGAAGGCGCGGGGAATGTCGTACTCCATGCAAAAATCCCAGACTTTTTCGGTGGTGACCTGAGCGCCGACGTGGGCGTCCACAGCGATGAGAGCGGCATCGGCGGCGATGAGGGAGCCTTTGGTTTCGTTGATGAAGGTGCCGTAACCGGGGAGATCGAGAAGATTGATCTTGACGTTGCTGCCGGAGCAGAGGGTGCAGGGCCACTCGGTGTAAGCGAGGCCGGTTTGAATGGAGATTTTGCGGGCGATCTCTTCGTCGTCCCAGTCGGTGACGGCAGTGCCATCCGCAACTTTACCCCACCGAGGCGTCATGCCCGCGGTGTGGAGCAACGACGACACCAGTTGCGTCTTTCCGGTGCCGCCGTGGCCTACAATGCCAACGTTTCGGATGTCCTTTGTGGAATAGACTTTCATAGAATCCTCCATGAGTCTCGCGGGTCCTGTGGGGACCGAGCGGCGGAGGTGCGTCGTGCAATGGCGTGAAAGTGCCGCAGAAAAAACATTCGGCCGCGGCAAATTCCACGCCTGTCAGACGCGGGCCTGCGCCTGGGCGAGTTTCTGACTGAGGGAGGAGAACGTGGCCTCTTTTTGCAACCGCAGAGCGATCAGCTACCTGGGTCCCGGCGAAGCAGGGGCGAAGGTCGAACGAAATACCCTGGTCCGTTCTCCTGACTTGGCGGATGCTAGCACAGCAGCGCGCGGGGGGCAATTCGCACGGGGCCACGGCCTGAGATTCTTGACATTGGGCGGCGGGGCGCTATCGTGTGCGTCTTGAACGCCAGACCTGCGGGAGGGGCGCATGCCGAAAATCCAGAAATCGCGCAGCGCCGGAGCCATCGTTCTGCTTCTTGCTTTGCTGGCAGCGGCGACATCGTTGACCCGTCTGCACAGCCGCCCCGCATTTCTCGTGGGATTCGCAGGAGGCGCGCTGATGGTGTTCGGAGTCTATCTGATCTTTCGTAAGTGACTTGGACCGCAAAACCAACACAGAGGCTTCTCTTATGACCACCTTATCGGGAACGATCGCCAGCGATCTTGCGGCGTATTACGAAATGGTGCGCGAGCAGGTGCACAAATGGGTGGACCCGCTCTCAACGGAAGAGATCTGGAGGCGGCCTTATCCTTACGGCAACAGCGCGGGGCATTTGCTACTGCACATGACCGGGAACCTGAGCTATTACATCGGCGCGCGCGTGGCGGAGACGGGATATGTTCGGGACCGGGAGCGCGAATTCACCGAGACGGAGAAAAAATCAAAAGAGGAAGTGCTGGGCGCATTTGACCGTGCGATTGAGATGGTTGTCGGGACTATCCACAAGCAAAGCGATGCGGATTGGCTGAAGCCATACGCGGGAGAGCGCGAGCCTGAAGCTGGCGAACGGTTTGGCATTTTCTTGCGATGCGCGGGGCACGCCTACCATCACGTCGGACAGCTGATCTATTTGTCGCGCGAACTGACACGGTAAACGGTTTGGCCTTCGCTAAGTCTGCAGATTGAAACGCGAAGCCGCCAGGCGGTAGAGGCGCCTCCACAGCAGCCTGTTAATCAAAACCACGACCGTGGCCATGATCAACGTCGCGGCCAGCAGCAGATCAAAGCGCCCCGCGTCCGTAGCGCGGCTGATGGCGCTGCCCAACCCTTCCGTGGAGAGAATTTTTCCCTGAAACTTGAAGTACTCCGCAACAATGCTGGCATTCCAGGCTCCTCCCGAAGCGGTGAGAAGACCGGTGACCAGGTAGGGGAAAATTCCCGGAAGAATCAAGCGGCGCCAGCGGTCCCAACGAGGGAAGCGGTAAACCTCGGCGGCCTCCTTCAAGTCCGTAGGAATGGCCATCGCGCCCGCAACGACGTTGAACAGGATGTACCACTGCGTGCCGAGCAGCATGAGAGCCATGGCGGCGATCTCCATGCCGCCTCGCAAGTGAATGAAGAAAAGAAGGATCACCGGAAACAGCGCGGTGGCGGGAACCGAAGCAACGACCTGTACGAACGGCTGAGCGATTCGCGCCAGGCGAGGATTCGAACCGATGGCCACTCCCGCCGGAATCGTCCAGAGCGCGCCGACGAGCAGGGCTCCATTCACGCGAAGAAAGGTATAGACCGCGTCGCGGACGAGGAGCCAGTAGTCCTCACGGCGCAGAGCGGAAAGCTCGCCGATGCCGCGATAAATGGCGAAACCCGCGCCAATGCATGCAAGCCCCGCGAGGAGATAGCCCAGCCATCGGCGGGACTGGGTCTTCACGGGCTTGGGAAGAGATCCGGCGGCCCGGGCCCCCATCGCGAAGGTGAGCGTGAGCCAGTTCACCACAGGCTGCAGAACAAAACGGTACGCGCGGATCACCAGCGAAGCGCGACCGAGGACACTCACGATGGAGAAAGTGGCCGCACGTGCCGTTTCCACCTGTTCAAATTTGAATTTATCCGCCCAAATGATGACGGGCCGCCAGACGAGCTGATCGAGAAGGACAATCACAGCGATCATCGTCGCGATGCCCCACAAAATGGCTCGCGTGTTTCCGTCGCTAGCCGCCGTCTGGAGATAGGAGCCGAGGCCAGGAAGGCGAAAGTCGCGGTCGCCCAGGACAAACATCTCGCAGGCCATGAGGAAGAACCAGCCGCCGGCCACGGACATCATGGAATTCCATACCAGCCCAATGGTGGAAAACGGGAGGTCAAGCTCGACGAACCGCTGCCATTTGCCGAAGCGGAAGATTGTGGCCGCTTCGCGCAATTCGCGCGGCTGGGTCTTCAGAGAAGAATAAAAACTGAAGGCGATGTTCCAGACCTGACCCGTGAAGATGAGCAGGATGGAGCCGAGCTCCACGCCGATTTCATGGCGAGGAAAAAGCGCCACCATCGCGAGCATCACGCCAGGGAGGAAACTTAAGACCGGAATGGACTGCAAGATATCCAGAAGCGGAACGAGCAGCATCTCCGCGCGCCGCGAACTCGCCGCGAGATATCCGTATCCCAGCGCGAAGACCAGGCTCAAAGCATAAGCCACGGCGATCCGCACCACCGAATACAGCGCGTACAGCGGCAACATGCGCGGACTCTGTGAAATCTCCGCCGAAGGAGAAACCGGCCCCAGCCACGTCCGTCCAATCGCGTAGACTCCGTAGATCGCCGCGAAAACGAAAAGAAAGATCAAGACGTCAATGAAATAGGCGAGGCCCCAGCGGGAACCCGCGGGACGACGGGCGGCGGGAGGGATCGGCTCGGTATTCTGGACGGCGAGAGTCGCGGAGGGCACGGGCGAATCACGTTTCCGCGAGAGTCAGCTTGTCGGTAGCGGCATCGTAATCGAAAATTTCAGCGTAGCGTCCCCACTGGATGGCCGTCTCGAGCTGCCGGCGTGCTTCATCTTCGCTGAAGTGCTCGTCCAGAAGGTCGCGAAAGAATTCCGCGGAAATGGTGCGGTCGGACTTTGCACGAAGGGCCTGCTCCATCTGGCGCAGCAGCGGCACGTTGGCCAGGGCGGCCTTGCGGAAGATGGCCTTGCGTTCCTGAATGTCCGCCTGCGCAAAGGCGCGCCCGTCGTCGGTAATCGTCGCGTCACCTTCTTCCAGCTTCATAAAGCCGAACAACAGGGCGGTATCCACCGTGGGAAGCAGGTTGTCCACTTCGAGTCCGAGCTCATCGGCGAGCTTGTGCAGGTCCATGCGCCCGCCCTGATCGGCAAGTATCTCAAGCAATCCGGCCAGTCCTCCGGGCCGCGTATGCGGCAGCATGATGACCTTCTTCGCGGGCGCGCTCGGCGTGCCGGCGGGCGACACCGCGGTGATATCCTGTGCGTCAGGCCGCGTCAGAACGCGGTAGATCGCATCCACAAGTTCGACAAAAGCCGGAAGCTTGTGGGTCCTTGGATAAGTCATTTCCACGCGAAAATCCGCCCGTATGCGCGCAGGATTCTTGCCCAGGACGATGATGCGGTCCGCCAGCTCCACCGCTTCCTCAATGTTGTGGGTCACGATGAAAATCGCGCGCGTGGGAATTTTCTTCTCCAGCCACAATTCCAGGATTTCTCCGCGCAAGGTCTCCGCCGTAAGGACGTCGAGCGCCGAGAAAGGTTCATCCATGAACAGCACTTCGGGCTCGACCACCAGCGCGCGCGCCACGCCGACGCGCTGCTTCATGCCGCCCGAAAGTTCCTTTGGATAGGCGGACTCGAAACCGTCCAGTCCGACAGCATCAATGATCTTAAGCGCGCGTTTGTGCCGTTCGATCGGCTGCATGCCGCGGGCTTCGAGAGGAGCCTCCACGTTTTCCAGCACCGTGAGCCATGGGAAGAGCGCGAAGCTCTGAAAGACAATGGCAACGTTTGGAGTTTCGCCGTGGACCGGCTGGCCGTGCCAGTAGACGCCGCCGGCGGAGGATGGCGAAAGACCGGTCAACATCCGAAGCAATGTGGATTTCCCGCAACCGGAAGGGCCCAACAGGGCGATGATCTGTCCCGGAAACACGGCCAGGTTCGTGGGCGAGATCACCTGGACGCGCGAGCCATCCGCCTGCTGATAAAATTTCTCCAGGCCGCGTGCTTCGATGATCGGTTCAACCGCGGTAACGGTATCAATAGTCGCCATGGCCGCGTGTATTATGGCCCAGTCCTATATGAGTGGAACAGCGCGGAATTCAAGTCCCCAATTGTGTTTTCTGGCGGTTACAATTCTGTGACATTGCGATGACGGAATCGTTTCAGCCTTTTGCGCGCCGGCTTTTGCGTTCGCCATGGCTTGCGGCAGCGCTCGTATCGATGGCGGTGTCCGCCGCGATTGTTTCGCCTTTCTTCTTTTTTGGAAATGCGTCGGGCCATGACATTGAATTTCACGCTTCGTCGTGGATGGATGTCGCGTACCAGTGGAAAGAGGGAATTCTCTTCCCACGATGGACAGAGTGGGCGAACTACGGCTACGGCGAGCCGCGGTTCATCTTTTATCCGCCACTATCGAGACTGATCGGAGCCGCACTGGGCTTGCTCTTTCCGTGGACGGCCGTGGCGTCCATTTCCATTTTTCTCGTGCAGAGCTTCTCCGGAGTTTCAGCCTACGCGCTGGTGAGGCGGTTCGCTCCGCACCGCCCCGCGCTTCTGGGCGCTTCGTTCTACACCGCGAATCTCAACGCTTTGCTCATCATTTATCTTCGCAGCGATTATGCCGAGCTTCTGGCGACCGCGTTCTATCCGCTGCTCTTGCTTGCGTGCCTGAATCTTTGCGGATGGCAGACCGGAACGAACCAGTCCACGCGAAGAAACATCGTTTTCTTCGCCCTCGCCCTTGCGGGAGTGTGGCTGGCCAATGCGCCAGCCGGCGTTATCGCCACATACGCCGTAACCTTTGTTTTCGCGTGGGCAGCCTACAATCAAAGATCGTGGCTGCCGCTGGCCCGGGGAGCGGGCGGCCTCGCGCTGGGCCTTGGATTGTGCGCGTTCTACCTGATTCCCGCTGCTTTCGAGGAGCGCTGGGTGAACATCGGGCAGGCTTTGTCGAGTGGGCTGGCCCCTGCGGATAATTTTCTCTTCACCAACATCAACGATCCGGACCACAACGCATTCAACTTTCTCGCCTCCTCGGTTGCGCTGCTGCTCATGTTTATGATCTTCTGCGCGATTCTCGCCGGCTGGCACCGGCTGCGCTCCGCGTCCGGGGACCTCACCCGGAGAGCGGCCCCGGCGGCCTGGCAAGCTCTTCTAGCACTCGCGGCGCTCTCCGCGCTCTTGATGTGCCCTTTCACTCTCCCTTTGTGGAAGGCTTTGCCGGAATTGCGCTTTGTGCAATTCCCATGGCGGTGGATGTCCATCCTCGCCCTGGCCTTTTCCGTTTTCTGCGCAGTTGCCCTGGTGCGGCGGCGCCGTTTGTGGATTTGGGCCTGCATCATTTTTCTTTTGCTGGGAGGAGCTGGAACCTACCTGGGCACAACCGGATGGTGGGATGAGGGCGATTTTCCCTCCGTTCAGGACGCGATCACGCAGGGACAGGGGTTTGAAGGCACGGACGAATACGATCCACGCGGCGACGATCACTTGGACCTTCCCCAGAATCAGCCCCAGGCCAAACTTCTGCCGGCCAACCCGGCGGCTAATTCGCAGCCTGACGCCAAGTTTCACGTGGAACGCTGGACCGCGGAGGATCGCCGGATCACCGTAGACGCGCGCCAGCCCGTGCGGCTCGCCATTCGCCTTCTGGATTATCCCGCGTGGCGCGTCACCTTGAACGGTAAACGCGTCGAGGCAATCCACGAGGGAACCACCAGGGCGATGTACTTGGCGCTCGAGCCTGGAACATCGCATGTGGAAATTCGATTCGCGAGGACGCCCGACCGCATTGTGGGAGGCTATGCAAGCCTCGCCGCGCTCCTTGCGGCAGGGCTACTTTGGTATTTTCCGGAGCAAAAGCAGCCGGCTAGCGGCGGTCAACAGTAGGGTGCCGGACGTCTTCTCCCTGGACGATGTAGATCACGTCCTCGGCGATATTCGTGGCGTGGTCGCCGATACGCTCGAGATTCTTGGCGACGAGAATCAACTCAAAGGCCGGAAAGACCACGCTCGAGTCTCCCATCATGTAGGTGAGCAACTCGCGGAAAATCTGGTCGCGGTAGTGATCCACCTGGTCGTCGCAGGCGAGCACCTTGTGTGCCAGCTCGACGTCCCGGCGCACGACAGCATCGAGCGCATCGCGGACCATGCCTTCGGCGACTTCGCTCATGCGCGGAAGGTCCACGTAGGGCTTCACGCGCGGATGCCGGAGAATGCGGAGTGCACCCTGGGCGATGTTTACGCCCTGATCGCCGATGCGTTCCAGGTCGTTGTTGATCCGCGATATTGCCAGGACGAGCCTGAGGTCGGTCGCCATCAGCTGATTCAGCGCCAGGAGTTGTACGACGCGATTGTCAATTTCGAGTTGCAGCTCATTGATGGCGTCTTCCTCGTCCAGAACCTTCTTGGCAAGCTGCTCATCCGAATCCAGCACAGCGTGCACCGATTGATTCACGGCCCGTTCCGCAAGGCTCCCCATCCAGAGCAGGCGCTCTTTCAACTGTTCAATATCGTGCTCGAAGTGGCGTTCCATGAGCTCTCATTTCCTTCCCTTCGCATTATTCAACAAATCCGCGCTCCGCGGGCCGCACACGAGCGCCAAAGAACAGCAAGTGCGTCTGCGGACGAGTACCCGTTACCCGAACCGGCCGGTAATATAAGCCTCGGTGCGTGAATCCTTGGGAGTGGTAAAAAGGGCCGAGGTCTCGTTGTACTCGACGAGCGACCCTTCCATCATGAACGCAGTGTAGTCGCTGGCGCGCGCGGCCTGCTGCATATTGTGTGTGACAATCACGATCGTGCACTGCTCTTTCAATTGTACCAGCAGCTCTTCGATCTTCGCGGTGCTGATGGGATCCAGCGCCGAACAGGGCTCATCCAGCAGAAGGACTTCCGGCTGGACCGCCAGCCCCCGTGCAATGCACAATCTCTGCTGCTGCCCGCCCGAAAGTCCAATTCCGGATTGACCAAGCTTGCTCTTCACTTCGTCCCAAAGCCCCGCTCTGGTCAGGGCGATTTGCACGCGGTCATCCATTTTCGACTTTGACAAATTTTCATAGAGCCGGACGCCAAACGAGATGTTTTCATAGATCGACATCGGAAATGGCGTGGGCTTTTGGAACACCATACCGACCCTGGCCCGTAAATTGGCGATCCTCTTGGAATCCAAAATGTTCTCACCGTCGAGCAGGATTTCGCCCTCGGCACGCTGGTGAGGATAAAGATCGTACATGCGGTTGAAAATGCGCAAGAACGTGGACTTGCCGCATCCCGACGGCCCGATGAACGCCGTGACGCAATTCTGGCGGATATCGACGCTCACGTTTTTGATGGCATGGAATTTGCCGTAGTAGAAATTCACGTTCTTGGCGGCCATTTTCACAGGCTGTTGGACCGCACCGCTCTTTTTGGCAGTTTCACTAGTCTTGACGGAAATGGGTACGGACACCATAGGGAGTCCCTCCGGTCGGTCAGAAGTCATTTGGGCACCTGGACCCTGCCAAGGAACCAGCGTGCGACTAAGCTGAGTACCAGGACGAACATCACTGTGATGAAGGCCGCTGCCCACGCCATCTGTTGCCAGTTGGCGTAGGGGCTCAGTGCAAATTGGAAGATCACCACCGGAATATTGGCCATAGGATGAAACAAATCCGCTGAGAAGAACTGGTTGTTCAGCGCAGTGAACAGCAGTGGGGCAGTCTCGCCCGTGATGCGCGCCAGACCGATCAGTATCCCCGTCAGGATTCCTGGGCGGGCCGCTTTCCACGTCACTTTGGTAATTACCACCCATTTCGGCGCTCCCAAGGCGATTGCGGCCTCCCGCATGTCGCCTCCCACCAGACTTAACATCTCGTCGGTGGTCCGCACAATGATCGGGATCATCAAGACCGACAGAGCTACACTGCCAGCGAACGCCGAGAAATGCCCCATAGGGGCGACCACGATGGCGTAGGCAAAGAGGCCGATTTCAATCGACGGCGCGCTGAGCATGATGTCGTTGAGGAACCGCACTATGTTGGCGATTCGGCTGTGAAATCCATATTCCGCCAGCCACGTGCCTCCCATCACCCCAATCGGCACACCAATCAGCATCGACAACGACAAAAGGATCAGACTCCCAACGAAGGCGTTGCGCAGACCATAGCCATTGATGCCGGGCGGTGGCGTGTCCTTGGTGAACAGATCCCAATGCATCCCAGAAATGCCATTGACCGCCGTCGTCCAGATGATCCAAAACAGGAAGAACACACCGATGGCCGTCGCGGCACCCATCAAGATCTTGCTCGCCACGTCCACAATGCGGCGTCTCGCCACCAGGCTCGTCACGTCTTTGCTCCTTCCTTGCGGCCGAGGCGGCGAATCAGCAGTACCGCCAGAAACCGCACGACGAGAGTGACGGCGATGAGGATCAAACCAAGATAAATTAAGGAAGATACGTAAAGCGGCGTGGTCGCCTCCGTAAATTCATTCGCGAGCACCGAGGGAATGCTTGCTCCCGGCATCAACAGGCTCGTGGAAAGCACGTTGCTGTTGCCAATCACGAAGGTCACGGCCATCGTTTCACCGAGCGCCCGCCCCAATCCCAAAAAAATGCCGCCGATGACCGCCGAACGGGTGTAGGGCAAGATAATATCCCAAGCCACTTCCCATGTTGTAGCTCCCATGGCGTAAGCAGACTCGCGTAATGAGGAGGGAACCACCATGAAGACATCCCGCATAATCGAAGAGATGTAGGGAAGAACCATGATTGCTAGCACGATCCCGGCCGTGAGCATACCGATCCCCATCGGCGGGCCCTGAAACAATAATCCGATCCCGGGAATCGCCCCGATGTTGTTATTGATCCACGGTTCCGCTTTTGCGAAAACCGGTGCGAACACCAGGAGTCCCCACAAGCCGTAAACAATGCTGGGAATGGCCGCCAGCAGTTCGATTGCCCCGGCGACCGGCCTTTTGATCCAAGCAGGAGCAATCTCGGCAATGAATACGGCAATCCCAAAGCTGATCGGCACCCCTAGGACCATTGCGATGGTGGAGCTAACCAGCGTGCCGACGATGAACGGGAAGGATCCGAAAGTTTGGGTGACGGGATCCCAATCGCTCGATTTAAGAAATTTCCAAATGCCAAATGTTTGGATCGATAACCGGCTGTCGTAAGCGATGGCGATGACAGTGGCGAAGAGCGCCGCTGCGGCTATGAACGCTCCAAGCACCGCCGCCTTGTGGAAGAAAAAGTCCCCCGACAGGCGCCACGTCCTGCCGAGGGATTTGGGTTCCTCGGATACGGGCCCCATCTCGGTCCGTACCGCAGCATCCGAGCCATTCATACGATTCCCCTATGGCGAAGTGTCACGTAATCGCTGCCGGCGTCCGACTCAGAGGCCGTAGCCGAGTTCGTTTTTCCAATAAGTCTTGATGGCTTCGACCGTACTCGGCGGAAGCGGACCATAAATGATCTGCTTGGCCATGTCTTGTCCGTGCTCGAATCCCCAATCGAAGAACTTCATCACTTCCATATTGGTTTCTTTGGGCGCATTCTTGCGCAGGATTTGCCAGGTGCAACCGGAAATCGGCCAAGTCTCAGCTCCTGGTTGGTCGGTGAGGATCACGTAAAAGTCTTGCGCGTTTTTCCAGTCTACGTGCCCCGAAGCGTCCTGGAAACCCTGTAGGGTTGGGCTCACGACCTTGCCGTCTCGGTTAATCATCCGCGCATAAGGCTGGTGAGTCTCCACCAGGTACGCGTATTCGACGTAACCAATGGAACCGGGAATGCGCTGCACGTAGGAGGTCACGCCTTCGCTGCCCTTGCCGCCCACACCGACTGGCCAGGAGACCGAGGTGTTTTCGCCTATTTTCTCCTTCCACTCCGGGCTAACCTTCGACAAGTAGTCCGTGAAAGTGAACGTCGTTCCGGAACCATCCGAGCGGTGCACGACGGTGATGTCCATGTCCGGCAGCTTCAGGCCGGGGTTGAGTTTGGTGATGGCTGGGTCGTTCCACTTCTTAATCTTTCCCATGTAGATATCGGCGACGACTGGACCACTAAGAATGAGTTGCCCCGATTCCACGCCGGGGAGATTGTAACCCATCGCTGCGCCCGCCACTGCGGTTGGGAACTGGATCAGCCCCGCAGCCTTCAAATCTTCGGGCTTGAGCGGCATATCACTCGCGCCGAAGGCTACCGTGCCTGCTTTGATTTGGGCTATTCCTCCGCCAGAGCCTATAGACTGATAGTTAACTTCGATGCCCGTATTGGTCTTGTACGCCGCGGCCCACTTGGCCACTAACGGATAGACCCAGCTGCTGCCGGCACCGGTTATGCTGTCGGCGGCCGTGGATAGTCCTGGGGTGAGCACGGCTGCGAGCGCCAAAGCGCCCAAAGCGATCAATGCAAATCTTTTCATCGTTTTCTCCAGAGGATGGATTGTTTGGTTGGTACCCGTTAAGGGAGTCTCTGAAAAGCTCGTTACAGAATTGTTACAATCCGTTCAGAGTTCGTTGAATCTCGTAACTATCCAGAATCCAGCGGGTTGCAGGATGAACTTGCCAAACGCAGCCGCACAGCAAGATGAATCATGCTCGATAAAAGAAAAAGGGCGGCTCTGTCTCGGGCCGCCCTCTTCCTGTAAAACTGACTGCTGCGCCGTACGCCCCAATTAAGGGATGTAGTAGCGGAATGAGGTGAAGACCATATTGTCGTTGGACTTGCCGTTCACGCCAGGAGCCGTTGGGGTGTTGTTGTTCCCTGACCAGGTCGTGTTGGAGATGTAGGAGTACTGCATGCCCCAGCGAACCTCGCCCTTCGAGCTGCTTTGATAAACGTGGTGCCAGAAGCCCACTGTGTACTCCTGGACGTTGCGGAGGTCGCCCGTGCAACCGGCAGCAGAAGCCGGCGCATTGACGGTGCCCGGCGTAGGAGCGGCTTCAGGCGCTTCGCAACCGGACTCGTTAAATAGAGGAGAGCCATATCCGACGGCCACCGTTGCACCGGCCAGATTGGTGTAAGTGTACGCAGTGCGCCATGCATATTCCGCACCGTAGTTGAAGTACAGATCGAACTTCTTGCTGGGATGCAATTCCAACGTGCCGAGGACTGAGCCTCCGCGAATGGGAGACAATGTGCCATCGGGGCGCGTGCTGACGTCTTTGAGCTGAGCCGAGCTATACCGCCCGATGCCATCACCGCCGAGGAGATGCAAGCCAAAATCAACCTTCTTGGCAACAAGAGGCATACGCAGGTTAATGCCGAGGCCACCGCCGGTCCGGCTGTCGTTGAAGGCATCTGTGCTTGCTGGCGCGCCGGCGCAATCCGCGGGAGGCGTCAGCGATCCAGCCGCCAGTGAGCACGGATAAATCCGCGCGCGGAACGTGTTGAGGATGCCGAATATCTCGTAGTGCCCCCATCCCGGTTCAAAGGCGGCCTTTACGATGAAGTCCGGCCACGAATTGACGGAATAACCTGTGCTGTCCGTTCCGTTGTACAAGCCACCGCCATTGCCCGGCGCCAGTGCAAAAATTGAGGTTGGAAGATTGTGGCTGGTCACCGTATTTTGCGGCGCTTCAATCGATGCCCCGAGCCAGAACTTGTTATCGAAGTTCTTGGTGACGCGGAAGCCATATTGACGTTCCCAGCTGAAGCCCACGTTATACTGCGGGTCAATGGTCATGGGCAGGTTCTCTGTCCGGTTGTCCAAACCCTTCTTGGTTTCCGTGACCAAGCTCCACATCTGGCCGCCGGTAAAGGTCCAGCCGCTGGGAAGAGCCGCCTGGCCCCAAATTTGGCGTTGGCGCATGCAGTAGCTGTTGCTCTGGCGGTTGTTGGACGTGGCGCAAGCACCCAACCAATCCAACTCATAATAGCCGGTCAAACTCACGTCGGCGGCTTTCCCCTGGAAGAGGAAGCTCAATCGTGACTGCCGACCGGTCGCGTTGAACTCGGAGGTCTTGCTCAGGCCATTGCCTGGAAAAGGAATGCCCGTGAAGGGAGTGTTGATGTCCGAACTGGTCGCCCGCGTACGGTACACAGTTTCTGCCGCCAGGAATCCGCCCGGCGTGATGGTGATCCCTTTGATCTTGATAGACGCCGGACCTTCCTCGGATCCCCCCTGGCCACCCTCCGACGCAACTTCGCTCTTCAAGGCGTCATTGCTGGACTTCAGGTCGGCTACGGTGGTGTTCAACGCGGTCGTCGAGGTTTCCGCTTTGGCGGAAGAAGTAATCGCTTCGCTCGCCTTGGCGCTGGCCTCGGCCGCGTGGGCATTCGCCGCGGCGGCGGTCTCGCGAGCATCGTTGATTTGCTGGTCCCGCTTCGCCAGCTCTTCCTTCAAGAGCTGGATCTGCTCTTGTTGGGACTGCAGAGTCTGGCGGAGTTCATCGAGTTCCGCGGCAATGGCGGCCGAATCCAGGGCTGGTGCCTTCTTCGCCGGCTTAGCCTTCGCGGGTTTCGCAGCTGGTGGATCGGCGTCTTTCGGTGTTTCCGCAAGAGCCACTCCCGTGGTTAGAAAAAGCGATAGTGCCAGTGCTGCTATTTTTTTCATTGCCTCTCTCTTTTAATGCAGTTTCGGAATTTACCGATAAGTGCGCGAACTTACCCCGCGCCGAAAGTAGCGGCGAGTTCTTACTGACACGTCAATCAAATGTGAATATCCTGTAACAGACCGCCACAAGTGGCGAAAGTTGTTAAACCGTCAGAGGTTAGCGGAATTGGAGAAGAATTAAATTCAATGTTTCGGACCGCGCAGCATGAATTTATCAGTGAAACTGCTCGTTTTATTCCAATTCTGTGAACACTCCAGGCGGGTTGAAGATCGCCCACACGAACCCACGATGAACTCTCGATTGCAGTGAAATGCCTATCTCGGTGTTGCGATGGTGTAAGCCAAAACGATCCGGGTCAAGCCGTACTGGTAACGCGCGTCCGTATCTTCGATATCCGCTTCAGTCTTTTGCAATTCCGCCTGCGTAAACTCCACGATCGAGCTCAAGCCCAGGTTGTAGCGCGCTTGCGCCAGGTCCATAGCCAGATTTGCTTCTTCGCGCAACTGCTGGGTAACCGTCAGCCTCTTGTAAGCCTGATTTGAATCTTGCCAGGCATTCCGGACATCTCTCGCGATGTTATTCTTCATGTCCATCAGCTTCTGCCGCTGCACTTCGGCTTGCAAATCGGCGCTCTTGGACCTGGCGTTGTAGAGGAACCCGTTGAACACGGGGATGTTGACGTTCACTCCCACCGCCCCGTACCAGCTCGAAAGGTGCGAATCCCGCACCGGAGTTCCGCCGACGGCCCCGAGAGCACTGATCGTCGGCCGCCAAAGATCGTGTTCGGCACTGGAAAATTTTTCCGCCGACAGAACCTGGTTTTGCAGCGCAAGAACCTCCGGCCGCTGTTGAAGCGCCTGCTGGATCAACGGGTTCACATCCGGGGCCGGCGGGGCCGTTCCCGGAGGAGTCTCGATCAGCTGAAAGTTTTGCTCCGTTGGATACCCCAGAATTGCGGACAAGGTAGCCAACGACGTCTCATAGTTGTCTTTGGATTCCAGTTGCAGCAACTGGGCCCGCGCCACTTCCACCTTCGCGAAACTCAAATCCAGGTCGGATTTCAATTTCGCGTTCGTGAGCGCTTGCACCTTGTCCACCAGCGCCTGCCGGGCATCCACGGTCTGTTGCGAGACTTTCAGCAGCGCTTTCGTCTCCAAAGCATTGTAAAAAGCCTGGTCCACCGCGAGAAGGATATCAGCCGTGGTTGCCACCGCATTTTCATCCTCGGCTTTGGATTCGTACCGCGAGCTCGAGAGCAGATTTGTGGTTCGCCCAAAATCCGTGACCAACTGGCTTACCGTCGCGCCGCCCGCCGCCCGCTGGAAGATGATCGGATTGTTCAATCCACCCGCCGCGATGCGGCTATTCTCCTGGGACGCGACCCCTGTGAGACTGAGATACGCGTTGGGGAGAAGGGCCGACCTGACTTCCCGCACGAATTGCTGCGCCTGCAACGCATGCAGTTTCCCAATGGTGATTTGCGGATTGTTCTTGAGTGCGATCGCTTCCGCCTGTTTCAGCGTCAGCGGAGTACGAACAAGCGTGCCGCCTGGCGGTCCGGCCTGAGCGCCGCCGTGGACTGCCGGGCTGGGAGCGGTTTGACCCTGCGCTCCGGCGATCGCGGGATTGCCAATAAAGCCTGCGATAAGAAAGCTGACCGCAAGGATAAGGCGCGTCAAGCTGCCGCCTCCTGGCCACGCTGTCCCTCTTTCCTGTGAATCAGCAGATACGCAGCGGGAACCAGGTAAACCGTCACCACCACGGATACCAGCAGCCCTCCGATGATGGAGCGAGCGAGCGGTGCGTAGGCCTCTGCTCCC
>Ga0335076_10001324_pt1 | contig 23936 bp, 27 predicted proteins | sample Lox_Sample_25_FD_206717 | JGI IMG/M metagenome (GOLD analysis project Ga0335076, IMG submission 206717) | Soil microbial communities from Loxahatchee National Wildlife Refuge, Florida, United States - Lox_Sample_2.5 | ecosystem: Environmental > Terrestrial > Soil > Wetlands | place: USA... | reverse complement strand
ACTGTGGACGGCAGTTCCACCGTTCGCTGGACACTCTCGCGGCGAGGCGGGACGGGGCGGGGGCGGGCGGCGAGGCGGGACGGGGGCGGGCGGCGAGGCGGGGCGGGGGGCGGGACGTGGGCCGGGGCGGGCGGCGAGGCGGGACGGAGGCGAGGCCGGGATGGAAGCGGTGGCGGGAGCTGAGGAATCGCAGGTGTTCCGACATGCGCGCGCGGAACCGAACAGGCATGGCAAACGTCTCACTTGGTACGGATGACGCAACCCGGGGCCGACCGCCCGTCCCCGGCGCCATCCGGCGACAAGGAGGGGAAGCTCATATGCTTGCCAGACACCGCCAGTCGCTCATCCTGCAGGCCGTAAGGAGCGATGGCAGTGCACGCGTCAGTGATCTGACCCAGCGGCTCGGCGTCTCGGACATGACCATCCGCAGGGATCTCGAGGTGCTCGCCAGGGACGGCCTAGTCGAGAAGGTTCACGGCGGCGCGGTCCTGCCCGGGACGCCCGCCAGTCACGAGCCCGGCTTCGAGACGAAGCTCGTGCTCGAGCGGCCGGAGAAGACCGCTATCGCCCGCGCCGCCGCGAGCCTGGTCGCACCGGGCACCGCGATCGCGGTGGCCGCCGGGACGACTACGTTCGGGCTGGCCCAGTGCCTGCTCGACGTGCCCGCGCTCACCATCGTCACGAACTCGCTGCGGGTGACCAACCTGTTCGGCGGCACGGCCGACTCGGTCGTGCTGACCGGCGGGGTCCGCACCCCCTCGGACGCGCTGGTCGGCCCGGTGGCCGACCTGACCATCCGGTCCCTCCACTTCGATCTGCTGTTCCTGGGCTGCTATGGCCTGGACGCCGACGCCGGGCTGACCACGCCCAGCTTGGCCGAAGCGGAGACCAACCGGGCCCTGATGCGGGTGGCGCGCCGCGTCGTCGTGCTGGCCGACCACACCAAGTGGGGCCTGGTCAGCCTGAGCTCGTTCGCCCGGCTGAGCGAGGTGGACGTGCTCATCACCGACGACATGCTGCCCGCCGACGCCAGAGCACAGGTCGAGGATCAGGTGGGTGAGGTGATCTACGCCGAGAGCATGCTAGCCAGCCACGTGACGCGGCAGTCGGCCTGAGCTGAGCTCGCGCCGGAGCCCCCGGCGCGAGTCAGCAGGGCGCGGGCTAGCGCGCGGGTCAGAGCGCGCGGGTCAGCAGGCGCGGGGCCGGCGTGGTGCCGGCCGACGGGGCGCGGGTCAGCAGGCGCGGGGCAGGCGTGGTGCCGGCCGACGGGGCGCGGGTCAGTAGGTCGTGACGACCGGCTGGCCCCCTTCGGCCCCGCCGGCGTCGGCGGCGGAGCCCTGCTCGGCGAGGCGCATGGCCTCGTCGATCAGCGTCTCGACGATCCGGGATTCGGGCACGGTGGCGATCACCTTGCCGCGGACGAAGATCTGGCCCTTGCCGTTCCCTGAGGCGACGCCGAGGTCGGCCTCACGGGCCTCGCCGGGGCCGTTGACCACGCAGCCCATGACCGCGACACGCAGCGGGACCGTCATGCCCTGCAGGCCGACGGTCACCTCCTCGGCCAGCTTGTACACGTCCACCTGGGCGCGGCCGCAGGACGGGCAGGACACGATCTCCAGGCCGCGCTGGCGCATGCCGAGCGACTCCAGGATCGAGATGCCGACCTTGACCTCCTCCACCGGCGGCGCGGACAGCGAGACCCGGATCGTGTCGCCGATGCCCTCGGCCAGCAGCGCGCCGAAGGCGACCGCGGACTTGACCGTGCCCTGGAACGCGGGCCCGGCCTCGGTCACGCCGAGGTGCAGCGGGTAATCACACTGGCGGGCAAGCAGCCGGTAGGCGTTGATCATCACCACCGGGTCGTGGTGCTTCACCGAGATCTTGATGTCGCGGAAGCCATGCTCCTCGAACAAGGAGCACTCCCACAGCGCCGACTCGACCAGCGCCTCGGGGGTGGCCTTGCCGTACTTGGCCAGCAGCCGCTTGTCCAGCGAGCCGGCGTTGACGCCGATCCTGATCGGCACCCCGGCGTCGCTGGCGGCGCGGGCGATCTCGGCCACCTTGTCGTCGAACTGCTTGATGTTGCCCGGGTTCACGCGGACCGCGGCGCAGCCCGCGTCGATCGCCGCGAATACGTACTTCGGCTGGAAGTGGATGTCGGCGATGACCGGGACCTGCGACTTCTTCGCGATGGCGGGCAGCGCGTCGGCGTCATCCTGGGACGGCACCGCGACCCGGACGATCTGGCACCCGGAGGCGGTCAGTTCGGCGATCTGCTGCAGCGTGGAGTTGACGTTCGCGGTCAGCGTCGTCGTCATCGACTGCACCGACACCGGCGCTCCCCCGCCGACGGGCACCGAGCCCACCATGATCTGGCGGGACTGCCTGCGCTCAGCGAGCGACGCCGACGGTACCGGCGGCATCCCCAGGTCAGTACTCATCGCCCATCCGTTTCTGTAGGCACACCCCGTTCCGTTCCCCCGCCATTGAACCATCCCGCGGCCACCGGACGGGGTCCGACGCTGACGGACGCGTCGGCTATCACCCCGGCTGTTAACCCGCGATGTTCAGCGGGTTCACGATGTCGGCCGCAACCAGCACGAGGCTGAGGAACACGATCACCATGAAGACGCTGAACATGACGGGCAGCACCTTGGCGATGTCCACCAGGCCCGGGTCGGGGCGCTTGCGCAGGCGGGCGAACCAGGCCCGGATCCGCTCCCAGAGGATCATCGCGACGTGCCCGCCGTCCAGCGGCAGCAGCGGCAGCATGTTGAACACGCCCACGAAGATGTTCAGCGACGCGATGATCAGCAGGATGAAGCTGACCTTGTACTGCCAGCCGACGTTGGCGGCCACCGCCGCGCCGGTGGCCTCGGCCGCGCCGACCACGCTGGTCACCTGGCCGCCCGCGGTGCTGGCCCGGTCCTTCTTGCTGAACAGCTTGGGCAGCGCGGCGGGCAGCGCGGCCAGCGCCTGGGCCGAGCCGGCCAGGACCTGCTCGAACGCGGACCCCGAGTACTGGATAGCCCGCCACGGGCTGGCCACCTGGAACACCACGGTCGGCGCGATGCCCAGGTAGGAGCCGCTGCGGCCCTTCACCTCGGCCAGCGTGGCGTGCAGTTGCACCGTCTTGCCGTCGCGCCGCACGGTAATGGTCGCGTGCGAACCGGCCGGGGCGCGGCGGATCGCGTCGCCGAGCTGGGTCCAGTTGCTCACCGGCGTGCCGTCGAACGCCGTCACCTGGTCCCCGACCCGCAGCCCGGCCAGCCTGGCCGGCGAGGCCTTGTCCGACTGGGTGCAGGTGCCGTTGTTCAGCTGGGTCAGGTTCGCGGCCACGCACGAGCTGACCGTGCCGAGCTGGGTGGTGTTGTCGTTCTCGATGCCGATGCCGAGCGCCAGGCTGAAGATGAGCACGAAGGCCAGCAGGAAGTGCATGAACGAGCCCGCGCACAGCACGATGATCCGCTGCCAGGCCGGGTGGGCGCGGAACGACCTGGGCTCGTCGGCGGGGTCGTCCACGTCGTCGAGCGAGTGCATGCCGACGATCTTGACGAACCCGACGACCGGAAACGCCTTGATGCCGTACTCGGTCTCGCCCCGCCAGGTGGACCAGATCGTCGGCCCGAAGCCGACGAAGTAGCGGGTGACCTTCATGCCGAACTTCTTGGCCATGATGAAGTGGCCGGTCTCGTGCAGCATGATCGAGAAGAGCAGGGCGAACAGGAAGATGACCCAGCCGATCAGGTCCATCCGGTCGTCCTTTCCTCGTCCCTAGGAGTCCCTAGGAGTTGAGCTCCCGCGCCCGCCGCCGGGCCCAGGCGTCCACGGCCAGCACGTCCGCCACGGTGGTGACGGCCGTGCGTGCGGCGTCGTGCTCAGAGACTATCTGCGCCACGGTGTCAACAATCCGCGGGAAGCTGATGCTTCCCGCCTGGAAGTCCGCGACGCACGCCTCGTTGGCCGCGTTGTACACGGCAGGCGCGGTGCCCCCGGCCGTGGCCGCCTCCCGGGCCAGCGCGACCGCCGGGAAGGCCGCGTCGTCGAGCGGCTCGAACGTCCAGGCCGCCGCCGTGGACCAGTCGAGCCCAGGGGCGGCGTCGGGCACCCGGTCGGGCCAGGCCAGGCCGAGCGAGATCGGCAGCCGCATGTCCGGCGGAGAGGCCTGGATGATCGTGGCGCCGTCGGCGAACTCCACCATCGAGTGCACGATCGACTGCGGGTGCACCACCACGTCGATCTGGTCAAGACCGAAGCCGAACAGCAGATGGGCCTCGATCACCTCGAGGCCCTTGTTCACCAGCGTGGCCGAATTGATCGTGACCAGCGGGCCCATGTTCCAGGTGGGGTGGGCGAGCGCCTGCTCCGGCGTCACGCCCTCCAGCCGGTCGCGGCGCCAGCCGCGGAACGGCCCGCCGCTCGCGGTCAGCACCAGGCGCCGCACCTCGGAATCGCGGCCGGCGCGCAGGCACTGGGCGATGGTGGAGTGTTCGGAGTCGACCGGGACGATCTGCCCGGGCTTGGCCCGGCTGGTGACCAGCGGCCCGCCGACGATCAGCGACTCCTTGTTGGCCAGGGCCAGCACCCGCCCGGCGTCGAGGGCGGCCAGCGTGGCGGTCAGCCCGGCCGCGCCGGTCACGCCGTTGAGCACCACGTCGCACGGCCAGGCGGCGACCTCGGTGACCGCGTCCGTCCCGGACAGGACCTGGGGGCGGGGCGGCTGGTGAGGGCGGGCTCGGGGGCGGGGCGGCTGGTGAAGGCGGGAGAGCGCGGCCTCGACCTCGGCGGCGGCGGGCGTGGGCACGGCCACGGCGGCCACCCCGAACTCGGCCGCCTGCCGGGCCAGGAGGTCCGGGTTGCCGCCGCCGGCGGCCAGCGCCACCACCCGGAACCGGCCGGGATTGCGCCGGACGAGGTCCAGCGCCTGGGTGCCGATGGAGCCGGTCGAGCCGAGGATCACGACCTCGCGGGGCTCTGCTGGCACCAGGGGGGACGGGGGTGCCGGGACGTACGGCTGGGATTCCACCCGCCTATTGTCGGTCACCTGGCGACATGGCCGCGCCGCCGCCCTGACGCTCACGTCGGACGGCGGCGCGGCCCGGTCAGTCCCGGGTCATCTCACAAGTGCTTGGCCAGCACCCCGGCGGAGGCGATGATCCCCTGGCAGGCGATCGTCTGGGCCGATGCGCCGACGACCGGCTGGTCGCCGAACGCGGCCGCCTCGAGCTCGCCCTTGACGCGCAGGGCGAGGGCGTCACGGACCCGCTCCAGGCCGGCCAGCGCCTTGTCGGTGGCCAGGTACTCGGCGTCGCCTGGAGAACTGCTCTCGACCGCCGCGGTGTCGGCCTGCAGCGTATCGTTCGCGAACTCGCCGACGCTGGAGTTGAGCTGCTTGTAGCAGGCTCCCAGGCTGGCGACGCCCGGGCCGCTGAGCGCGCGGTTCGGGTCGGCCAGGATCTGGGTGATGACCCGGCCGTCGTGCTCGTAGTCGTCCTTCAGGCCGGTCAGGTAGATGAGCGTCGGGCGGATGTCGGTCTCGTCCACCCAGGTGCCCGTCGTGCCGCTGTCGGAGACGACTTCCTGGCCGCTGTTGGGGCCCGCGGAGTTCGGGCCCTCGTTCGGCGGCGAGCCGTCCAGGCCGAGGTTCTTGACGCCCGGCCCGACGAAGCCGACGTAGTTGGTGTTGATCTCGGCCGCGTAATCACCGTGGTCCCACGCGTACCCGTCGTTGATCGTCACGCAGTCCGAGGTGTCGCTGGCGCTCGTCCCCGTGACGCTGTCGTTGCAGGTCCCGGAGCCCTGTTCCAGGTAGTAGTCGGGCTTGGCGAACTCGGCGAGCGTCGGCGTCCGCGCCGGGTCGGCGTTGACCATGTGCAGGATCGCTTCCTCGGTCGGATCAGCGAGGTAGTTCGCGATCGGCTGGGTCTTCCCCGCGTAGGGGTTGAAGGCCGTCAGGCCGGCCACGTCCCGTTCGAAGGTGCGTGTCACGGCGGCGTCGGGCGCGGGATCGCCGTTGATGTAGTACTCCGGCGCCGTGTCGTACTCCATGCCGAACGGCGTGGTGTTGCCCTTCTGGACCTTGAGCAGCCCGGTGACGTTGCCGTCGAGCTCGCCGAACGTCCCGGCCGGGTAGCTGCACGCGGTGGTCACGCCGTCGCAGTTGGCCGGGGTGGGCTGGATGGCGCGGCCCACGTTGGCGCCCGCCTCGTGGTCGCCCTCGTCCGAGCTGAGCACGAACTCGGTGTTGGAGGGGTTGATGCCGTCCGCCGCCAGGCGCTTGAAGAAGGTGCCGAACGCGGCGTTGTAGTACTTCGCCTGGGCGATGTAACAGGGGCTCCCGCTGCCCAGCGCGTCGCCCGCCTTGGCGCAGGCCGCGGACAGGGCCGGAATGAACTCGTTCCCGTGCAGGTCGGCGACGTACCCGGTCACCACGGGGACGCCCGATTCGAGCATGTCGGCCATGTAGGCCAGCGTCTGCGACGCGTTGATGCTGTCGAACCCGGGGAAGCCTGGGTAGTTGGTCAGGTAGGCGCCGTTGATCTGGTTGCCGTTCTCGTCGACCAGGTTCCCGGCCGCGTTGGTGATCTGGTAGCCGTTCCTGGCGAGGTTCTCGGTGCCCGCGCCGAGCTGCGGTGCGACGTACTTGTGCCCGAACAGCGCCTGGAACCCGCTGTAGCCGCCCGGCTCATCCGGCAGCGCGTCAGGCGCCGCGGTCGGCGACGGGCTGGTCTGCCCGTACTTCACCGCCTTGGCGTCGGCACAGAACGCGTTGCCCTGGGCGCAGTGCGTAGTGCACGTTGTCGAAGGTGATCTGCACCACGTGCTTGACGCCGTTGCCCAGGTGGCACGACGACGTGCTGTCCTGGGGCGTTGCCTTGACGGCTTTCGTCGCTTTTGCGGTAGTGGCGGCCATCGAGGTCCCTGCCAGGCCCAGCGTGCCGAGCAGCGCCGCCGAGCTAGCGGCCGCCGTGACGCGAAGCCAGGCCGTCTGGCGGCCCGCGCGTCGCGGCGCGTCCCGTCCTCTCCTCATCAGCTATTCCTCTCACGCGTGAAGGCGCGGTCCGCTCAGCCGCACCGCGCGAGCCCACAATGCCACGCTTTCAGCCAGCTAATAAGGGTCCTAAAGGTGTCTTTTTGTTCAAATCTGGTGAGACGCCGGGGCGGTAATCGCCAAGGGCCGCGGCCGGCTCGGGCCGCGCCGGACCGTGCGGCCGCGGCGTAGCTGGGATTTACGAGGCCGAACGGGCGCATGTGACAGCCGAGGTGCCGCCGTCGCGCGAGCGCGGTGGTTTCTACGATCGTGAAGGGTTCACAGAGTCCGGGCAGACTGACAAGTCTTCGCGATCGTGAGGAGGCGCCTGGCCTTCAGGACAGGGCGGAGATCTGCCGGGCCAGGGCGAAGTCGCTGGCGGTCAGGCCGCCCGCGGAGTGGGTGCTGAGGGTCAGCGTCACCTTGTTCCACTGGATGGTGACGTCCGGATGGTGGTTGGCGCTCTCCGCGAGATAGGCGACGGCGCCCACGTACAGCAGGGCGTCGCGGAAATCCTTGCGACTGGTGACCGTGGTGATGGAGTTGCCGTCACGGGTCCACCCGGGGACCGTGGCGAGCTCTACGCTGATCTGGGACTCGGTGAGAAGGCTCATGGTTCCGGAATACCATTCGCAGATGACATCAGCAGCGGAACGGCCGAGGCAGACCCCGTTGCGTGCGATCCACGCGCGGCTCGGCGCGGTCATGACTTCCTTCGCCGGCTGGCAGATGCCGCTGCGCTATGCCAGCGAGACCGCCGAGCACCAGGCGGTGCGGCACGCGGCCGGCCTGTTCGACCTGTCCCACATGGGCGAGATCCTGGTGAGCGGGCCCGGGGCGGGAGCGGCCCTGGACTACGCGCTGACCGGGCACCTGTCCGCGCTGCGGCCGGGGCGGGCCAGGTACACGATGATCTGCGCGGAAGACGGCGGCGTGCTCGACGACCTGGTCGTGTACCGGCAGGATGAGGACGAGTTCCTGGTCATCGCCAACGCCGCGAACACGGCGGTGGTGTTCGGCCAGCTCCGCGAGCGGGCATCCGGATTCGAGGCCGCGGTGACCGACGCGACCGCCGACTACGCGCTCATCGCGGTGCAGGGGCCGGCCGCGGCCGGCATCCTGGCCCCGCTGGCGGGCGGGCTCGACCTGTCCGGCGTCCGGTATTACGCCGGGACGTTCGGCGAGGTGGCCGGGCGCAAGGCCTGGGTGGCGCGCACCGGGTACACCGGGGAGGACGGGTTCGAGGTGTTCTGCCGCCCGCAGGACGCCGCCCGCGTCTGGGACGCGCTGGCCGCCGGGGGCGCCGCGGCCGGCCTGGTCCCCGCGGGCCTGGCCGCGCGCGATACGCTCCGGCTTGAGGCCGGCATGCCGCTGTACGGCAACGAGCTCGGCCCGGACGTGACACCTTTCGAAGCGGGCCTGGGGCGGGTGGTGAAGTTCGACAAGCCGGGCGAGTTCGTCGGCCGCGAGGCCCTGGCCGCCCGGGCCTCGTCCGGGCCGCTCCGGCAGCTGGTCGGCCTGACCATCCAGTCCCGCCGGATAGCCAGGCACGGCTACCCCGTCCTCGCCGACGGGCAGCCCGCGGGCGCGGTCACCAGCGGCGCCCCGTCGCCCACCCTCGGGGTGCCGATCGCCATGGCCTACCTGGAACCGCAGGTCGGCGCCGATCGTGTCATGGCCGTGGGCATCAGGGGAGAGGCGGTGCCCGCTCAATTGACAGACCTGCCGTTTTACCGGAGGAGACAATAACGATGAGTGTTCCAGCCGAACTGCACTACACCCCCGAGCACGAGTGGGTGTCCGTCGAGGGAGATCTGGCGTCGGTCGGCATCACCGAATACGCGGCCCAGCAGCTCGGCGACGTGGTCTACGTTTCGCTGCCGCCCCCCGGCTCGGCCGTCATCGCCGGCGAGCCCTGCGGCGAGGTGGAATCGGTCAAGTCGGTCAGCGACCTGTACTCCCCCGTGGACGGCGAGGTCGCCGAGGTCAACACCGAGCTCGAGGACGACCCGTCGCTGGTCAACGCCGAGCCGTACTCGGCCGGCTGGATGTTCCGGGTCCGGGTGCCCCAGGACGGGAACGGCGACGCCGCGCTGCCGCCCGACCTGCTGTCCGCCGCGGAGTACGAGGAGCTGACCAAGAGCGCCGGCTGACTAGTCCTTGCGGTGGCGCCAGACGACCAGGGCGGTGACGGCGAGGATGACGGCCGCGGCCGCGGCGCCGACCAGGGCCGGGTCGACCTGGCTGGCGCGCTGGCGGGCCTGCTCCACCGCCCGGTCGGCGCGCTGGCGGGCCTGCTCCACCGCCCGGGCAACGTTCTTCTTCGGGTTCACCCGGTCCGAGATGGCGTCGATGGTGCGCGCCAGCTGCGTCCGGGTGCGGTCGATGTCCGCCACCAGCGCGTCCTGGTCGACGGGCTTCGCGTCGGTGTCCGCCATCACATAACTCCGTTTCCTGGCCTGGCTCGGCAGGCCATGAACCTGAACCGGGGCTGTCACCCACACCCGTTCGGGATGAAATTATTTTGTCAGGTCCACCGCCACTTTTACATCACCTGGTTGCCTGATCGGGGGTCGGCGCGGGCCAGCGGGTCGACGGCCCGCTCGTGGTGCCGGCGTGCTGCGCCGCCGCGCCGGCACCCGCGGAAACCGCGGCGATGTGGCATTGGTGGTGCTTGAGCAGCAGCGATGCCACATCGCTGCGGTAAAAAGAGCCTTCCAGGGGCTTCGCCCCTGACCGGGGAAAGGCGTACTGCATCTGCGGCTCCTTCCTCCTGCTTTCCTCCTGCTTCCTCCTGCTGCTGGATATCTTGTCGTGCCCTCGACGAACGGGACGCGCCCGGGGGGACGGGGGTTCGCCCGATTTTTCAGCTGGCCGCGGCCTGCGGCACAGTATGGAGGTGACAGACGCCAGCGCGCCGGCGACGGCACTCACCCGGGCACGTGGCTGGGCCGACCGGACGGCGTGGTCGCCCGGGGTGCGGACGGCCGCGATGCTGGCGGCGCTGGTGGCACTGGCGGTGTACGCGCTGCCCGGGCTGCTGGCGCCGGCGGCGAACTGGCCGCTGTGGGACGTTCGGGTGTACTGGTGGGGCGGCCGGCAGGCGGCGGCGGGCGGCGGGGCACTGTACGTTCCGGGCGCGCCATTCAACTTCACCTACCCGCCGTTCGCCGCGCTGCTGTTCGCGGCCAGCGCGGCCGCCTCGGGCGGAGCGCTGAAGATCACCCTCACCACGGGGAGCCTGGTCGCGCTGCCCTGCTGTGCGGGCAGTCGCTGGCCGCGGCGGGGGTCCGGCTGCGCGCCGAAGCCATCGTCCTGGTCTCGGCGCTGGCCCTGCTGACCTGGCCGGTCGCTTACACCCTGCACCTGGGCGAGGTCAACCTGATCCTGGCCGCGCTGATCGGCGCGGACCTGCTCTGGCCGCGGGGGGCCGCAGAGGGGTCGTCCCCCGCGGAGCCAGCAGAGCCCCGGGCGGGCTCGGGGCCAGCAGGGCGCCGGGACGGGGCCCGGTGGCAGGGCATCGGAATCGGGCTGGCGGCCGGGATCAAGCTCACTCCGCTGATCTTCGTGGCTTATCTGTTTCTCACCCGGCGTGTCCGGGCGGCGGTGACCGCAGCCGTGACCTTTGCCGCGACGATCACGGCGGGATTCCTCTGGCTGCCCGCGCGGTCCAGTGCGTTCTGGCTGGGCGGGGTGTTCTACGACCAGACGCGGATCGGCGACCCGGCCAACCCGTCGGACCAGTCCCTGGGCGGGGCGATAGCCCGGCTGGCCGGCACTGGGGACCCGCCGCGGACCTGGTGGCTGGTCGCCGCGCTGGCAGTGGGGCTGGTCGGCCTGGCCATCGCCGTCTGGGCGCACCGGCGCGGGCACCGGCTGGGCGGATTCGTCTGCTGCGCCGTTACCGGCCTGCTGGCCTCGCCGGTCTCGTGGACGCACCACTGGGTCTGGGACATCCCGCTGCTGGTGTGGCTGACCGCGACCGCGTGGCGGTGGCGTCCGGTGGCCGGTGCGGGGCGTGGGGGACGCGCGGGGCGTGGGGGACGCGCGGGGCGCTGGGGGCGTGCGGTGTGCGCGCTGGCGGCCGTGGCGGGCGCGGTTATCTTCTCGGATTACACGCCCCTCCCCTGGCCCGGCCACCCGCCCGACGCGGGGCGGATGCTGGCTAGTGACTTGTACGTGCTGTTCGGCCTGGCCATGCTGGCCGCGACGGGAGTGGCCCTGGCCTGGGAGCGTTCGGGTGAACGCGGGCGGCGGTACGGGCGCGAGCGGGCTCGCGACAGAACTCTGTGACCTGCGGATACGTCCAGTCGGCGACGTGAATGGTGCCGTGGTTGCAGCCGTGGCCCCGGGTGCGGGCGGGGGGATTCGAACCCCCACGGTGTCGCCACCAACAGGACCTAAACCTGCCGCGTATGCCATTTCGCCACGCCCGCTCGGCCAGCGCGTGGCTGGCCGCTAGTAACGGTACCGCGTGGAGCGCCGGTCAAGTAGCCAGGACAGTTGCAGTGGAGATGCCAGCCGTTTGCCTGTTTTCGTCACCTATCGGCCCGGATTAACGCGGAACATCGAGCTTATGCGGAGACTTTGGTACCCCCTGGAGTACCAGATCGTCCGCGTAGGCCGGAAACTCCGCGATAACCGGAGCGGGGCCTCTGCCCGGGCCCCCCGCCCGCGTGAACTGTGATTCCGCTGGTGCCAGGCAGGCCGATGTCACTTGACTGCCGGTTGCGTGACCGGTGCGCCAGTCGGTGCGCCGGGCGCCGGCCTCACGAGGCACCGAGCTCGGTTGGCTACACGCCGACCTCGGTGCGCAGGCGGGCGACATGGCCGGTGGCCTTGACGCCGTACATCGCCTTCTCGACCCGGCCGTCCGCGTCAACCACGAACGTGGACCTGATCACGCCCACGGTGGTCTTGCCGTAGAGCTTCTTCTCGCCGTAGGCGCCGTACGCCTCGAGGACGGCGTGACCGGGATCGGAGAGCAACGAGAAGGTCAGGCCTTCTTTGTCCCGGAACCTGGCCAGCTTGGCCGGCTGATCCGGCGAGATGCCGAGCACGGCGATGCCCGCGGAGTTCAGGTCGGCCAGGCTGTCGCGGAAGTCGCAGGCTTCCTTGGTGCAGCCGGGTGTCATCGCGGCCGGGTAGAAGTACACGATCACCCGCTGGCCGCGGAAGGAGGACAGCGAGACCTCTTCGCCGTCGGCATCCAGCAGGGTGAACTCAGGAGCCGGGTCGCCAGGCGCGAGTCGCTTGTCCGTCATCTGCCCCTCCGATGGATCCGCTAGCGGGACTCTCAACGCTACCGTCCGGGAGGGACACCGGCCTAACTGGCCGGGCCGATGCCCGAGGGCGGGTCCACCTCTGAGGCCGCGTGGCCCACGCTGACGATGAACGGGGTCAGCGCGCGGAAGGCACGGCCGCGATGGCTGATGGCGTCCTTGGTTTCGGCGGTCATCTCGGCGGTGGTCTGGTCGAACCCGCCGGGTAGGAAGATCGGGTCGTAGCCGAACCCCCCGCTGCCGCGTGGCGTCCTGATAAGCCGGCCCTCGACCTGCCTGGTCACCACCCACTCACGAACACCGGGACCAGGCACGACCAGCGCCGCAGCGCAGACGAACTGGGCACCGAGGCGGGCGTCGGGCACGTCGGCCACCTGGGCCAGGACCAGTTCCAGGTTGGCCCGGTCATCGCCGTGCCGGCCGGCCCAGCGGGCGGACAGCACGCCCGGCATGCCGTTGAGCGCGTCGACGCACAGGCCGGAATCGTCGGCGACGGCAGGCAGGCCGGCGAACGCCGCGATCACGCGCGCCTTGAGCAGCGCGTTTTCCTCGAACGTGGCTCCGGTCTCCGGCACGTCCGGCGCGCCGGGGAACTCGTCCAGGTCGACCAGCTTGATCTGCGTACCGCTGGGGTCTTCCGCGCCCAGGATCCGGGCCAGCTCGCGCAGCTTGGCGGCGTTCCTGGTGGCCAGCACCACGGTGCTACGGGCCACAGCGGTTACATCCTGGTGGGCGGACAGGCCCGCTCGTTCGGCGGTAAGGACAGGGCGTCATGCTGCAGCCTGGTCAGCTCGCCGCAGCCCGCTACGGCGAGGTCGAGCAGCCGGCCGAGCAGGTCGCGGCTGAACGGCTCCCGCTCGGCGGTGCCCTGGATCTCCACGAAGTCGCCGCTCGCGGTGCACACCACGTTCATGTCCGTCTGCGCGGCGACGTCCTCCTCGTAGCACAGGTCGAGCCGGGGCTCGCCGTCCACGATGCCGACGCTGACCGCGGACACCGACGTGAGCAGCGGGTCGCCCTTGGTCCGCCTGCGGCCCTTGAGCCAGGACACCGCGTCGGCCAGCGCGACGTATCCGCCGGTCACCGCCGCGGTACGGGTGCCGCCGTCGGCCTGCAGCACGTCGCAGTCGATGACGACGGTGTTCTCGCCCAGCGCCTTGAAGTCCACGCCGGCCCGCAGCGAGCGCCCGACCAGGCGTGATATCTCCTGGGTGCGGCCGCCCAGGCGGCCCTTGACCGATTCACGGTCGCCGCGGGTGTTGGTCGCCCGGGGCAGCATGGCGTACTCGGCGGTCACCCAGCCGAGTCCGCTGCCGCGCCGCCAGCGCGGCACATCCTCGGTGACGCTGGCCGCGCACAGCACCCTGGTGCGGCCGAACTCCACCAGCACGGATCCCTCGGCATGGTCGAGCCAGCCCCGGGTCAGCTTCACCGGCCGTAGTTCGGTGACGGATCGTCCGTCGGGTCGTGACATGACGGACAGCCTATCCGGGGCCGCCGGGCCCGAGGACCAGGCCCGAGGTGGCCAGCGTCAGCGGGCCGTGGTACGCCTCGGTGGCTTCGGCCAGCGTCCGCTCCCGGTCGTTCCACGGCACCAGGTGGGTCAGCACCAGCTGGCCCACCCCGGCGCGGGCGGCGTGCGCGGCCGCCTGCCGCGCGGTGAGATGCAGGTCCGGCCGGAGGTCCGGCCCGTCGAGGAAGGATGCCTCGCAGAGCAGCAGGTCGGCGCCCTCGGCCAGCCGCACCAGCGCCTCGGACTCCCCCGTGTCAGCCGAGTAGGCAAGCCGCCAGCCGTCGTGCTCCAACCGGAACCCGAACGTCTCCACCGGATGGTTCATATGATCGGCGGTGATCCGGAACGGCCCGACCTCGAAGACGCCGGGCGCGAGGTCACGGAAGGCGAACCGGGCCAGGACCGCCCCCGTGCCCTCGCCGCCGAACCCCGCGACCCGTCCGGCCGTTCCCGCCGGGCCGTACACGGGGATGGCCGGCCGCGGCCCGCCCGGCGCGTACTGCCGCGCCACCCAGTAGGAGCCGAGGTCGACGCAGTGGTCGGCGTGCAGGTGGCTCAGGCAGATGGCGTCCACGCCGAAGAGCTCTGTGTGCCGCTGCAGCACCCCGAGCGCGCCGTTGCCGAAATCCATGACCAGACGGAACCCCTCGGCTTCGAGCAAATAGCAGGATGCCGGGCTATCCGGCCCGGGAAAGCTCCCCGCGCATCCGATCACGGTCACACGCATGCAGGCCATTATCCAGGTCCCGCGGCGCGAGGCGGCGAATTGTTGCAGGCGGATAGGCGCGGCGTTACTTGGACTGCGGCGTTACTTGGACTGGGGAACGACCGGGTGAACGAAGCGGGAAGGATATGTGCCGCCGCCCCGCGAGCCGAAGGGGCGCGGCGTCGTCTGGACTGACGAGCGACGCAGGAGCGAGGAGGGAAGACGACGCCTTAAGAGCGCCCCGGAGGCGAGCTGGAGAGCAGAGGGAGTGAGGAACGAACGACGAGCGACGAGGGACGAGGGAAGACAGGGCCAGTGCACGGGGATGGGGAGGTGGGTGGGGCCCGGAGGCGAGCGGGGAGAGACTACGCCCAGAGCTGGCCTTCGAGGCGGGACTCGGCTTCGTCCAGGGTACCGGAGTAGGCGCCGGTGGACAGGTACTTCCAGCCGCCGTCGGCGACCAGGACCACGATGTCGGCGCGCTCGCCCTCGGCTATCGCCTTGGCCGCCATGCCGAGCCCGGCGTGCAGGGCGGCGCCGGCCGAGACGCCCGCGAAGATGCCCTCGGCGGCGATCAGCTCCCTGGTCCGGCGCAGCGCGTCGGCCGAGGACACGGAGAACCTGGTGGTCAGCACGGACTCGTCGTAGAGCTCGGGGACGAAGCCCTCGTCCACGTTCCGCAGCCCGTAGACGAGCTCGCCGTACCGCGGTTCGGCCGCGACGATCTTGACGTCCGGCTTGTGCTTGCGCAGGTAACGGCCCACGCCCATGAGCGTGCCCGTGGTGCCCAGGCCGGCCACGAAGTGGGTGACCTCCGGCAGGTCGGCCAGGATCTCAGGACCGGTCGTCTCGTAGTGCGCGCGGACGTTCGCCTCGTTGCCGTACTGGTAGAGCATGACCCAGTCGGGATGTTCGGCGGCGATCTGCCTGGCCACCCGGACCGCCTCGTTGGAGCCCCCCGCGGCCGGCGAGCCGATGATCTCGGCGCCGTACATCCGCAGCAGCTGGCGGCGCTCCTCGCTGGTGTTCTCCGGCATGACCACGATCAGCCGGTAGCCGCGCAGCCTGGCCACCATGGCCAGCGATATGCCGGTGTTCCCCGAAGTCGGCTCCAGGATCACCGAACCGGTCTTGAGCTGGCCCTCCTTCTCGGCCTGGGCGACCATGAAGAATGCCGCGCGGTCCTTGACCGAACCCGTCGGGTTCCTGTCTTCCAGCTTGGCCCACAGCCGCACGTCGGCGGAGGGCGAGAGCCGGGGCAGGCCGACAAGGGGCGTATGCCCCAGGGAGTCGAGCAGGTTGTCGTAACGCATGTGCCCCGGTCCGTTCGGGATATTAAACGCCGCCGGCCACTGCCGGCAGGACGGTCACCGTGTCGCCGTCCTTAACCGGCGTCTCCAGGCCAGCCAGGAACCGGACGTCCTCGTCATTCAGGTACACGTTGACGAAGCGGCGCAGGCTGCCGCCGTCGACCAGCCGGTCGCGCAGGCCGCCGTGGCGCTGCTCCAGGTCGGTGATCAGCTCGTCAAGCGTGGATCCGGTCCCCTCGACTTGCTTGGCACCGTCGGTGTACGTGCGCAGGATCGTCGGGATGCGAACCTCGATGGCCATTGAACAACGCTCCCCTGGGTTGTCTGGTCGGTCCTTGCCGTCCAACCCGCCGGGGACCGGAATCATTCCACCACGGTGACGGGTTCCTCGGTGACCTGGCCGTCCAGGATGCGGTACGAGCGGAACTCGGCCTCATTCTCGTCCCTGGTCGACACCAGCACGTAGTGCGCCTGCGGTTCGCTGGCGTAGGAGATGTCGGTCCGCGACGGGTAGGCCTCGGTGGCGGTGTGCGAATGGTAGATGACGACCGGTTCCTCGTCGTGGTCGTCCATCTCCCGCCAGACCCGGAACTGCTCGGCGGAGTCGAAGCGATAGAAGGTCGGGGACCGTTCGGCGTTCAGCATGGCGATGAACCGTTCCGGGCGGTCGCTCCCGGCCGGCCCGGCCAGCACGCCGCAGGCCTCGTCCGGATGGTCGGCGCGGGCGTGGGCCACGATCTTGTCGTGCAGCGCGCGCGGGATAGTCAGCACGATTGATGAGCTTACGGGGGGTCCCTCCCCGCGAGCCAAAGGGGCGCGGCGGCGACTGGACTGAGGAGCGACGCCCCGCGAGCCGAAGGGCCGCGGCGGCGACTGGACTGAGGAGCGAGGAGCCTGCGACGAGCGAGGAGGGAAGGAGGTGCCTAAAGGCGGCCCGGAGGCGAGCGGGGCCTAAGACAGAGCCTGGACCAGGGACTCCTGCACCGCGCCGAGCCAGGCGTACACCTCGAACGCGGCCCACTGCGGGTCGTCCGGCTTCAGCTGGCCCCACTGCTCCTCAAACTCCTCGGTGACGCCCAGCCGGACGCCGAGCGCGAGCCGAACGTCGTTCAGCGCCTTGAGCCAGGACAGCGCCTGGTCCTGGGTGAGCTGGATGCGGCCGCCGGCCTCGGGGAGCGTGTCCAGCAGCTCCTCGGCGGCGTGATGCTTGGCGCTGCGCAGCGCGGGCTCGGTGTACTTGCGGAACTCCCCGGCCGCCTCCGGGTCGTCACGGTACCCGTCCGGCAGCAGCCGGGCCAGCACCGGGTCCTCGGGCGGCTCGTCGGCGCCTGGCCCCTGCACCATGGCCTCGAGGACGGCCACCTCGTCGTCGCGTTCCGCCTGGTTGCCGCGTTCCGCCTGGTCGTCGTCGCCGTCGTCCGGCTCGACCAGCGACATGACCTGGCCGACCAGGCTGCGCAGCAGGGACGCCTCAGCCGCGGCGAGCCACGCGCGCGCGCCGCCGCCGCGAACCGACCGGAACGGTTCCATCGGGGCTGGCTACGTGTCCTGCTTCACCGTCGCCCACAGGCCGTAGCCATGCAGGATCTCGACGTTGTGCTCCATGGCTTCCCTGGCCCCGGCGGCGACGACCGCCTTGCCCTTGTGGTGGACATCGAGCATCAGCTTGGTGGCTTTCTTCTTCGGGTAGCCGAAGACGTGCTGGAACACGTACGTCACGTACGACATCAAGTTGACCGGGTCGTTCCACACGATGGTTACCCAGGGCTTGTCGGATACTGGATTGTCTGCGGATCGCGGAAGATCCACCTCAGCGGGCGCCGTGCTCACACCTGCCCACCTCCCTACTCCGTAGTCTTCCACCTGTGAGTGATCCCGTGAACCACCAGCCCCGACCCTTCGACGGGACCGCGCTGCTGACCGACCACTACGAGCTCACCATGCTCGAGGCGGCGCTGCGCAGCGGCGCGGCCCACCGCAAGGCTACCTTCGAGGTGTTCGCCCGGTACCTGCCGCACGGCCGCAGGTACGGCGTGGTAGCGGGCACCGGGCGGCTCCTCGACGCGATAGAGCGGTTCCGCTTCGGCCCGGCCGACCTGGAGTTCCTGGGCGGCGCGGGCATCGTGGACTCCCCGACGCTGGCCTACCTGAAATCGTACCGTTTCCGCGGAAACATCTGGGGTTACTCCGAGGGGGATTGTTACTTTCCCGGCTCGCCGATCCTGGTCGTGGAGGGCACCTTCGCCGAGGCGGTGCTGCTCGAGACCGTCACGTTGTCCATCCTCAACCACGACTGCGCGATCGCCTCCGCCGCGTCCCGGATGGTGACCGCGGCCGGCGACCGGCCGCTGATCGAGATGGGCTCCCGGCGGACTCACGAGCGGGCCGCCGTGGCCAGCGCGCGGGCAGCCTACATCGCCGGCTTCGCCTCCACGTCGAACCTGCGCGCCCGATACGAGCACGGCATCCCGAGCGCGGGCACGAGCGCGCACGCCTTCACGCTGGTGCACGACAGCGAGCGACACGCGTTCGAGACCCAGCTCGAGGCGCTCGGCAAGGCGACGACGCTGCTGGTGGACACGTACGACGTGCCGCGCGCGGTGCGGACCGCGGTCGAGGTGGCGGGCCGCGACCTGGGCGCGGTCCGGATCGACAGCGGCGACCTGCCGGTACTGGCCCGGCAGGTCCGGGCGCTGCTCGACGAGCTCGGCGCGGTGCGTACCAGGATCGTCCTCACCGGGGACCTGGACGAGTACTCCATCGCGGCGCTCGGCGCGGTGCCGGTGGACGGGTACGGGGTGGGCACGTCACTGGTGACCGGTTCGGGTGTGCCGACGGCGGCACTGGTGTACAAGCTCGTCGCCCGCGCCTCGTCGGCCGGGGAAGAGGAGATGGAGCCGGTGGCCAAGCGGTCGGTGGGCAAGCCAGGACGCGGCGGGCGCAAGTGGGCGGTGCGGCACCGTGACGACCATGGCATCGCGCTGGACGAGCGGATCAGCCTGTCGCCGCCGGATCCCGGACCGCTGGACCGCGAGCTGCTCGTGCCGCTGGTGGCCGCGGGCGAGGTGATGAGCCGGGCCGGAGTAGCGGAGGCCCGGGCACGGCACCGCGAGGCGCTGGCCGAGCTGCCGCCGTGGGCGCTGCAGCTGTCCCGCGGCTATCCCGCGATCCCGACCGTGTTCGAGCCGGACGGCGAGGAACCGTAGGCCGAGGTCGGCTGGCCAGCCGTACGGCCGGATCCGTCCCGCTGGCCAGGCTGCCTGGGCTGCTCCCCCGGCCTAATTCCTATATTTTTAATTGACATTATCGGTATTCTGGGTCGGCATGGGTGACACGCCGCGTCGTCTCCTGAGTTGACCGGCACGCTCTGCCGTATCCCGAGCGGACCGTCCCCACCAACGAGAGAGGCCCTGTGTCACGACCCTCCCGTGTAGCGTCCGCCGAAACCATGGGTCCGGCGGAATCCGCCGCCGGAGTCGCCGGCGACACCGCCGTCGCTGCAGGCGGTACGCCCCGCGTCACGGCCTGCCGCCCGGTCAGGCCGCACCAGGCGCCGGTTCTGGGGCCGCGGCCGGGTGCGGCTGATCAGCCCGGTCGTCCTGGTCGTGCTCTGGCAGGCGGCCAGCAGCACCGGGCTGCTTCCAGCGAGCAAGCTGCCTCCCCCGCCTCGATCGTGCATACGGCGTACGGCCTGATCGTGAACGATTCGCCGACCTACGGCACGCTGCAGGCGTCGCTGCTGGCATCCTTCGAACGCTTGTCGTCCGCGAGCAGATCAACGCGACCAGCGGCCTCGGCTTCATGATCACCCAGGCGCAGCAGTTCCTGAACAACAGCGTGATCATGGTGGCGCTCATCGTCTACGCGATCCTCGGGCTAGCTCTCAACGGCCTGGTGCGCCTGCTGGAGAGGAAGACACTGGCGTGGAGCCGCGACTTCGGGGAGTAGCCGCCCCGGCCGGACCGGCGCAGGCGCCCGCCACCGGCCGGGCCGCGGGGCTGACCACCAAGGACGTCACCCTGGTGAACCTGCAGCGGGCCGAGGCCCTCGCCGCGTTCACCTCCGGTTCTGTGGAAGCCTGGGACATCTGGCCGCCGTACGTCCAGCAGGTCGTCGCGCAGAACGGCGCCCGCGTCCTGGCCACCGGGGGCGCCTACGGCAGCCCGTACTCGTTCGAGGTGGCGTCGAAGTCGGCGGTCGCCGACCCGGCCAAGGCCGCCGCGATCCGCGTCTACCTGGCTACCCTGGACAATGCCTGCACCTGGGCGGCGGCCCACCCGTCGCAGTGGGCCGTCGCCTGGGGCAAGGCCGCTGGGCTGCCCGCCAGCATCATGGACACGGCGGCGAAGATCGACGCCACCACCCCCGTCCCGGTCACCAGCGACACCGTCTCATCCGAGCAGAACCTGGTGAACTCATCCGAGCAGAACCTGGTGAACCAGTTGTACGCGGCCGGGCTCATCCCGGCGAAGGTTGACATATCGAACTACATCACCACGCAGTTCAACGACACCGTCAGCACGTCGTCGTAGTCCGCATCCGGCCGCGGGCAGTTTCCGTTCGTCTTCTCGCAGGAGGTGGGCAGGCATGGCAGGGGCTGAACGCCAGCGCTGGCATCCGGCCGGTTCCTGCCCACCCCGGGCGACGGCCAGAGGAGGCGTACTGGTCCGGCTAGCCGGGGCGGCGGCGCCCCGGCTAGCCTGCTCGCATGCCAGTTGACTTCGCGAAATTCGCCACCGTGCTCCGCGATCTGGGCGTCCCGGGCGACGTGCGGGAGCTGCCGGCGAGCGCGCCGACCGCCGCGACGGCGGCCGCCCAGCTCGGCTGCGGACTCGGCGCGATCGCGAACAGCCTGGTGTTCAGCGCGGACGGGGCACCGCTGCTCGTCATGACCAGCGGCGCGCACCGCGTGGATACCGCCCGGGTGGCCGCGCTGACCGGCGTGGCAGAGGTGCGACGAGCCGACGCCCGTTCGGTCCGTGAATGGACGGGCCAGGCCATCGGCGGCGTCGCCCCGGTCGGCCACCCCAGCCCGATCAGGACCCTGGTAGATGTTTGGCTGGACTCCTACGACGTGATCTGGGCCGCGGCGGGTCACCCGCACACTGTGTTTCCCACCACGTACGCCGAACTCATCCGCATCACCAACGGCACCCCCGCCGACGTCGGCACGGCCGGGGATTGACAGCAGGTGGACATCACGCCTCCAGCGTCCGGAGGATACCGTTGGCCCCATGCGCGCACTGATCGTCGTCGACGTCCAGAATGACTTTTGCGAGGGCGGCTCGCTCGCCGTGGACGGCGGTGGCGACGTCGCGCGTGCGATCAGCCGGTATCTCCAGGACAGCCATGGCTATGCGCACGTCGTGGCGACCAACGACTACCACGTCGACCCGGGCAGCCACTTCTCGGACCACCCAGACTACGCATCCTCGTGGCCGCCGCACTGTGTCGTCGGGACAGAAGGCGCCCGCTTCCACCCCGACCTGGACACGACGCGCGTGGAGGCGGTATTCAGGAAGGGCATGCACGCCGCGGCCTACAGCGGGTTCGAGGGCGTCGATGACGCCGGGACGCCGCTTGCCGACTGGCTGCGGAAACACGGCGTCGACGAGGTTGACGTCGCGGGCATCGCCACCGACTACTGCGTGCGCGCTACCGCCGCCGATGCGGCAAGAGCCGGCTTCGCCACCCGGGTCCTGCTCGACCTCACCGCCGGCGTCGCACCGGAATCCACCGCGAAGGCCATCGAGGAGATGAACGCAGCCGGCGTCGAACTCACCGGCGCGCCGGTGCTTGAGGAGCGGATTCCTGGACTAGGCGGAGACTGAACGAGAGTCCGGGGTTAACGGCGGGAGACGGCCCAGCGGCGGATCATGTCGATGCGGGCGCCGATCTGGCCCGCGGTCGCCTGCGGCAGCGGCGGTCCGCCGCACGACCGGCGAAGTTCGGCGTGGATGACGCCGTGCGGCTGACCGGTCCGGTGGCTCCACGCCCCGACCAGGCCGTTGAGTTCCTTCCGCAGGGCCGCGAGGGCCTGGCGGCTCATCGGCGGCGAAGCGGGAGAGGTTCCTGGGGCTGGTGATACTGAAGGGGTATTGGCGGCGGGAGTGGCTGGCGTGGCGGAGGGTGAGGAAGCGAGGGCGCCGCGGACGCGGGACGAGGCGGGCGGGCCGGGCACGCGGGAGGAGTCCAGAACGCCGGGGACGCGGGACGAGCCGGCCGGGCCGGGGGGGCGGGGCGGGGCAGCAGCACCTTGGGCGGTGCGGGTGCGGGCGGCCAGCTGGGCGTCCTGGCGCTTGCGGAGCAGGGTCCTGACCTGTTCCGGGTCGAGCAGGCCGGGCAGGCCGAGGAAATCCTCTTCCTCCGGTGAGCCTGCCGCCGTGGCGGTGCCGAACTCACCGCCGTCGTACAGCACCCGGTCGAAGTGCGCGGACGCGTTGAGGGCCTGGAAGGCCGGCTCGCCGAGCGAGGCGCCGGGCGCGTCGCGCTCCCGCTGCGCCTCGGCCAGCAGCTCCTCCTCCGGGGCCGCGCCGGGAGCGCGGAGGATGTGGTCGCGTTCGGCCTCCAGCTCGGCAGCGTAGGAGAGCAGGACGGGTACGGAGGGGAGGAACACCGACGCGGTCTCGCCGCGCCGCCTGGCCCGGACGAACCGGCCGACCGCCTGGGCGAAGAACAGGGCGGTGGACACGCTGGTCGCGTACACGCCCACGGCCAGCCGCGGGATGTCCACACCCTCGGAGACCATCCGCACCGCCACCATCCAGCGCTCGTCGGACGAGGCGAACGCGGAGATCTTCCGGCTCGCGGCCTTGTCGTCGGACAGCACCACGACCGGGCGCCGCCCGGTCAGGCCGCGCAGCAGCGCGGCGTAGGCCCGGGCGTCCCCGTGGTCGCCCGCGATGACCAGCCCGCCGGCGTCGGGCATGCCCCGGCGCACCTCGGTCAGCCGCCGGTCGGCCGCCTCGAGCACCCGGCTGACCCACTCCCCCGCCGGGTCCAGCGCGGTCCGCCAGGCCTGCGCGATCTGGTCCTTGGTCATCGGCGTGCCCAGGGTGGCGGTGATCTCGTCGCCGGCCCGGGTACGCCAGTGCATCTCGCCGGAGTAGGCGAGGAAGATCACCGGCCGGACCACGGCGTCCTCCAGCGCGGGTCCGTAGCCGTAGACGTAATCCGAGGCGCTGCGCTTGCCGCCGCCTGCTTCGTCGAGGTAGGCGACGAACGGGATCGGGTTGGCGTCGCTGCGGAACGGCGTGCCAGTCATCGCGAGCCTGCGCCGGGCCGGGTCGAACGCCTCCTTGACCGCGTCGCCCCAGGACAGCGCGTCGCCCGCGTGGTGGATCTCGTCGAAGACGACCAGCGTCCGCCGGTTCTCTGTGCGCTGCCTGTGCAGCGCCGGGTGCGCGGTGACCTGGGCGTAGGTGACGGCGACCCCGGTGAAGTCGGCGCTGGTCCTGCCCTGGGCGTTGCGGTAGGCCGAGTCGATCGCGATGCCGAACCGGGCGGCCGCCTGCGCCCACTGGTGCTTGAGGTGCTCGGTCGGCGTGACGATGGTGAGCGAGGCGACCTCGCGCCGGGCGAGCAGTTCGGCGGCGACGGTGAGGGCGTAGGAGGTCTTGCCCGCGCCCGGCGTCGCGACCAGCAGGAAGTCGCGCCGCGGCAGCCGGAAGTACTCGTGGTAGGCGTCCTTCTGCCAACCCCGAAGACCGGGAAGAAGATCATCCCGAACGATCTGGGCGGGCGCCCCGGCGGCCGGCCGGGGGTGGCGCTCGGCGTGGCGCTGGCGGTGGGCGGCGTCAGATCGAGGGGTCACGAGGCCGAAATGTTACCGGCGCGGGCGCCGCCACGCCCGGAAAGCCACGCGGGGCACCGTGAGCGTTATGCAAAACCGGGCGGGAGTGCAGGCCTTCCGGGCCTGCGCGAGCGGCCGGTGCTGGTCGCACGTTCAGCAACCTCAGCGGGTTCTTGCATAACGCGAACTTTTGCATAAGTGCGCGCCGGCAAATAACACGCTGGTTCCGGATCCGGCTTGGTCTCATGTGGTATGCGGGCCGGCGACCTGCGGATTCCGCGCCGGTCGGCCCACGTGACCCCA
>Ga0335076_10001323_pt1 | contig 23938 bp, 25 predicted proteins | sample Lox_Sample_25_FD_206717 | JGI IMG/M metagenome (GOLD analysis project Ga0335076, IMG submission 206717) | Soil microbial communities from Loxahatchee National Wildlife Refuge, Florida, United States - Lox_Sample_2.5 | ecosystem: Environmental > Terrestrial > Soil > Wetlands | place: USA... | reverse complement strand
CCCTCGCGGGCTTCAGGCCTCCGCCGGTCACTCCCGGGGACGCCGTCTCATTCCAGTCCTCACAGGACAAGCAACAAAAGCGTTCCCCGGGAGCTCCCGATGAGGAAAGAAGGTAGTGCCATCAGCAACTCGCTGTACGGACCGCTCGACGACGTAGCCGGGAACGCCGGGTACACCGGCCATCCGCAGCGGGTCGGCTTTTTCACCGACACGACGGTGTGCATCGGCTGCAAGGCGTGCGAGGTGGCCTGCAAGGAGTGGAACGGCCTGCCCGATACCGACCCGGACGTGCTCCAGCTGACCGGCATGTCCTACGACAACACCGGCGCGCTCGGCGCGGACAGCTGGCGGCACGTCGCGTTCATCGAGCAGGCCGCGCCGGTGCCGCACGTGCACGCTGACGGCGACGGTGCTGGCGAGGACGCGGCGACGCGCTGGCTGATGGCCTCGGACGTGTGCAAGCACTGCACGCACGCCGCGTGCCTGGACGTCTGCCCGACCGGCGCGCTGGTACGCACCGAGTTCGGCACCGTGATCGTGCAGCCCGACGTCTGCAACGGCTGTGCCTACTGCGTCTCGGCCTGCCCGTTCGGCGTCATCGACCGGCGCGAGGACGACGGCCGGGCCTGGAAGTGCACGATGTGCTATGACCGGCTGCGCGGCGGGCTGGAGCCGGCCTGCGCGAAGGCGTGCCCGACCGACTCGATCCAGTTCGGCCCCCTCGACGAGCTGCGCGCCGTCGCCTCGCAGCGGCTGGCCGAGCTGCACGCGGCCGGCGAGGCCGGCGCCCGCCTGTACGGCGCGGACCCCGAGGACGGGGTCGGCGGTGCCGGCGCGTTCTTCCTGCTGCTCGACGAGCCGGAGGTCTACGGGCTGCCGCCGGATCCCGTCGTCACCACCCGTGACCTGCCGCAGATGTGGCGGTGGGCGGGCGCGGCGGCCGGCGTGCTCGCGGTCGGCGTCGCGATCGCGTTCGCCGGGGCGCGCAGGTGACCGAGCAGCTGCAGGTGCCGTCGGCCGAGTTCCGGTCCTACTACGGCCGCCCGATCCTCAAGGTCACGCACTGGAAGGAGCCGAACCTGCCCGCCTACCTGGTACTGGGCGAGCTATCGGGCGCGCTCGCGATGGTGGGCGCGGTCGCGCACGCCACCGGGCGGCGCTCGCTGGCCAGGACCGCGAGACTCGGGTCTGCCGTGGCCGCCTACGGCGGCGGCGCGCTCCTGGCCGCCGAGCTCGGCCGGCCCGAGCGGTTCCTCAACATGCTGCGGGTGGCCAAGCCGACGTCGCCGATGAGCATGGGGTCGTGGGTACTCGCTGCGCACTCCGGGCTGATCTCCGCGGCGGCCGCCACCGAGGTCACCGGGCTGCTGCCGGGGCTGGGCGCGGCCGCCGGGGCGGCCTCGGCCATGACCGGTCCCGCGCTGGCGACCTACCCCGGCGTGCTGCTGGCCAATACCGCGGTACCTGCCTGGCACTCGTCCTACCGGGAGCTGCCGCTGCTGTTCGCCGGCGGTGGCATGACCGCCGCGGGCGCGGCGGGCCTGGCGGCCAGCGCGCTGCGGGCCGACCGTGCCGACTTCGACGCCGCGCGCCGGCTCGCCATCGTGGGCGCGCTGGTGGAGAGCGCTGCGGGGTACGGCCTGGAGGTGAAGCCGGGGCCCGAGGGCGAGGTGTACCGCTCCGGCGAGGGCGCCCGGATGCTGACGGCCGCCAGGTACCTGACCCTCGGCGGCGGGATCGCGGCGCTGGCCGCGCGCCGCAGCCGGGCCGCGGCGCTGGTGTCCGCCGCGCTGCTCGCGGGCGGCGGGTACTGCGCGAAGGCGGCGGTGCTGCGGGCGGGCAAGGAGTCAGCAGCCGACCCGCGGTACGTGGTCGAGAGCCAGCTCAGGGACGCAGGTAGCGGCTGAGCCGGACCGACCGCACTCGCCACGTCGCGGCCAGACTCAGGCTGCCCGCCAGCCAGCGCTCGAGCCGCCTCGTGGCGGCGGACCGGTGCCGGCCGCCGCCGAGCACCACGACCCACAGCCGGTCACCGACTGGACGCGCCGCCGGAGCACCGGCGCGGAGGCCCCCAAAGCGCCGGCCCGGCCCGCCTGCCGGACCGGGGCCACCGGAGCCGGATCGGAGCCGGCTAGCGCAGGATCAGCGCGGGGCCAGCCTGGCTGATCAGCTCGCCGACGACCGGCGCGCCCGGGATCTCGCCGGCCACCAGGAGCCCCCCGGAGGTCTGCGCGTCCGCCAGCAGCAGCAGCTGCCCGGCTGTCAGCCGCCCGAAGTCGGCGTGCGGCGCGACCCAGTCCAGGTTCCTGCGGCTGCCGCCGGGGATGTAGCCGGCCTGCACCGCCTCCTGCGCGCCCTCGATCAGCGGGACGGCACCGCTGTCGAGCACCGCGCTGACGCCGCTGGCCCGCGCCAGCTTGAACAGGTGCCCGAGCAGGCCGAACCCGGTCACGTCGGTGGCGCAGCGCAGGCCGGCCGCCAGTGCCGCCCGGCTCGCGCCGACGTTCAGTGTGGTCATCACGTCGACCGCGGCGGGGAAGACCTCCCCGGTCGCCTTGTGCCGCGCGTTCAGCACGCCGGTACCGATCGGCTTGGTGAGCGAGAGCGGCAGCCCCGGCCGCCCGGCGTCGATGCGCAGCAGCGCACCGGGATCGGCCAGCCCGGTCACCGCCATGCCGTACTTCGGCTCCGGGTCGTCGATGCTGTGCCCGCCCGCGACGTGACAGCCCGCCGCGGCCGCCGCATCGAGGCCGCCGCGCAGGACCTCGGCGGCCAGGTCGGCGCCGAGTTTCTCGCGCGGCCAGCCGAGCAGGTTGAGCGCGACCAGCGGCTCACCGCCGACCGCGTAGACGTCCGACAGCGCGTTGGTCGCCGCGATCTGGCCGAAGGTGTACGCGTCGTCGACGACCGGCGTGAAGAAGTCCGCGGTCGCGACGACCGCCCGGTCACCGCTGATCCGCACCACCGCGGCGTCGTCGCCGTGCTCGACGCCGATGAGCAGGTCAGGTCCCGGGTCGGCGGGGACCAGCCGGGCGACCGCCGCCTCCAGCTCGCCGGGCGGGATCTTGCAGGCGCAGCCGCCGCCGCGCGCGTACTGGGTAAGCCGGACCGCGGACTGGGAACTCATGCTCAGCACTGTAGTGACGGACTCTTGCCAACGGCCGCGCCGGCATGGTGCCATGCCTACTGGCAGGTACAAGATCTTGGGGCGGCCTGGCCGGCGGCCGGAGGGTGCGACATGACGGACGAGACGCAGGTCCGCGCGCAGCGGGCGGAGATCGAGCGGCTGGAGGGCGGGCGGACGTTCTGCGACGTGCTCGCGGCCACCGCACGCGACCACGGCGACGAGCCGGCGTACTCCGACACGTGGACCGACGGCGGCGAGTGGCAGACGATTACCTGGGGCCAGACCCGCGAGCTCGCCCTGACGGTGGCCGCCGGGTTCATCGCGCTCGGCCTGCAGCCGGGTGAGCGCGTCGGCATGATGCTGCCGAACTGCACCGAGCACGTGCTGGCCGACCTGGGCGCGATGCACGCGGGCGGCGTCCCCGTCACCTTCTACGCCACGCTGGCCCCCGAGCAGATCGGCTACGTCGCGGGGAACTGCGACGCGGTCATCGCGGTGATCAGCGGCGCGGGCGAGCTCGCACGCTGGCAGCCGGTGCTCGACAAGCTCCCGAGCGTGCGCGCGATCGTGGTCCGCGACGCCGGCGCGTGCCCGGCCGGCGAGCCGTACCTGACCTGGGACAGGCTGCTGGAGCTGGGCCGCGCGCGGCGGGCCGGGCAGCCTGCCGAGGTGGCCGGGCGGATCGCGGCGATCCGGCCGTCCGACCCGGTGACGCTGCTGTACACCTCGGGCACCACGGGCAACCCGAAGGGCGTGATCATCACGCACGCCAGCGCGCTCTACGAGGTGGTCGCCGCGGAGGTCGCGGGCACCGCGGAGAAGAACGTGCGCTGGGTGTCCTACCTGCCGCTGGCGCACATCGCAGAGCGGATGTTCACCGTCTACCTGGCGATCGCGAACGCCGGCCACACTCACTTCTGTCACGACGCGGCGACCCAGCTGGTGGGCACCGTGGGCCGGGTCAGGCCGACCGCCTTCTTCGGCGTGCCGCGCGTGTGGGAGAAGTTCCAGGCCGGCATCACCGCGCTGCTGAACGCCGACCCGGACGAGGCCAAGCGGGCCGCCGTGGCCGCGGCGATGGACACCGGCCTGCGGTACGTGCGCAGCTGCCAGTACGGTCAGCGGACGCCGCCGGAGCTCGCGGCCGAGTTCGCGGCCGCCGAGCAGTCGGTGCTCGCGCCGATCCGGCAGCTGCTCGGCATGGGCGAGGTCCGGATCGCGATCACCGCTGCCGCCCCGCTGCCGCCGGACGTCGGCGACTTCTTCGCCGGCCTCGGGCTGCGGCTGCTCGACGTGTACGGGATGACGGAGACGACCGGCGCGTTCACCAGCAACACCCCGGACGCGTTCAAGCTCGGCACCGTGGGCCGGCCGAACCCGGGCATCGAGGTCCGGATCGCCGACGACGGCGAGATCCTGACCCGCGGGCCGCTGAACACGCCCGGCTACCTGAACCTGCCCGGGCAGACGGCCGACCTGATCGACGCCGACGGCTGGCTGCACACCGGCGACATCGGCGCGATCGACGCGGACGGGTTCGTGTCGGTGGTGGACCGGAAGAAGGAGCTGATCATCACCTCGGGCGGCGAGAACGTGTCGCCGGCGGCGGTAGAGAACCTGCTCGTGGCGCACCCGCTGATCGGCCAGGCGCTGGCCTACGGCGACCGCCGGCCGTACCTGGTGGCGGTCCTGACGCTGGACAGCGCCGTGGCGCCCGGCTGGGCGAAGGCACACGGCGTCGCGGCCGAGTCACTGGCGGAGCTGGCGGCCGATCCCGACGTGCTGGCCGAGGTCGGGCGCGCGGTGGCGGCGGCGAATGGCCGGCTCGCCCGGGTGCAGCAGATCAAGTACTGGCGGCTGCTGCCGGTGGAGTGGACGGCGGAAAGCGAGGAGCTGACCCCGACGCTCAAGCTTAAGCGGCGGGTAGTGCACGCCAAGTACGCGGACGTGATCGACTCGCTGTACGCGGGCTGAGCTGCCGCGCCGGCGGGCGTTACCCGTCGGCCGGGCCTGCCGGGCCTGCCGGGCGGATCGCCAGCGTGGCGAAGTAGCCGGGCATGTACGCGGCCGTGAGGTCGTCGTGGTGAGGCTGCTCGCGGAACCCGGCGATGACGAAGCCGGCCGCGAGCTGCCCGCCGAGCTGCGCGGTCAGCGTGTGACTGTGCTCCAGCGGCCTGCCGGGTCCCCAGAGCCGCTCGTGCTCGCCGGGCTCCAGGTCGGTGCTGTCGCGGTAGGGCAGCGCGTGCCGCACCCGCAGCTCTCCGTGGTGCACGCTGGCGCCGGCGTCGAAGATGAAGACGTCGGGGTTCATGAAGCCGGCCAGCAGCCTGCCGCCGGGTCGCAGCACCCGGAACGCCTCGCGCCAGACCGGCGCTATGTCGGGGCAGAAGAGGTTCGAGACCGGGTGGAACACCAGGTCGAAGCTGGCGTCGGCGAACGCGGTCAGGTCCCGCATGTCGCCGAGCACCGTCGCAAGCTGCAGCCCGTCCCTGGCCGCGACCAGTTCGTCCTGCGCGAGCTGCCGCGCGGAGTTGTCGAAGACCGTGACGTTCGCGCCGGCCGCCGCGAGCACCGGGCCCTGCTGCCCGCCGCCGCTGGCCAGGCACAGCACGTCGAGGCCGCCCAGCCGGGCCGGGAACCAGTCCGGCGGAACCGGGTCATGCCCGATCAGGACGACCGACCACCGGCCTGCCCGCGCAGCCGCGATGACGTCCGGGCCGACCGGCACCGTCCACTCGTTACCGCCGCCGTCGACCTCGCGGTCCCAGGCCGCCCGGTTGTGGGCGACCACCGCGTCCATATCCTGCTGCACGGGGCGCACGCTACCGGGCGGGCGCCGCAGCCGCACCCGGGTTACGGTGCTGCCTGCTCACGGACGGAAGATCATGCAGCTGCTCGTGGCCTGCGCGTACAGCTTGCCGTCCCGGCCGGTCAGGCTCGCCTGCGCCAGCGCGGACCGGGAGCCCAGGTGCAGCACGGTCCCCTCGCAGGACAGCACGCCAGTCGCGGCTGTCACCGGCCGGAGGAACTTCACGGCCAGGTCGAGGCTGGTGTAGTAGGCCCCCGCGGGCAGCAGGCTGTGCACCGCGCACCCGCAGGCCGAGTCGCACAGTGTCGCGATCACGCCGCCGTGCACTGAGCCGATCGGGTTGTAGTGGAACTCCTGCGGGTCCAGCTCGAAGCGCGCGACGCCGCCCGCCACCGAGACCGCGGTGAAACCCAGCGTGTCGGCGATCGGCGGCATCGGCAGCCGGCCCGCGGTCAGCTCGGCAAAGAACGCGCCGCCATCCAGGGCGCGCGCGGCGCCCGCGGCAGGCGCGGGATCGGACCAGCGATAGCTGCGCTCCCGGTCCGCGGCCGGGTCGTCAGGCTGCGGACCTGGTCGGCTCATGGCTTCCCTCCGCCGTCCGGTTGCGCGCCGCATCTGCGGGAACGGCGGGTGTGCCGGCGATGCGCGCGGTGATCGCGATGGCGTCGGGAGTGCGCCTGCGCTCCGCGTCCGGCCAGCGCCGGTCGATGATCCCGAGCATCCGGGCGTTGTCCGGCAGCACCTCAAGCAGCAGCGCGCGCACGCCGCGCGCCGCCGCCCGTCCTGCCAGCAGCCGCAGCAGCTCGGTGCCGAGGCCCAGGCCCTGCCAGCAGTCGGCGACCACCAGCCCGATGTCGGTGGAGCCGGCCCTGTCGCCGCTCGCGTCGACGGCCATCCCGTGCCCGATGACGGCGCCATTCTCGGCGGTGACGAGCAGGATGTCCGATTGCGTGTTGCCCGCCGCCAGCGCCCTGAGCAGCCCCCGGCTGGGCGGCGAGACCGCGGTGAAGAACCGGAAGTACTGGGTACGGACCGACAGCCCGCTGACGAAATCGCGGATGGCGTCGGTGTCGCCCGGTGTTGCCGGCCGGACCGTGTAGCCGCCTGCCGAGGTGGTGCCGCAGGTCAGCGCCGTTTGCACGAGCATCGGCGCCTGAGTCAGGGTTCCCTCCATAGACCCAGGCTCGCGGTTCTTGCTAAGTCTGTCAAGTAGATTTAGCCTTGGCGGCATGCAGAAGTCATGGGCCCTGGACTACGACACGGCGACCTGCAACATCGCCGGCGCGCTCGCGATCGTGGGGGAGAAGTGGACATTCCTCGTGCTGCGCGAGGCGTTCAACGGCATCCGCCGATTCGACGACATGCAGCGCCGGACCGGCGCGCCGCGGCAGGTGCTGAGCAGCCGGCTGTCACACCTGGTGGCGGAGGGCATCCTGCGCAAGTCGCCATACCAGGAGCCCGGCCAGCGGCCAAGGAGTGAGTACCGGCTCACGGAGAAGGGGATTGACCTGTTTCCCGTGATCGCCGCGCTGCTCGCGTGGGGCGACAAGCACGCGTCCGCGCCGGGCGGGCCGACTGTGCTGCTGACGCACCGTGACTGCGGCGCCGCGGTCGGGCTGCAGCTGGCGTGCGCGGACGGGCACCTGCTCGGGTCGGCACGTGACGTCACGCCGGTGCCGGGACCGGGTGCCCGCCGCGCCGCGTAATACGCCGATAAGGTCGGTCCCGGAGGCGTCAGGGTTCCTGGTGGTCCCCACGGTCTTCAAAACCGGTGGACGGCGCGCAGCGCCGTCGGCGGGTTCGATTCCCGTCCGCCTCCGCTAACTGCGCGCGCCCGCGGCCTGCCGTCCTGGCCCTGTTAGGCCGGGGCCTCCGGCGTGAACGGCTTCGGCGCCTCGCCGAATGGCGGGTTTCCCGGCGGTAACGACGAGGGCTGCGTGAACTCCCCGCTGGCCGGCGGGAACTTGCCGGCGGCGGTGGGGAACTGGCCGGTGGCCGGCTCGGGGAAGGGGTCGGTCGCGGAGTCCGGGTAGCGGGTGACGGTCGGGTAAGACGACTGCTCGGGAACGCCCGCTGCGGCCGCCTGATAGTCCGGGTAGAACGTGGTGTCCGCCGCGTCTGCCGCGTCCCTGGCCGACAGGATCGAGACGCGGCCGCAGCCCACCGCCGCGACGAAGACGATCAGCACGCCGACGCCGGTGAAGAGCGCGAGCACCTCGAGGTAGGCGTGCACCGTGTACGGCTGCCCTGCCGTGCCGCTGAAGCCCAGCGGCGTGCCGGCACTGATGCTGGTCAGCTTCAGCAGGTTGGTGGTGATGCCGGTGCCCGCGACAAACCACGCGCCGCCGAGCGCGGCGACGAGGGTGCCCGTCACGCCGACGAACCGGCTGCGCGTCAGGATGACGGCCAGGCCACCCAGTACGGCGGCCCCGCCGGGGACTGCCGATAGGTACAGCCTGCCGCTGTTATATGCCCAGGCCTTGTCCGGGGTGAAGCCGAAGTGGAGGTAATGCCCGACGAAGGGCGCGAGGCCACCCCACAGGCCGAGCAGGATCAGCGCGGCTCCGCACACTGCGCCACGACTGCGGCGAATCCTGACCTGACTGTTCATGACGCTCACTCTCGGTCGAATTGTCTGAACCCCAAGACTTACACATACATCGTCTCTAGCGGCGGGTTTGCTTCGGCAAAGTGCAGGTAAATCGGGCCAGAAGAGACCTTCATGCCACTGTCTGGCGGGCTGACCGGGCAGGTATGGTCGCGCTCGTGGACGTCCGCAGGCTGACCCCGCGCACCGATGCGGTGCTCGCCGATTCCCGCCTGGCCGCGGCCCAGCACAGGCTGGGACGCGGCATCGTGATCGCCGCGGTGCGGCGGGCCCAGGACCGGGCCCGGTCGGGGGAGATAGCACCCGACGCGGTCGCCGACGAGGCGGTGGCGGGACTGCCGCCGCTCGCCGCGACGCTGACGCCCGTGATCAATGCCACCGGCGTGCTGCTGCACACCAACCTCGGCCGCGCGCCGCTGTCTGCCGCCGCCCGTGCGGCCGTGCAGGCGGCCGCGGGCAGCACGGACCTCGAGTTTGACCTCGGCTCGGGCCTGCGCGGCCGGCGCGGCCGCGGCATGCTGTCCGCCCTCGCTGCCGCGGTGCCCGGTGCCGAGGCCGTGCACGTGGTGAACAACAACGCGGCAGCCCTGGTCCTGGCGGCGACCGCGCTGGCCGCCGGCCGGGAGATCATCGTCAGCCGCGGCGAGCTCATCGAGATCGGCGACGGGTTCCGGCTGCCCGACCTGATCGAGTCGACCGGGGCGAGGATCCGCGAGGTCGGCACGACCAACCGCACCACCGCGGCCGACTACGCGGCCGCGATCGGCCCGCAGACGGGGTTCGTGCTGAAGGTGCACCCGTCGAACTACCGGATCGAGGGGTTCACGGCGAGCGCCTCGGTCCGCGACCTCGCCGGACTGAGGGTGCCGGTCGTGGGGGACATCGGCTCCGGGCTGCTGCGCCCGCATCCGCTGCTGCCGGACGAGCCGGATGCGAGCAGCTGGCTCGACGCGGGAGCGGCGCTGGTGACCGCGAGCGGGGACAAGCTGCTCGGCGGGCCGCAGGCGGGCCTCGTGCTCGGCCGGTCCGACCTGGTCACCACGCTGGCGCGGCATCCGCTCGCCAGGGCGCTGCGCATCGACAAGCTCACCGTCGCCGCGCTCGAGGCCACGCTCGCCGGACCGCCGGCCCCGGTGCAGCTGTCGCTGGCGGCAGACCCGGCCGGCCTGGCCGAGCGGGCGGAGCGGATCGCGGGCACGCTGTCGGCGGCGAGCATCGACGCGCGGGCGCAGGCCGCCACGGGCGCGGTGGGCGGTGGCGGCGCGCCGGGTCAGGAACTCGAGAGCGCCGCCGTGAGCGTGCCGGGCGACCTCGCTGCGCCGCTGCGCGCGGGGGCCGCGGTGCGCCGCGGCAGCATGCCGGCCGTGGTGGGCCGGATGGAAGATGGGCGGCTGCTGCTGGACCTGCGGGCGGTTGCCCCGGACGACGACGACCTGCTGCAGGCCGCCGTGATAGCGGCTGCGAGTTGATTGCGATGCATGTAGTAGCGACTGCGGGTCACGTGGATCATGGCAAGTCCGCGCTCATCCGGGCGCTCACCGGCCAGGAACCCGACCGGTGGGCCGAGGAACGCCGCCGCGGGATGACCATCGACCTTGGCTTCGCGTGGCTGACATTGCCGTCGGGGGAGCAGCTCTCGTTCGTCGACGTGCCGGGGCACGAGCGGTTCGTCCCCAACATGCTGGCCGGTGCGGGTCCGGTACCCGCCGTCATGTTCGTCGTCGCGGCCGACGAGGGCTGGATGCCGCAGTCCGCCGAGCATCTGGCGGTCGTGGACGCGCTCGGCATCCGCAGCGGGCTGCTGGTCGTGACCAAGTCTGACCTCGCCGACCCGTCGGCGGCGCTCGAGCAGGCGACCGACAGGCTCGCGGCCAGCAGCCTCGGGCTCGTCCCGGCCGTCGCGGTCAGCGCCCAGACCGGAGCCGGGCTGACCGAGCTCCTCGCGGCCCTCGACCTGCTCTGCAAGGCGCTGCCAGAACCCGACGTGAGCGCGCCCGTCCGGATCTGGATCGACCGGTCCTTCAGCATGAGCGGCAGCGGCACCGTCGTGACCGGCACCCTGCCGGCCGGGACCGTGCACCGCGGTGACGAGCTGATGCTCGCGCCCTCGATGCGCCCGGTCACCGTGCGGGAGCTGCAGTCGCTGGGCACGGCCACCGCGGCGGCCAGCGGCACCGCCAGGATCGCGCTTAACCTGCGCGGCATCAGCAAGGACTCGGTGCGCCGGGGGATGGCGCTGGTGCAGGCGGGCCGCTGGACACTCACCGACACCGTCGACGTCCGGCTGCGTGCCGGGTGCGGTCAGCCGGCCGGCCAGGGCCCGGCGTGGTCACGCCCCGCCGCCGCGACACCGGTGCTGCCGGGCGCCGAGGCTCGCCTGGCAACCGCGGCCGCCGAGCTGCCGCGCACCGTGACGGTGCACGCCGGAGCGGCCCGCGGGCTGGCACGCGTCCGGGTCCTCGGTCCCGAGCTTGTCCGGCTCAGCCTCGCTGACCCGCTGCCGCTGCACGTCGGCGACCGGCTGCTGCTGCGCGACCCCGGCAGCCGCCGCCCCGGCGGCTGGCCGGCCGTCGCGGGCGCGACGGTGCTCGACGTCATGCCGCCCAGGCTGCAGCGCCGCGGCGCGGCCGCGGCGGCCGCCAGGATGCTGGGCAGCTGGCCGGACCGGCCGCGGGCGGAGCACCTGCTCGCCCGGCACGGCCTGCTGCGCGCGAGCACCCTGCTGGCGATGGGCATCCGCGAGCTGCCCGAGCCCGTCACGGGCGAGTGGCTTGCCGATCCCGAGCACCTGCGGGCGCTGGCGCACCAGCTCGGTGAGGTCGTGGCCGGGCACGCCGCGGCCGAGCCGCTCGCCGCGGGCATGCCGGTTGAGGCCGTGCGCGCCGCGCTTGACCTGCCCGACCGCCGGCTCGTGCTGGCCCTGGCCCGGCCCCCGTTCCGCGTGGCGGGCGGTCTCGTCCAGCTGCCGCCGGCCGTCGGCGAGGTCCCCTCGGCGGGCCTGCCCGAGCAGCTGCAGGCCGCCCTGCGTGTGCTGCGGGCCGATCTGGCCGCCGCGCCGTTCGCGTCGCCAGACGCCGAGCGGCTGCGCAAGCTGGGCCTGGATGCGCGCAGCATCGCGGCCGCCGTGCGCGCGGGCGAGCTGATCCGGATCAGCGACCAGGTCGTACTCGCGCCGGGCGCGGACCGGGCGGCCGCCGTCGTGCTCGCGGGCCTGCCGCAGCCGTTCACGGCGGCACAGGCGCGGGAGGCGCTGTGCACCACCAGGCGGACGGCGATCCCGCTGCTTGAGTTCCTCGACCAGGCGGGCATCACGCAGCGCCAGCCCGATGATCGCAGGATCGTCCGGGCAGGCTGTCCCGACGGCCAGGAGAAGGCGGGAGCGGGGCCGGCCGCGGCGCCCGAGCTGGCGTCGGTCGAATCGGGCAGCGCCGAGTTAAGCCCGCGCGAATCTGGTAGCTGACCAGGTGTGCGCCTCCACCGGCGGCTCGCCAGCCTGGATCCAGCGCGCCAGTGCCGCCGCGGTGACCGGGGCGTTGAGGATCCCGGTGCGGAAGTGCCCTGAGGTCAGCCACGCGTTGCCCAGCCCTGGCACCCTGTCGATCACCGGCCGGCGGTCCGGATGCCGTGGCCGGAAGCAGCACCACTGGTGTGACACGCCGACGCCGGCCAGTGCGGGCAGCGCGGCGGTAAGGCCTTCCACTATCGACTCGATCACGTCTGGCTGAATTGCCGGGGTCTCGTCGCCGAGGTCGAAGGTTCCGCCCGCCAGCAGCCTGCCGTCCTCGATCTGAGTGGCCAGCGGCGCGACGATACCCGGTAGCCGGATGTCGGCCGGCTCGGTCACCAGGAGATGACCCTTCACCCGGTCGGACGGGATGTCCAGCCGCAGGCCGTCGAGCATCGGCGGCCGCCCCGTCGCGAACACCACGGTGCCGGGCGTGATGTCGCCCGCTGAGGTGCCGACCGAGACGATGCGATCCCCGCGGACCGTGACCGAGGTCGCCGCCACGCCGGTCGCGACCGCGGGCAGACCCTGCGCCAGCCTGGCGACCGCGCGCAGCGGGTTCACCCGTGCCTGGTGCCGGATGAGCGCGCCTTCCATGGGCCGGGCCAGGCCCGGGATCAGCTCGGCCACCTGACCCGGGTTCAGCCACTCGACCGCGGGCGGCTGGTGTGCGGCGAAACCACCCTCATATGGCGCCAGGCCCAGCCAGTCGAGCTCGATCAGGCCCACTCCGCCGGGCAGCGAGGCTTCCAGGTCGCGCCATCGCTCCAGGCTGGCGCGCTCCAGGTCGACAAAGGGCTCGGGGTCACTCCACTGATGGGGTTCAGGGATGAGCAGCCCGGTGGCACCGCCGGTCGCGCCCGCGCCGAGCCGGCCCGTCTCGATCAGCAGCACGCTGCCTAGACCGCCCTGCGCGCACGCGGCCGCCGTGCTGACGCCCAGAATCCCGCCGCCCACGACCAGCACGTCAGGCCGGGATCCGATGACGTCCTCGTCGGCCCGGCCGAGCAGCGCGCGCTCCTGCGCGGTCAGCTGGTCGCGCCAGACAGCGCCGTTTACGGTCATGAATCCATCCTGGGTGAGCTGGCCGCCTCTGGTCAGCGGCCACGCCATCGTAGGGGACGTCCAGTCAGCCCGCGGGGAGCACTGCACAACCGTAGCCCGAACGGCGTCTTGGCAGAAACCTCCGGGTAACGGCGCGTCCGGCAGGCGGAAACGGGGACCCGCCAGGATCGGCTCCATGACCCGGACATTTCGTATATGTCCCCGCCATGGCCATCGCGGGCTACCGGATCTGGCTGGCTGCGCGGGAACGAACTGGCGGTGAATGTTGCTGCAGTGACTGAGTGCCGTGGCTGGCCCTAGGCTGAGTGGTCACGCGGCGCGAAATGCGCGCAGGTATCCAGGCGGAGGTGATGTCGTGCTGACCGATGACTTCGGGCGCACGGCTACCGACCTTCGGGTATCCCTGACCGACAGGTGCAACCTGCGGTGCACGTACTGCATGCCGGCCGAGGGTCTGCAATGGCTGCCGAGCCCGGACCTGCTGACCGACGACGAGCTGGCCCGGCTGATAGGCCTTGGCGTCACCCGGCTTGGCATCACCGAGATCCGGTTTACCGGCGGCGAGCCCCTGCTGCGGCGCGGGCTGCCCGGCATCGTGGGCCGCGTCGCCGCGCTGTCGCCGCGGCCGGACATCTCGCTGACCACGAACGGCATCGGCCTCAGCCGCCTCGCCGGGCCGCTGCAGGCGGCCGGCCTCGACCGCATCAACGTCTCGCTCGACACGCTCACATCCGAGACCTTCGTCCGGCTCGCGCGCCGGGACCGGCTGGCCGACGTGCTGGCCGGGCTGGCCGCGGCCGCGGCCGCCGGGCTCATGCCGGTAAAGGTCAACGCGGTGCTGATGCGCGGGATCAATGACCACGAGGCGGTCCCGCTGCTGCGCTTCTGCCTGGAGCACGGCTACCAGCTCAGGTTCATCGAGCAGATGCCGCTGGATGCCCAGCACGGCTGGCGCCGCGCCGAGATGGTCACCGCCGACGAGATCCTCGCGGCGCTCGGCAGGGAGTTCACGCTGACGCCGGACGATCCGGCGGAGCGCGGCTCCGCGCCCGCGGAGAACTACCTGGTCGATGGCGGGCCGGCCAGGGTCGGCGTGATCGGCTCGGTCACCAGGCCGTTCTGCGGCGCATGCGACCGGATCCGGCTCACCGCCGACGGCCAGCTGCGGAACTGCCTGTTCGCGCGCACCGAGAACGACCTGCGCACGCCCCTGCGGGCGGGCGCCTCCGACGCCGAGATCGTCGCCCGCTGGCACGAGTGCATCAGGGCCAAGCTGCCAGGCCACGGCATCAACGATCCGGACTTCCTGCAGCCGGCCAGGCCGATGTCGGCCATCGGCGGCTGACCGCGCGGGCGGCGGAGCAGCCATGACCGGCGGGCCGCAGTTCGAGGCCATCATCCTCGCGGGCGGGCTGGCGGCCAGGCTCGACGGACTGGACAAGCCGGCGCTCAAGGTCGGCGGGGTGCCGATGCTCGTGTCGGTGGCGCGCGCGGCGGCCGCGGCGGGTGCGGTCAGGGTGATCGTCGTGGGGCCGGAGCGCGGCGGTGACGTAGGTCGCGGGCTGCTGGCCGCGGCGGCCGGCACCGCTGGCGGGCTGGTGACAGTGCGAGAGTCGCCGCCGGCCGCCGGCCCGGTGCCGGCCCTGCGCTGCGGCCTTGCCGGGACCAGCGCGCCGTGGGTCGCGCTGCTGGCGGGAGACCTGCCGTTCCTGACCGGAGACTGGCTCGCGGCGCTGCTGTCGCAGGCAGCCTCGGCCGGCCGGGACGGGGCGGTGCTCGCCGATGCCGACGGCCGGCCGCAGTGGCTGGCCGGCTGCTGGCGGGCGGGATCGCTGGCGGCGGCGCTGGCCGGGTACCGGGGTCAGTCGCTGGGCGGGCTGCTCGGCCCGCTGGACCCGGTGCCGGTGACCGCCCGGGCAGCGCGGCCGCCGTGGCTCGATTGTGACGACGCGGCGTCGCTGGCCGCTGCCCGCGCCGCATGCCCGGACGGAGAGTCATGACCACACTGCAGAACTGGACGAGGGCGGCCTGCGCGGAGCTTGGCGTGCCCGCGGACGACATCGCCGTCAGCACGATCCTCGAGCTGGCCCGCGACGTCGCGCATCAGGTGGACCGGCCGGCCGCGCCGGTCACCGCGTACCTGACGGGGCTGGCCGTCGGCACCGGCCTGCCGCTGGCAGAGGTGGCGTCCCGGCTGCGGGCGCTGGCCGCGGGCTGGCCGGCCGCTGCCGGCTGAGCTAGCCCGGCCCCGCGCCGCATCCCGGGCTTGCCATAAAGAACTTAACGATATATCGTTGAGTATCGAGATGCTCCGAAGATAGTACGGAGCACCCGCAAGCAAAGGAAAACTGCAATGCGATACCACGAATCACATCCCGCTGACCCGCGCCGGCGCGGCGCCGGGCGGTGGGAACCAGCGAACGACAGCGAGACGCGGCGGTGGCACGACCGCCGCCATCCTCACGATGCAGAGGACGAGGAGCGCGGCCCGCGTGGTCGCGGCCGCGGCCGGGGCGGCCCGTTCGGGCCTGACCCGCGGCTCGGCTTCGGGCCCGGCTTTCCGGGCGGACCTGGCATGCACGGCATACACGGGCTCGGCCCGTGGATGCGGGAGGGCCGGGGTCGCGGCCGGGCCAGGCGCGGTGACGTCCGTGCGGCCGCGCTCGCGCTGCTGGCCGAGCAGCCGATGAACGGCTACCAGATCATCCAGGAGATCGGCGAGCGCAGCGGCGGCGTCTGGCGGCCGAGTCCCGGCTCCATCTACCCGGCACTGCAGCAGCTCGAGGACGAGGGCCTGATCCGGACGCAGGCCGCTGACGGCGGCCGCCGGGCGTACGAGCTGACCGACGTGGGCCAGGCCTACGCCGACTCGCACGCCGACGAGCTGCGTGCCCCTTGGGACGAGGTGACCGGCGGCGCCGGCGGCGTCGCGGTCGAGATCCGCAGCCTCATCGGCCAGGTCGCGATGGCTGCCGTCCAGGTCGTCCAGGTCGGGTCCGAGGCTCAGGTCGGCCAGGCGAAGCAGCTGCTGACCGACACCCGCAAGGCGCTGTACCGCATCCTCGCCGCCGACGACGATGAAGCCGCCGCGGCCGGAGAGTGACGCGGCACTGCCTGCGGCCAGGCACGTGATTAGTCTGATGCAGAGCCGATCAGGGAGGCAGCGGTGACAGCTCAGGCTGGGGTGGAGCAGGCCGGCGGCCAGTACCGCGGCACGGCTGGCGATGCCGTGATCTCGGTTTCCGGGCTGGTCAAGCGCTACGGGGACGTCGAGGCCGTCCGCGGCATCGACTTCGAGGTACAACGCGGCGAGACGTTCGGCTTCCTCGGGCCGAACGGCGCGGGCAAGACGACCACTATCAAGATCCTCTGCACGCTGGCCAGCGCGACCGCGGGACGCGCCCTGGTGGCCGGGCATGACTCGGCCACCAGCCGCGACGCGGTGCGCCGCAACATCGGCCTGGTGTTCCAGGACACGACGCTCGACAGCTACCTGACCGCGGAGCAGAACCTGCGGTTCCACGCCGAGCTGTACGGCGTGCCGAAGGCGGCAGTGCTGCCGCGGATGCACCAGGTCATGGACATGGTCGGGCTCTGGGACCGCAAGGACAGCCTGGTCAGTACCTTCTCCGGCGGCATGCAGCGGCGGCTGGAGATCGCCAGGGGACTGCTGCACGCGCCGCACGTGCTGTTCCTGGACGAGCCGACAGTCGGCCTCGACCCGCAGACCCGGTCCTCGATCTGGACCTACATCAACGACCTGAAGCGGCGCGAGGACATCACGATCTTTCTGACCACGCACTACATGGACGAGGCCGAGCACTGCGACCGGATCGCGATCATCGATCACGGCAGGATCGTCGCCATCGACACGCCCGAGGCGCTGAAGGCCAGCATCGGCAAGGACAGGGTGCAGATCCAGACCGCCGATGACCCGGCGGCGATCGCGGCGCTTGGTTCCGTATTCGGGCTCGACGCGGCGATGCACGACGGCGCCGTGACCTTCTCGGTGGGGTCCGGCGAGGCGTTCGTGCCGCGGCTCTTCGGCGAGCTTGGCGTTCCCATCCGGTCCGTCAGCGTGTCCAGGCCGTCGCTGGACGACGTGTTCATGTCATACACGGGGACGACGATCCGGGACGCCGAGGGCGGCGCGGGCAACGAGTTCATGCGCAACATGCACCGGATGCGCTCGGGCGGAAGGCGATAGGCGATGGTGACGCAGACGAGCAGTCCTTCGGTCCCGGCCGAGGTGGCCGACCGGATCAGGGTCGCGGTGCCCGAGCGCGGGCTGCGGCACGACCTGCGCGCCGTCAGCATCGTCTGGCGGCGGGAGCTGATCAGGTTCCGCACCGATCGGCTACGGGCCGTTACGTCGCTGGTGCAGCCGTTCCTGTTCCTGTTCATCCTCGGCACCGGGCTGTCAACGCTGGCAGGCAGCAGCATCCCGCAGTCGTCGGGCTTCGACTTCAAGACCTTCATCTACCCCGGCGTGCTGGCCATGTCGGTGCTGTTCACCTCCATCTTCTCGGCCGGCTCGATCGTCTGGGACCGCGAGTTCGGCTTCCTGCGGGAGATCCTGGTAGCGCCGGTGAGCCGGGCCTCGATCGTGGTCGGCAAGTGCCTTGGCGGCGCGACGATCGCTACCTTCCAGGGCGTGATCTTCCTGTGCCTGGCCTGGTTCGCGCACGTCCCGTACAACCCGGTGCTCATCCTCAGCCTGATCGGGATGCTGGCACTGCTGTCGTTCACGCTGACCGCGTTCGGCGTGATGATGGCCGCGCGGATCAAGCAGTTCCAGGCGTTCATGGCCCTGACGCAGATGCTCGTCATGCCGCTGTTCTTCCTGTCCGGCGCGCTGTATCCGCTGAACGGGCTGCCGGCCTGGCTCTCGGTGCTGACCCGGCTGGACCCGCTGACCTACGTCGTCGGCCCGATGCGGCACGTCGTGTTCGGCCACCTGAACGTGCCGGGCCCGATGGCGGCCGCGATAAGCGCGCGGTTCGCGCCCAGCATCACCTGGGCCGGCTGGGTGGTGCCGCTGTGGCTGTCGCTCGGGATCGTCGCGGTGATGGGGCTGGTGATGATGGCAGTCGCGATCGCGGAGTTCAGCAAGACCGAGTAGCCACGGGCCAGCGTGCAAACCCACAGCAAGCGGCGCGGGGTCGGCGGGGGCTCGGGGGGGTCTCCCCCCGGACAAGCACTGCGAGCCCCACGGTCTAGGTCCGGCGGGACCCCAGACATAGAGCGACGCCGGGTGGCTACGGGGGCAAACCACCCGGCGTCGCATTCATCGGCGCTCCGACGGGGGCCCGGAACGCCGGCAGTTGGTGCCCCGGCGGGGGACCAGAGCACCGGTAAGCATGTTACACCGAACCTCCCCCTAGTGCGTCAAGACCGGATTACGAGGATGTCTCAGCATCCCGTCCAGTCCCGCAGATCACACTGGTTTACCCCTATTTGGGGGGTAGATCTGACCTTATTAGTGCGGTATGACCGGGCGCTCCGGTTTCGCCGGAAGGCCGCTACGAGCCCGTCATATGGCTGCCCGGGGCCTGCGGTCCGCGGTCCGGCCCGCCGGGCGGCGGTACATACCGCTCGGGCAGGTTCGGCTCGTACTGCCGGAACCCGCGGGCGGCTCCGGGCTCCCGCCCCCCGTTGGCGAAGATCACCGCGAAGTAGGGGATGACCAGGGCGCCAACCAGCGGAATCGCAGTCAGCCAGCCAAGGTGATTGACGAACATGATCAGCGCGGTGATGAAGCACACGGTCCTGATGCCCATCATGATCAGGTACCGGCGCTCGCGGTAGGCGATGTCGGCGGAGTGGCCGGTCCTGGCCTCCGTGACGACATGGGCCTGATCGCGCCGGGGCCGCGAGATACTGCGCACGTCTCCACGTTATGCCGCTGCTGCGCTTGCTGCCAGCGCCGGGTCGGTGCGACGGGCCGGGAACGGCTGGCTCCCGGCGAGCCGCGCGCCCTGGTGACTGCGCAAAGTGGTAGAGGTGTGAACTACCAGGGCTGGAAGGCAGGAGAGACATGACCGATCGCACCTACCGGGTCACTGAGATAGTCGGTACCTCGCCCGACGGCGTCGAACCCGCGATCAGGGGTGCGCTGCACCGGGCCGCGCAGACCCTGCGGCATCTGGACTGGTTCGAGGTCACCCAGATCCGCGGCCAGATAGTGGATGGCGAGGTCGCCCACTACCAGGTCGGGCTGAAGGTCGGCTTCCGGCTCGAGGACGCCTGACCCCAGCGGGCCGCCGGGGCTCGCTCGGCGATACGCTCGCTCGCGTCATTGTCTGCAGCCTGCATGCACGGATGCACTGCGGCGGAAGGTGTGAGCGAGATGACGCGATCTGTCCTTGTGACCGGCGGCAACCGCGGCATCGGCCTGGCCATCGCCCGGCGGCTCGCGGCCGACGGCGACGCCGTGACCGTGACGTCCAGGTCCGGGGACCAGATCGAGGGGCTGACCGTCGCGAAGTGCGATGTGCGCGACTACGCCCAGGTCGACGCCGCGTTCACGCTGGCGGAGCAGGCCCACGGGCCGGTCGAGGTGCTGGTCGCCAACGCCGGCGTCACGAAGGACCAGCTGCTCGCACTGATGTCGGAGGCCGACTTCGCCGACGTGATCGACACGAACCTGACCGGCGCGTACCGGGTGACCAAGCGGGCAGTGCGGGGCATGATCAGGCTCCGCCGGGGCCGGATCATCCTGATCTCGTCCGTGGTCGGGATGCTCGGCTCGGGCGGCCAGACCAACTATGCGGCGTCGAAGGCCGGGCTGATCGGGTTCGGCCGCTCGCTGGCGCGCGAGCTGTCCAGCCGTGGCATCACCGTCAACGTGATCACGCCCGGTTTCGTCGAGACGGACATGACGGCCGCGCTGCCGCAGGACCGGCAGCAGGCGATCCTGGCGAACGTGCCGCTCGCCCGGTACGCGACCGCGGCCGAGATCGCGGGGGCTGTCTCGTTCCTGGCCGGCCCCGATGCCGCCTACATCACCGGGGCCGTGCTGCCGGTCGACGGCGGTCTGGGCATGGGTCACTGAGCCGGATATCAACCGCGAGAGGCAGGGCTTGATGGGCGTTCTGGACGGCAAGCAGATCCTGGTCACCGGGGTGCTCACCGACTCCTCGATCGCCTTCCACGTGGCGCGGATCGCGCAGCAGGAAGGTGCACGCGTGGTGCTGACCGGCTTCGGCCGGCTGAGCCTCGTGGAGCGGATTGCCAGGCGGCTGCCCGATCCGCCGCCGGTACTCGAGCTGGACGTCACCGACTCCGATCACCTGGACTCGCTCGCCGAGCGGGTCCGGGCGCACGCGGACCGCCTCGACGGCGTCGTGCATGCGATAGCGAACGCGCCGCAGGCTGCGCTCGGCGGCAACTTCCTCAGCACCGAGTGGCCCGATGTCGCCTCCGCCGTGCACGTGTCGGCGTACTCCCTCAAGTCGCTGACGATGGCCGCGCTGCCGCTGATGTCGGGTGGCGGCGCAATCGTCGGGCTCGACTTCGACGCGACGCGGGCCTGGCCAGCCTATGACTGGATGGGCGTGGCGAAGGCGGCGCTGGAGAGCACCACCCGTTATCTCGCCCGCGACCTCGGCAAGCACGGCATCAGGGTGAACCTGGTCGCGGCGGGCCCGATCAGGACGATGGCGATGCGCAGCATTCCTGGCGCGGAGCAGTTCGAGGGACTGTGGGCCGAGCGGGCGCCGCTGAGCTGGGACATGGCCGACGCCGAGCCGGCGGCACGCGGATGCGTTGCGCTGCTGTCCGACTGGTTCCCCGCGACGACCGGCGAGATCGTGCACGTCGACGGCGGCGTGCACGCGATGGGCGCCTGACCGGCCGATGACGACGCTTCTCATCGTCCGGCACGGCCTGACCGCGTCCACCGGCAAGGAGCTGACCGGCTGGCTACCCGGTGTCAGCCTCGACGACCGGGGGCAGCAGCAGGCCGCGGCCGTCGCCGCCAAGCTGGCGGCGCTGCCGCTCGCGGCGATAGTGAGCAGTCCGCTCGAGCGCTGCCAGCAGACGGCGACGATCATCGGCACCGGTCAGCCGGGCGCTGGGGTGCCGGTCCAGACCGACGACCGGATCGGCGAGTGCAAGTACGGCGACTGGACCGGCAAGCCGCTGCGCCAGCTCGCCCGCGATCCGCTGTGGCGCGTCGTGCAGGCGCATCCGAGCGCCGTCCGGTTCCCTGGCGAGCACGGTGAGTCGATACCGGAGATGCAGCAGCGGGCCGTGTCGGCGGTCCGGGACTGGAACTGCAGGCTCGGCCCCGACGCCGTGTACCTGATCTGCTCGCACGGTGACGTGATCAAGGCGATCCTCGCGGACGCTCTCGGCATGCACCTGGACATGTTGCAGCGCATCCAGGTGGATCCGTGCTCGCTGAGCATCGTCAGCTACACGACGCTGCGCCCGTTCGTGCTCCGGCTGAACGACATCGGCGCGGATCCTGCGGGCCTCGCTGCGCTGGTCGTCAGGCGGCGCAAGCGCCGGGCGGCGGCGGAAACCGACGCCCAGGTCGGCGGCGGCGCGGGAATTTAGCCGCGGCCTCCCGTTAGCCGACTGCGTGCGGGGGCGTCCGCGCCGGTAGCCTGGCCTCACGGCCCGGTGCCGGCAGGCACGCGGGTGGCTGCCATGAATGCCAGGCGTGGTTAGCTGGTGTGCGGCGCGGAGGGATGGTCATGCCGGTCTACTCGTACGACCCGCCAGATCGATTCGTCGCGGGTACCGTCGGTCAGCCCGGTGAGCGCACCTTCTACCTGCAGGCGCGGTCGGGCGCGATGACCACGAGCGTGGCGCTGGAGAAGGGGCAGGTAGCGCAGCTCGCCGAGCGGCTCGAGGAGCTGCTGGACGAGGTGGCACGCAGGACCGGCGCGGAGGTCGAGGAGGGCGCCGCCGACGTGCAGGTGCCCGGCGATGACGGCCCGCTTGACCTGCCGCTGAACGAGGACTTCACCGTCGGCGCGATCGCGCTTGCCTGGGACCACGATGGCGAGCGCGTCATCATCGAGGCGCAGGAACTCTCCGATGAGCCGCTCGAGCCGCTGGCGGACGACGTGCCGGAGGACGGTCCCGGCGTGCTGCGGGTCCGCATGACCGCCGCGGACGCGCGCGCGTTCTCGCGCCGTGCGCTGAAGGTAGTCAGCCTGGGCAGGCCGCCGTGCCCGCTGTGCGGACTGCCGCTCGACCCCGCGGGGCACGTCTGCCCGCGGCAGAACGGGCACCGGGTCGGGCATGGCTGAAGCCGCCGCGGCGGACGTGCCGCTGCCGGAGGAGCGCGAGGGTGTCGGCCAGTCCGCGGCCATCCAGGACGGGCTGACCGAGCCGGAGGTGCTGGATCTGCTCGAGCAGGGCGAGCTCACGGTGCTCGGGCGCCTCGCGGATGCCTCCAACGCGACCCTGTACTGCCAGATCAGCGCCGGGGAGACGGCCGCGGCCTGTGTTTATAAGCCGGTGGCCGGGGAGCGGCCGCTCTGGGATTTTCCCGACGGCACCCTGGCCGGGCGTGAGCTGGCCGCCTTCGCCCTGTCCAGGCAGGCTGGCTGGAACGTCGTGCCGCCCACGGTCTACCGCGACGGACCGTACGGGCCGGGGATGTGTCAGCTCTGGATCGACGCCGACACCCGTGTTGATCTTGTAGCCCTGGCCCGCCGGAGCGACCATCACGGGCTGCGCCAGATGGCCGTGTTCGACGCTGTGATCAATAACGCAGACCGCAAGATCGGCCATCTGCTGCCGGTGCCCGATGGCCGCCTGTACGGCTGTGACCACGGGGTTTGCTTCGGCGTGGAGTACAAGCTGCGCACCGTGCTCTGGCAGTGGCGGGGGAAGCCGCTGCCAGAGCGGGCGATCGAGGCGCTTTCCCGGCTGCGGGCGTCCCTCGCCGGCGGTAAGCTGTCGGCCGAGCTTGGCTGCTGGCTGACCCCGGCGGAGCTGACGGCGACGCGCAGGCGCGTGGACCTGCTGCTGGAGCACAAGGTCCACCCGCTGCCACCCGACGACTGGCCCGCGATCCCGTGGCCTCCGGTATAGGGCTGCCCCAGGCTCCGGCCTGAGAGGCCGCAAACCGGCCGGACGGTGCGAAATAGCGCGGTCCGGCGTTACTCGTTGCGGTCCGATAAGCAGCAGGTCACCGTCGCATCACGATTGATGCCCGCGTCTGACAGAGGGCTCGACAACGGACGTTCCGGACGTAAGATCGCCGCACGGCCGTCTAGCAGACGTGCCGCGTGCCGGGGCGCTTTGCCCCCCGCAATCAGGCCCGCGAGGTCAGTTGCGGATTACCAGAACATAAGGAGGAGAGAGCAACGATGCGGACACGCACACGGGGTTCTCTGGCCGTCGCCAGCCTGGCTGTGCTGGCGATGACCGTGGCCGCCTGCGGCGGCTCGAACAACTCGGGGGGGACCGGCCCAAGCAACACCAGCGGCGGGCTGAACTCCACCGATAACGGCACCCAGGGGATCAACCCCGGCACGGGCACGCCCACCAAGGGCGGGACGCTCAACATGCTGGGCGACGGCGACGTCGACTGGGTGGACTACAACGCCAGCTACTACACGATCGGCTACCTGCTGCAGCGGATGTACCTGCGCGGCCTGTACGCCTACCCGGCCGTCGCCGGCAAGGTCACCTCGGTGGCCCCGGACCTGGCCACGGCGCTGCCGACGGTGTCTAACGGCGGCAAGACCTACACGGTCACGATCCGCTCGGGCGCGGACTGGAACACCAGCCCGGCGCGGCAGGTCACCGGCGCGGACGCGGTGCTGGGCCTGAAGCGGTCCTGCAACCCGACCCCGACCA
>Ga0335076_10001321_pt1 | contig 23951 bp, 18 predicted proteins | sample Lox_Sample_25_FD_206717 | JGI IMG/M metagenome (GOLD analysis project Ga0335076, IMG submission 206717) | Soil microbial communities from Loxahatchee National Wildlife Refuge, Florida, United States - Lox_Sample_2.5 | ecosystem: Environmental > Terrestrial > Soil > Wetlands | place: USA... | reverse complement strand
CCCGCCTCGAGGCATGGCTGGGCGAGGACGCGACGCCGCTGGACCTGGCGCTGATCGCCGAGTTCCTGTCGGTCCCAATTGCGGGAACCGATGCACCGCCGCCGCTGCCGCCCGATCGCAAGCGCCATCTCACGCGGGAGAAGATCCTTCGGCATTTCGAGCGGCATTCGGATGCAGCGCCGGTCCTGTTGATGGTCGAGGACGCGCACTGGATGGACAGCGCAACGGAAGATTTTTTGGTCGCGTTGTTCGAGAGGATGCGCGATCGCCCGCTGATGGCCGTGATCACGTCGCGCCCGGGACCGCACCATCACTGGGCCGAAGCCGCGCGAGCGAACGAACTCCTGCTGGATCCCTTGTCCGAGGCGGATGCCGAACGGCTCATCCGCACGACCTGCCGCGGCAGAACGCTGCCGCGCGCCGTCATCGACGAGATCCTTGCCAAGACCGATGGCGTGCCATTGTTCATCGAGGAACTGACCGCAACGGTCCTCGAGTCCGGTCTCGTGCGCGAGCAAGGCGATGCGCTGGTCATGAGTGGCCCACTGCCGGCGCTGGATATTCCGTCCACCCTGCGTGACAGCCTGATGGCGCGGCTCGACCGGTTGAACGAGATCAAGGACGTCGCGCGCATCGCCAGCGCGCTCGGGCGCGAGTTCACGTTCTCGTTGCTGTCGCGGGTGAGCGAAATACCGCACGGCCGGCTCATCGCAGCCCTCGATCGTCTGGTCGAGGCGGAGCTGTTGTTCCAACGTGGCGCGCCGCCCGATGCCGACTATGTCTTCAAGCACTCGCTCGTCCAGCAGGCGGCCTACGACTGCCAGCTGCGCAGCGATCGCCAGGCGCTGCACGCCAGGATCGTGTCCGCGATCGAGACGCATCAGCCCGAAATCGCGCGCCAGGAACCGGGCCTGATGGCGCACCACTGCGAACTTGCCGGCATGACCGATCGCGAGGTCGACTACCTGTACGCCGCCGGCCTGGCATCGACGCGCATCGTCGCCATCCCGCAGGCACTCTCGTATTTCAACCGCGCCAACGCTGCCATCGAACGCCTCGAGCCGAATGCGCGCAATGCCCGGCGCAACATCGACATCATCATCGGGATGATGGAAGTCGGCCGGTTCGCGATCCTGCCAAGTCACGTCGTGGCGTTGAGCGAGCGGGCGCGCAATCTTGCGCGCGTTGAAGGCGTTGCCGCCGATGCCGCGCTGACCTCCGCAATCCTGTTCCAGGACGGCCGCGCTCGGCTGTATACGAGCCGATACGCGGAGGCGCGGTGCATCTTTCGAGAGATGCGTCAGCTTGGAATTTCACAAGGCTCCGTGCCGATACAACGGAAACCGGCGTCCGCGTTCACCATGGACCTGTGCTGCCAGGGCCTGTTCAACGAGACGCTGGAGTTCATGAACGAAAGCAACATCGGCTACTACAAGGAAGCGGGAAGCATCATCGACTATCTCGCGGGGCTGGGCTGGATCGCCTACGCCAGCTGCGAGGTTGGAGCGGTGGAAGGCGGCATGCGTTGCGGGAACCTGGTAGTGCAGGAAGCCGAGAATCTTCATTCGCAGATTTACCTCGCCGGCGCGCACGTCTGGCGCAGCCACGCCTTCATGGCGGTGCGGCGGTTCGACGAGGCTGTGGCCGACGCCCGGCGCTGTGTCGAAATGAGTCTGGAACACTCGGTGCCATATCTCGGTTGGCATGGACTCGTGTTCCTTGCGCTATGCCAATGCCGCGCCGGCGATCTCGACGCGGCGACGAAATCCCTTGCGCAGGCACGCGGCATGCTCGCGCAGGTCGACGGCCGGTGGTCGCTGTTCGATTACGGTCCGGCGATCGAAGCCGAGATCGCGTGCTTCCGCGGCGACCACGCCCGCGCCATGCAGTTCGCCGATCATGCGATCGACGTCGCCAGCGCAATCGACGGCCACTTCGCCGAGGCGATCGCCTGGCGCGTGAAGGCGATCAGCGGCGTCCGCTCAGGCGGGGACCCGGACGAGGCACAAGGCTTCTTCGACCGTGCACAACGTTTGCACGAACGCGGCGATGCGAAGGCCGAGAGCGCGTTTTCCGCGCTGGTGTGGGCCCGCGCGTTGCGGTCGGCCGGGCACGACACGCGCGGGCGGCGTTGGGCGAACGCCGCGAAGGCGTTCGCCGATCGCTACGGCTTCGACTTGAAGCGGTGCGAATCCTGGAGCGGCGAGCGATAGCCAGTCGCGGCGATCCAAGCGACGCGGCGGAACGCAAGTCGTTGCGCCGTTACCAGGGTGGAGCGGTCGTAGTCGGCGACCTCAGATCAGGCTGTTCAAGCAACTTGAGTACCGCCGCCCGCCCTTCGTCAAAGCCGGTGTCGAGATTGTCGCGATCCCAACGGAAGTTGATTTCCGTGTTCTTCGGCAGCTTTATCTCGACGACCCGCGGAATACGTCCGGCGCGTTTGCGAAGATGGGTCTTGAAGAGCTTCACGTCGTCGTGGCCCACCACGGCCGCGAACTGCTCGCACAGGTTGCCCAGGCTGTCGTGCAAGTTCTGTGGACAGTGAACCTCGCGATTGTCGACGATGCGGCAAACCCAGATCTCGTCGAGGTCGTTGTGGTCTTCGACAAGGTTGGCGAAGTTGACCGTGTCGATCAATGCGCCCTCGCTGTATTCGTTGTTGCCATCGTTGGGGATCTTCACGGTCTGCTCGACGTAAGGAAGCGCCGAGCTGGAACACAAGCTGGGCCGCGTGATGGGCAGGTACTCGAGGCGCTTTCCGTCGCGCCAGTACCTGGCCCATTTGTTGTTGAACAGCCGGAGCTCACCTTTGACAGCCGGGTTCTTGGTCTGGTCGCTCTGCCGCCAGGCGTTGTGATAGATCTCCGGCATTGCCGCTTCCTCGGGATCGATCCGCGTGGGGTCGTATTGCCTGCAAACCTCCACCAATTGATCGTGGCTCATCAGGTCCAGTTTCTTGTCGCCTAGCAGATCGAGGCGGCCCACATCGATGTCTTCGAGGAATGTGCTGTCGGGGTAATAGATGTTGCTGAGTCCGTTGATGGTGGAGAGGTAGGCGAGCGAGGTGTAGAAGCGGCTCACCGGATGCACGGCCAGGATGTTGTTGAGCACGTGAAGGTTGACATCGCTCTCGCGCGTCCACATTGCTGGCGTCGTGAGGAAGCGCTCCCACCCGTTGGCAACGTCGGTCAGCTCGTTGTTGATGTTGAATACATCGAAGTAAGTCTGCGGGTTCGTAGTGTGCAGGAACCAGGCCGTCCAAAAGGCACGCAGATTCGGGGCAAAGGCCTTGTTCACCGGAAAGCCGCTATACGAACCGGCGTCGCGAAAGGCGCCGTCACGGAAGAAGTCGTACGTCCGGTCCGCCCTGCCACCGCGGACGTCCGTCGGCTTGGTGTCCTTCAGCTGGTTGTAGTAGACGCCGACCCACGCGCCGATGCAGGAAAGCGCCCAGACATCGAAGCTGACGCCGTGTTCTTCCAGCGCACTTAAAGATCCGATGAGAAACCCGGCAGCGGGCCCGCCACCTCCCAGCGCAATGGCGCGCTTCTTTTTTCGGGGCGGCGCCGCCCCTTCACTGTTGGCCATTCGACCCTCCTTGGCCCGATGGAGGCTGCTGACGGAGATCTGAGCGGGCGAGTGTATGACCGTGTCAAGGCCCCGCCCAGGCGAATATTCGCACCGCGCGGAAGCGTCGGTGTATGGAATGGATCACGGTGTCGTTGCATGATCGTGTCCTGCTCAATGCCCTGCACCGAGCATGTAGAGGAGGCCGCATGGAATTGATCAACGAGTGGGACGGCGGCGAGCACATCGGACCGCGCAACCGCCACGTCGCAAGACTCTCCGAGAAGCTTGGCGAGTTGTCAGAACGAATCGGCAAAGAACTGAGGCGCTTCGAGCTACAAATTCTGAGCGTTCAGTTCTATGAAGACGTGGGATACCCGTGGATCCGGGTTACGTGCAGCAACACCATCGCACCGCGCCTCGCACTCGATATCGGCGATGCAATGGCCGAAGCGGCAGGCAAGGATCGCGTCTTCTTCAACAGCCTGCATCCCCGGGCGATCTACTTCCTGCTCGATCCTGCGTTCGATCCGCCGATGGAGGCCGGGGCTGTGCTGCAGTACGGGGAGCGCTTGGCCGTCATGCGGGGAGCGTGGGCAGCTGCTGCCTAGGGATTTGAAGTTCGCCTACCCCTGCACCGCTTCGGATGAACGGCGATCGTTAAGGTAGAAGTAAGGTGCTCCCTCCTTGACGGCAAGAATTGCAACGTTCAGTCTCGCCACTCTGTCGAGAACAAACAAGCAACGTGGAGGGGGTTCTGTTCTTCATCAACGACGCCGTGGTCGTTGTGCTCCTGTGCGCTCGGGTGGCCTCCGGTTACGCCGGTTCAGGCTGCCGCCGATGAAACCGCAACACGTCAATCCAGATTCCCCGCGACTTGTCTCGTACGGACCACTCCAGATCTCAAACCTTTAATAAGGAGGTCCCGTGAGTTCCAGGAAGCACCATTTCGCAGCCTTCGCAACAGCGGTGAGCGGCCTGGCAGGCGCGCTTCTGCTGTCGATTCCCGCGGATTCGTTCGCAAGTCGCGTCTCGATTCAGAACAACACACCGCGGTCGATCCAGCGCGCGCAGGATCTCGGCGCCGAGTCAACAGTTCGCCGCATCGAGGTCACCGTGTGGCTGCGTCCAGCGACCAGGGAAGCCGCGGCCGACCGGATGGTCGCGGCGCTTTACGACCGCAACTCGCCGGTGTTCCACCGCTGGATGAGCAACGACGAGGCCGCGGCCGCGCTGTCGCCTTCCGCCGCTAACGTCGCGACGATTCGCGAGTTCCTCGCCGGCCATAACCTGGCCGTGTCTGCCGTTGGCGCCGGCAATCACTACGTCAAGGCGACCGGGAGCGTCGCGGATATCCAGAGGGCGTTCAATGTCCAGCTGCATCGCTTCCAGAGTGGCAACCGGACTTTCCGCGCCAACACCTCTGACCCCGCGGTCGACGATCCGGCAGGATCGCTGATCGCAAGCGTCGACGGACTCTCCGAGCATCACGCGGTGCCGCACTCGAAGCGCGCCGTCAATCCGGAAACGGGCCAGGCGTTCGCCGCCCGCCCGCTGGCGCAGAGTCCGACCGGCGTGTTCTTCTCGGGACAATGTCTGCGTGGCGCGGAGGTGCACACGTTCACAACCGGCGGTGGATTGCCGAAAGCGACGTACACCGGCAACCGGTATGGCCAGGACATCGCCAACACCGCTCTCGGCACGCTTGCACCGTGCGGCTACCAGCCGAGCGAGTTGCAGGCGGCCTATGGCTTGAACGACGTTTACAGCGCCGGGCTGACCGGAAGCGGTCAGACGATCGTCATCGTCGATGCGTATGGGTCGCCGACGATTGCCGAGGACGCCGAGTTGTTCTCGCAGGTCTACGGCCTGCCCGACCTGACGCCGGCCAACTTCACGGTCTACTTCCCGGGTGGACAGCCAGCGGCGCCCGACCCCGGTTGGGCCGGCGAGACGACGCTCGACGTTGAATGGGCGCACGCGATGGCGCCGAACGCCAACATCGCGCTCGTCGTCGCGCCGACATCCAACGATTCGGACCTGCAGGCCGCGGTCCTGTTCGCGATCCAGAATCACCTCGGCAATGTGATCTCCAACAGCTATGGCGAGGCTGAAGGCGACGCACCGCCCGCGCTGCTCGATGCGTGGAATCGTCTCGCGCGCCTGGGCGCCGCGGTCGGCATCTCCGTCAATTTCTCGTCGGGCGATGACGGCGACTCGAATCCCAGCGGCAACACGGGTGTGCTCGTGCCAGGCGTCTCCACGCCGGCCGATTCGCCGTGGGCCACCGCGGTGGGCGGCACCAGCGTCGCGCTCGATGCCAGCAACAACGTTCGCTTGCAGACGGGCTGGGGCACGAACCTGACCGAGATCGCCGACACAGTCGCGAACGGCAGTCCGCCGGTCGTGCCGCCGTTCGTCGAAGGCTTCATCTTCGGCGCCGGCGGCGGTACGAGCGGCTATTTTGCGAAGCCGGCGTTCCAATCGCGGTTGAACGGTCGCTTCCGGATGGTGCCTGACATTGCATTCACAGCCGATCCGTACACGGGCGTCGAAATCATCTGCAACGACATCAGCTGCGGCGCCGGAACGGACAACCAGCCGGTCGTTGACGTGATCGGCGGCACCAGCCTCGCGTGCCCGATGTTCTCGGGCGTGTGGGCTATCGCGAACCAGAGCACGCGTCATGGACGGCTCGGCCAGGCGGCACGGATGCTCTACGACCTGCCGCACGGTGCGATCACCGACGTCGTGCCGGTCGGTTCCATCAACAATGTCCGGGGCATCCTGACCGCGGCGACCGGCAGTTCGTTCGTGTCGGCGTCGCAGCTGATCCAACCCGAGACGACGGCACCGTTCTACAGCGCGTTCTACAACAGCCCGTTTTCGACGCGCTGGTTCGCGATCTCGTTCGGTACTGACACGTCGCTGTCGACCCGGATCGGTTGGGACAACGTGACCGGGCTTGGCACGCCGAACGGCCTGCGGTTCATCAATGCGGTGCGTAACGCGGCCGACTAAAGCGCGGCGTTCGTTCCGGTCCGCCAGCCGATCTCTGACTCATATCGGCCGGGCGGGCCGGAAGCGCGCGGAGCGGTCGCAATCCATACCGCATCCGTTGATTTCTCTCACGGTCGTACCCGTACCTGAGCCGTCCAGCCTTGCACTGCTGGCAGTTGGTCTCGCGGCACTTGTATCGCTCTCCGCAGGACAGCGAGTTCGATCGAAGCAACTGAAACAAAGACCCAACTCGCGCCACTAGTTGTGAAGCGTCAAGAGGTTGTTTCTTGACAGACGGAGTCGAGACATAGGAGCGAGGCCTCCGATTCCCTGATGTGGGCGGTGCCAGTTGTAGTGATGGATCCACCCATCGAGGGCGTCGCCGCGCTGGCGGGAGTTCTGGTAGGTAAAGCCATAGGCCCATTCGCGCAGGGCGGACTGGATGAACCGCTCTGCCTTGCCGTTGGTTTGTGGGCGATAGGCACGCGTGAAGCGCTGGGCGATGCCCAGCTGGACACACGCACGGCGAAAGGCGCCTGAGCGGAAAGCGCCACCGTTGTCGGTGAGCACGCGTTTGATGCGCACGCCCAGGCTGCGGTAGTACGCCACCGCGTTGCGCAGGAACTGCTCGGCACTGTCACCGCGCTCATCAGAGTGCATGTCGCAGTAGCCGATGCGAGCGTGATCGTCGACCGCCACGAACAAGAACTCCCAACCGGCGCCGTCGACCGTGTCGCGCCGATTGCCGGTCACGCGATGACTCGGCCGCTCGATGCGCCCCAGCTTCTTGGTGTCGATGTGCAGCAAATCGCCAGGCCGCTCGTGCTCATAGCGCTGCACGGGCTCGACCGGCTGCAGATCGCTCAGCTTGGAAAGGCCGGCTCGCTTCAGCACCCGGCTGACCGTGCTGGCAGACACGTCCAGTACTCGAGCAATGCGTGCCTGGGTCTGTCGACGTCGGCGCAGTTCCACGATCGCCAACGCCTTGTTCGGCGCTATCGAACGCGGCGAGCGCACCGGTCTGGAGGAGCGGTCCACCAAGCCCCCCGCACCCGTGGCTAGATACCGTCCCAGCCATTTGCGCGCGGTTGGACTACTGACGCCGTGCGCGGCTGCCGCCTCGCTCGGCGTCAAACCCCGCTCAACGATGTCTTGAACCATCTCGATTCGACGCGCGTAGGTCAGTCGGGCATTCTTGTGTGTGTTCATTCGGCTGGGTCCTTTGGGTTACTGGTTTGGTTCGCACCTCCAGTCTCCCAGACCCAGTCCGAGTGAACAGAAACAACCTATTGAAAGATCACAACTAGTCTTCCGCGCGCGTCGCCGCGCACGAGAGCCAGCGTCCGTTTGTCACGTACTGATCGAGTGCAGCGGTGGCGGCGCCGCGTTGCCCCGATAGTCGTCGCGGCAACGTCGAAAACGCTTGGTGGGCGGCTGGCGACTCTGGAATCGCTGCTAGCTCGCGCGCCTTGGCGGCGCTGCGGAGCATCCGGCAGTGCCCGTAGCGATTGCTTTTCCTTTGGTGCTGCTGAGTGGACTCGAACCACCGACCTACTGATGACGAAACGAGATCGCCTAGCGACGGACACGAATCTAGACTAGGCAGCAACGACTTGACCATTGTGATTGCTCCCTTCCCCGGGCCTTGCGCGAGAATGCGCGCATGCTCGGTTTCCTGCCTCCCGTCTTGCGCGGCCTGATCGCGTCAGTGTCGCTAGTGGTGAACACGCTGTTCTGGTGCGCACTGCTTTTCACACTGTCCTTGGCGAAGGTGGCGCTTCCGTTTCAGGCGGTGCGCCGGCACGTCGACCCTGCACTGAATGCAATCGCCGAACAGTGGATCGCGTGCAACAGCGGCTGGATGAGGCTGACGCAACGCACGGTGTGGGACACGCAGGGAGTCGACGGACTGCGCTACGAGGACTGGTACCTCGTCAACAGCAATCACCAATCCTGGGTCGACATCTTCGTGCTGCAGCACCTGCTGAACCGGCGCATACCGCTGCTGAAATTCTTCCTCAAGCAGCAGCTTATCTACGTGCCGGTCATCGGGCTCGCCTGGTGGGCACTTGACTTCCCGTTCATGCGACGCCACTCGAAGGCGGTGCTGCGTGAGCATCCCGAGTTGCGCCTCCAGGACCGCGAGGCCACCCGCCGTGCGTGCGCGAAGTTCGCGCTGGTGCCGACCAGCGTAATGAACTTCGCCGAGGGCACGCGTTTCACGCCGCGAAAGCACCGCATTCAGGATTCGCCGTACCGTCACCTGCTCAAACCAAAGGCAGGTGCGTTGGCGCTGGCCCTGAACGCAATGGGCGCGAAGTTCAATTCGCTGCTCGATGTCACCATTGTGTATCCCGATGGCGCGCCGACGTTCTGGCAGTTTCTCTGCGGTCGGACACGGCGTGTGGTCGTGCGCGTGCGGCGCGCCGCGATCCCGAGCGAGTTCTGCACGAGTGACTATGGCGAGGATGCGGCATTTCGCAGTACCTTCCACCGGTGGCTTGCCCAGCTTTGGGAGGAGAAGGATCGGGAGATCGACGGGCTACTGGCGCGGGAGGCGCCGGCTGAATCGGGCTGAGGATCTGCCCTCGCACTCCTTTGCCAAACCCAAGCTTTACTAGCTGGGTCGCTCCGGCGGCCTGTCAGATCGGCGCGCCGAAGTGAATGGACTGCGAGGCAACCGGCGCACTGCCGCCAAGGTTGGAGAATTCAATGACCGACACCGAGGCGCTGCATCCGTTGCGGCCCTTCCTCAAGAACTGGATCCGGGAGCACGGACCCACCCGGACTCACTATCTCGATTGCAGCAACGGCGAGATCAAGGTCGACGACGGCAAGAAGGCGCGGTTTGCAGCCGAGAAGATCTTCTACGTGTCGCTCAGGAAGGACTACGACGAGGCACATGCGGCCGGCCCGTCGATTCAGGAGGGAAACCTCGCGCGGTTCGTGAATGCCGCGCAAACCGGCAGTGCGGAGCAAGCCGGCTCGCCGACGGACGTTCAGCGCGCGGCGCAGGACTGCATAGAGCTCGGCCTCATCTGCGCCTACCAGCAGGACGCTTCCCGTGCGCTTGCCCGTTACTCGCAAGAGGCGATGTTCGAGGAGGAAATCCGCGCCGCAGTGATCAACGACATCCGGCGCCTATATGTCGGCCCGCGCGAGCAACTTGCGCTCTATGACTTCACCGTGTTCCTCGGTCTTCCGATACCGCTGCTGATCAACGAAGCGCCGTTCATCGACTGGCGCGTGCGCGCCAAGCCGGCGCAGCCTTTCGTATCGATGCCGCTTGGACCTAACTGCCTGCTGGTGGGGACGCCGTCCGGCAAGAAGAGTCGGGCCGGGCCGGTGGTCTGGAAGACCGTTGCCTCGATGGGCCCGTTCAAGGACCACAACCGCTACATCGTCGACGACGCGCGCACGTGGCTGGTGGCCACGACGGAGGATCAACTGATCGCGGTGCAAAGCCGGTTCGCTCCGGCGGCGGCGCCCAAGCCGGAGGCAACAAATTCCTGACGGCGGCTCCAGCAGCGGTACCACTCGAGCGCCGTAAACAGAATTGGGCACGAACCCCGCAGGAGTGGCGAAAGGACTTCGTCATATCCGACTTCGCTCAACTGCACATCGATCGACTCGGCCGGCGATACGCAGCAGTGGCGCTCTCAACAGCGACTTGTTATTGCTACATCGGTGGCTCCGCCAGCCGATGGTAGGGAATCGGTGTTGCCTCGTGCCGTCCACACGAAGCAAAGCGCCGGCTCGTGGCCGGCGCTATGCATTTGATTCTCTGGTGCTGCTGCCCCGACTCGAACGGGGGACCTACTGATTACGAATCAGTTGCTCTACCAACTGAGCTACAGCAGCAAGGCGGCGGATTATAGGCGTCGCGGGCCGCGGGCGGGCAGCGGCGAAACGTCAGCACGATCCGTCAAACTCCCGCCATTTCAAGGCATCGGGCCCGCCGCCGCGAGCGCCCTTCTTTCGTGCTCTCCACCGCGCTCGTCATCCTGCCGGACTTCGCCCTGATGCTGCTCGGGCTCGTGCTCGCGCACCGGCTGGGATTCGACCGGTCGTTCTGGAACGGCGCGGAGAAGCTCGTCTACTACGTTCTCTTCCCGCCGCTGCTCTTCAACGCCATCGTGCACAGCGAGTTTTCGATCACCGGCGACGCGAAGGTGCTGTTGATCGCGTTGGGCGCCTTCGGGATCACCGCGGCGGTGGGATTTCTCGCCCAGCCGTTGCTGCGCCCGCCGAGCGACGTGTTCGCGAGCTGCGTGCAGACCGCGTTTCGCTACAACTCGTACATCGGGCTCGCGTTCGCGCAGTCGCTCTTCGGCGCGCGCGGCGTGGCGCTGATGGCGCTCATCGTCGCGTTCGTCGTGCCGATCGCCAATGTGCTGGCCGTCTTCGCGCTCGCGCGCCAGCAACGCGTCGGCATCTGGCGCCAGCTGGTGCGCAATCCGCTGATCATCGCGACGGTCACCGGCCTGCTCTGCAACCAGCTCGGTGTCGAAATCCCCACACCGCTTGCGTTGTTCCTCGGGCGGTTGGGAACTGCGAGCCTCGCCCTCGGCCTGATCTGCATCGGTGCCGGCCTCACCCTTGCGGCGGTTCACGAGAATCGCGGGCTGATGGCGTACTTCGTGGTCGCGAAGCTGCTCGTGTTTCCCGGCCTCGCGTGGGTTGGCATACGGCTCTTCGATCTTCAAGGCGTCCCTGCCGAAGTCGTGTTGCTTTTCTCCGCGCTTCCGACGGCCTCGAGTGCCTACGTGCTGGCGGCGCGCATGGGTGGCAAGGCTGCGCCGGTCGCGGTGATCATCACCGTCCAGACCTGCCTGTCGATCGTGACGTTGCCTGTTTGGGTTGGACTCGCCGCGCCGTAGCAGCGGGAAGGCGCATCACGCGCCGTGACGCGCCAGCGCCCACGCGACATGCTCGCGCACCAGCGCCGATGAATGACCCGCTCGCGCGCGCAGCGCCGCGACGACCGAAGCCGAGGTCTCTGCATTGCCCAGCGCCACCGCGATGTTGCGCAACCATCGCTCGTAACCGATGCGCAGGATCGCCGATCCCGCATGACGCTCCCGAAACTCCAGCTCGCTCCACGCGAAGAGCTCGATCAACGTCGCGCGGTCAAGTCCGTTGCGCACATCGAAGTCGGCAACATCCGCTACCTGCGCATATTTGTTCCACGGGCACGCCAGCTGGCAGTCGTCGCATCCATAGATGTGATTGCCGATCGCGCAGCGCAGCTCTTCCGGAATCGCCGTCTTGTGCTCGATCGTCAGGTATGAAATGCAGCGTCGCGCATCGAGCTGATAGGGCCCAGTGATCGCGCGTGTCGGACAGACTTCGATGCAGCGCTGGCATGTTCCGCAGTGATCGTCGACCGGCTCGTCGACGGGCAGCGGCAGATCGGTGAGGATTTCGCCGATGAAGAACATCGAGCCCGCATCGCGCGTCAGCAGCAGCGTGTGCTTGCCGCGCCACCCGAGGCCGCCACGGCGCGCGAGTTCGATCTCGAACACCGGCGCGCTGTCGGTGCACACGCGGTAGCGAAAGTCTCCAACGACCTCGCCGATGCGCGTCGCGAGCTTCTGCAACCGGTCGCGCAGCACCTTGTGATAGTCGCGGCCGCGCGCGTAGATCGAGATCACGGCCGCATTCGCATCATCCAGGCGAGCACTTTCGCGCTCTATCCAATCCCCGCCGTCGTCACGCGGCCGATAGTCGAGCCGCGCGCAAATCGCGCGGACGACACCGGCAAGCAGCAACGACGGATTCGCGCGCAGATGTGCGTGGCGCGCCAGGTACTCCATCTCGCCGTGCCGTCCCTCGGTGAGCCACTCGTGCAGCCTGCCTGCGGGCTCCGCCATGTCGACCGATGCAATCGCCACCGCGCCGAAGCCGAGTTCCCTCCCCCACGACTTGATCGACGCGGCGAGTGCGTGCAAATCGCTTGCCTCGTTATCCTTGCCTCGTCTCGCCACTTCGTTCGCGATCATCGAACCATTCTAGGTGCCGGCTTCCTCCGCCTCGGCGGGCTTCTACCTGCGCGATGAATCCGCGACCGTACGCTTGGGCGCGCTGCTCTCGCACGCACTCGCGACAAGGACCGCGCAGATCGCCGCGCGCGGATTCACGTTCACACTCTCCGGCGACCTCGGAGCCGGCAAGACTTCCCTCGTGCGCGCCTGCCTGCGTGCGTTCGGCGTGACGGGCCCCGTGAAGAGTCCCACCTTCGCGCTGCTTGAACCTTATGTAGTTTCGAGCTTAAACTTCTATCACTTTGATTTTTATAGATTCGGAAATCCGGATGAATTTAGGGATTCCGGGTTCCGCGAGTTGTTCGGGCCGGGTGCGATTTGCGCGATCGAATGGCCTGAACGCGCGGTGGGCCAACTGCCAACGCCGGATCTCGAAGTGACGTTGAGTATCGAAGCCGAGGGGCGGCAGGTTGCGCTTCTCGCTCGCAGTGAACTGGGAGCGGCATGCCTGCAGCACGTTCAAACCGCCTGGGCGGAGGAGCACGAGGCGAACAACGACGGCGCCTGATCCGCGGCGCCGGCGCGCTGGTTCTCTCACTCAGCTCGGTGCAGATCGCGCGCGGGGCCACGCTGCTCGGCGTGCGGGTCTGGCCGGCCGTCGACTACACGCGCGTCACGCTCGAACACGACGCACCGCTCTCGTTCACCCAATTCATCGTCCGCGATCCGCTGCGGCTCGTCGTCGATATCGAAGGTATCGACCTCACGCCGCAATTGAAGGAACTGGTCGGCAAGATCGACGCGAGCGATCCCTATATCTCGCTCGTGCGCGTCGGCCAGAACCGACCCAACGTCGTGCGCCTGGTGATCGAACTGAAGGCGGAGGTCACGCCACAGGTGTTCGAGCTCAAGCCGGTCGGCCAGTATCAATACCGGCTCGTGCTCGATCTGCATCCGACCGACCCGCCGGACCCGTTGATGGCGCTGCTGCAGGCGCAGGAAGCGCGCGACCCGAATACCCAGCGACCCGTCGCCGAGCCGGACTTGTCGGCAGCGACAACGACGCCCGACCGCAAGATCGCCAGGGCGCCCGCGCGGCCCGATCCGGACATGAACCGGTATCTCACCGTCGCGATCGACGCGGGTCACGGCGGCGAAGATCCCGGCGCTGTCGGCCGTCGTGGCACGCAGGAAAAAATGGTCACGCTCGCGATCGCGCATCGTTTGCGGCAGATGCTCGACGGCGACCCGAACGTGCGCGTGCTGCTCACGCGCGACGGCGACTACTTCGTGCCGCTGCCGACGCGCGTCGCCAAGGCGCGCCGCGTGCAGGCGGACCTGTTCGTCTCCATCCACGCCGACGCATGGATCAAGCCGGACGTGCGCGGCTCGTCGGTGTTCGCGCTTTCGGAGCGCGGCGCCACCAGCACGGCGGCCGCCTGGCTCGCCAAGCGCGAGAACGACGCGGATCTCATCGGTGGCGTGAACCTCGGCGCACACGATGCCGGCGTTGCACGCGTGCTGCTCGATCTCTCCACCACCGCACAGATCAGCGACAGCCTGCGCTTCGGCAACACGGTGCTGCGCGAGTTGGAGCAGGTGAACACGCTGCACAAGCCGCGCGTCGAACAGGCGGGTTTCGCCGTGCTGAAGGCACCCGATATTCCGTCGATCCTCGTCGAAACCGCGTTCATCAGCAATCCCGACGAGGAAAAGCGCCTGAAGGACGAGGCGTACCAGGAAAAGATCGCTGCGGCGATCGCCGGCGGGATTCGCAGTTACTTCAAGAAGTACCCGCCACGGCCACGCAATCCGATGGGTTGAGCGCGCGACAAGCGCACCGGGCTACTCGGTCTCCAACCCGGCGCCTCGAGAGCGGTCCTCGCAAGAGTGGAGACCGAAGAGTCAGCTAGACGAACCCGGCGTTTTCCCGCGCCTCTGTTTCACGGGCCATTACACTCGCGCCGGTCCTTTCGTCCCCAATGGCCGACTCCGCTTCACTGCAGCAAGACCTCTCGCGCGTTGCGCTGGGCGACCGCGCGGCGTTCCAGCGCGTCTACAAGGCGACCAGCGCGCATCTGTTTGGCGTTGCGGTGCGTATCTTGAACCGACGCGATCTCGCGGAGGACGCCTTGCAGGAAGCCTTTGTCAACGTTTGGCACAACGCCGGCAGCTACCAGGCCGCGACCAGCCAGCCCATGACCTGGCTGATCGCCATCGTGCGCAACAAGGCGCTCGACTACCTGCGCGCGAGCCAGCGGCATGTCGCCGATTCGATCGATGAAGAGACCGAGGACGGCACGACGATCGAGATTGCCGATGAACGGCCCAATCCGATGCAGCTGCTGGTCCAGGCGACCGAGGGCCTGCGCATCCGCGCCTGCATGGACAAGCTCGACGCTTCGCATCGCCAGAGCCTCGCACTCGCCTACTACCACGGGCTGTCGCATTCGGAAGTTGCCGAGCAGATGCGTGCTCCGCTCGGCAGCGTGAAGGCGTGGGTGCGGCGTGGCCTGGAACGACTGAAGAAATGCCTGGAGGCCGCCGCCTGAGCGCGCGACCGTTGGAACCAACGTGAACTACGACCGGCCCGAATTGCTCGACAAGCTGGCGTCCGAGTACGTGCTCGGCACGCTGCGCGGTCGCGCGCGCCGCCGGTTCGAGCAGATCCTGCGCACGCGCCCGGCTGCCAAGGATGCGGTGGCCGCGTGGGAAGACCGGCTCGGTCGCCTCGCAGCGTCGGTCGCCCCGATCAAGCCACCTGAGCGTGTTTGGGCCGCGATCGATGCAAGGCTCGGCCCGGTTCCCGTGGCGCGCAAGCAATCGAGTTGGCTCGACTGGCTGAAGCCTGTCGCGGGCTTCGCGTTCGGCGCCGTGCTCACCGTCGGATTGGTGCTCAACGACCCGGCGCGGTTCGTCTCGGTCGACGAGGTCGCGCAAAGCAAGCAGGCGCTGCCGCAGAGTTACGTCGGGCTGTTGCTCAACGACGCCGGCGAACCAACGCTGCTCGCGAGCTCCACGCGCCAGGGAACGCGCGTGACGGTGAAGTTCCTGCGCCCGGTCGATGCGGCCGGCAAGATTCTCCAGTTGTGGGCGCTGCCGAAGGAAGGTGCGCCATTTCCTGTCGGCGTCGTCACCCCGACCAAGCCGCCGGGCAGCACGACGTTCGAATTGCGCGACACGTCGGAGAAGCTGCTGTCGAACGTTCCGCGCCTCGCGGTTTCACTCGAAGACGCGCCAGCCGCGGCGGGTGCGTTGCCGAGCGGGCCGTTCGTTCTTGCAGGAAACTGCGTCAAGCTCTGGTAGTACGACTTTGCATCCCGTCACTCACGACGGGCGATTCAGCGATCGGCCGACTTTTCGTCGCGTCCTGGCATCGAAACACCCTGCCCGTTTCCGGACGCCCGCCACGCGCGCAGCAATCGCCAACCGGCCGCTGCGAGCAGCGGACCCACGACGGCAATGATGCCGAGGATCAGGATGATGCTGAGATTTTCCTTGATGAACGGCACATTGCCGAACAGGTAGCCGCCGCCGACCAGCAGCAGCACCCAAAGCGCGGCACCGATCAGGTTGAACATCTGGAAGCGCTTGATGTCCATGTCGCCTGCGCCGGCAACCAGCGGCGCGAACGACCGAACTACCGGCGTGAAGCGCGCGAGGATCAGCGTCTTGCCGCCGTGCTTCTCGTAGAAAACGTGCGTCTTGCGGAGCGCGACCGGATCGATCCAGCCGATCGTGCCGTCGTAGACCTTGTGCCCGAGCCAATTGCCGACGTAGTAGTTGACCGTGTTGCCGAGCAGTGCGCCGGCGAGGATCACGAACATCAGCACCCAGATGTTCATCGCCCCGGTCGCCGCCACCGCGCCCGCGATGAACAGCAGCGAATCGCCCGGCAGGAACGCCATGAAGACCAGGCCGGTCTCGGAGAAGAAAATGCAAAACAGGGTGAAGTACACCCACCCGCCGTACTGGCCCGCGAGCGTCACCAGGAAACGATCCATCGCGCTGAACAGATCGGCCCAGTTGATTCCGCTCATCCAATTCTCCTTACCGCGCGTGAGGCACGGTAAGCACGCGCCGCCCGCTCGACCGGGCGATCTTGAAACTCAAGGTGGAATGCGCAGTGTCACGCGCCACGTTTGTTCTCGGGCGCTTCTTGCGCGCGACCTGCGTCAACAGAACAGGCCGCGCATGATACGTGAGCGAGGCGTGCTTGCTCGCTCTTTCGCGCCTGTGTCGCAGCTACCGGTTTACCCTGCTTCATAATCGCTTAATGACACTGGTATCCACGACCGACAACTCGACTGCGCTTGCGGCACCGCGGTCGATTCGCGTGCTCCCCGATCCGCTTGTCAGCCAGATCGCCGCAGGCGAAGTGGTCGAGCGCCCCGCCTCGGTCGTCAAGGAGTTGGTCGAGAACGCACTCGATGCAGGCGCCACGCGTGTCGATGTGCGTCTCGAAGGCGGCGGCGTGCGCCGCATCGTCGTCAGCGACGATGGCGGCGGAATCCCGCGCGACGAACTGCCGCTGGCGCTGGCGCGGCACGCGACCAGCAAGATCGCCTCGCTCGCGGACCTCGAAAACGTGGCATCACTCGGATTCCGCGGTGAAGCGCTTGCATCGATCGCGTCGATCGCGCAGGTCACGCTCACATCGCGTAGCGGCGGGGCGCAGAGCGCGTTCGTGCTCGACGGCGAGAACGGATCGATCGAGCCCGCCGCCGGAAGTGTGGGCACCCGTGTCGAGGTCGCCGACCTGTTCTTCAAGACACCGGCACGGCGCAAGTTCCTGCGCGCCGAGAACACCGAGCTGGCGCATTGCCTCACGCAGGTCGAACGCATCGCCGCCGCGCATCCGCAGGTCGAATTCAACGTGTGGCACGAAGGTCGCGCGCTGCTCGCGTTGCCGCCGGCGTCGCTCGAAGCGCGCACGCTGAAGCTGCTCCCCGAGAGTTTCGCGACCGCGCAACGCGCGTTGGAGCGCGCGAGCGGTCCGATCGCTCTCCGCGGGTGGGTCGGCCTGCCGACGGCGGCACGAGCACGTGCCGACGCGCAGTACTTCTACGTCAACGGCCGATTCGTTCGCGACAAGGTGCTCGCCCACGCCGTGCGCGCCGCATATGCCGACGTGCTGCACGGCCAGTCGCAACCCGCGTACGCATTGTTCCTCGAGATCGATCCGCATCGAGTCGACGTGAATGTGCATCCAACCAAGAGCGAAGTGCGCTTCCGGGAAGCGCAAGCTGTGCATCAGTTCGTGATGCATGCGGTTGCCGATGCGCTTGCACCGGCGGCGCAGGCCGTCGCGGCGGTCGATGCGATGCCTCGTTCCGAAGCGATGTTCGCACCCGCCGTGTCGTCAACAAGCTCGCGCGCTCCGAGTCAATCGCCGCTGGGTATCGCGCAGCCGGTCGCCGACTACCTGGCGATGCTCGCGCCGAATATCGCGCGGACGGCTCCCGCCTCGGCGCCAGCCGAACGCGACGAAATGCCGCTCGGCTTTGCGCTCGCGCAGGTTTCCGGCATCTACATCCTTGCGCAAAATCGCGCGGGCCTCGTCATCGTCGACATGCACGCCGCACACGAGCGCATCGTCTACGAAAAACTCAAGCGCGCGCTCGATGCGCGCGAAGTGCCGCAGCAACGCTTGCTGATCGCACAGGTATTCGGCGCCGATGCACTCGATGTCGCGACCGCCGAGGAGCAAACCGAAACGCTCGCAGCGATTGGTCTTGATCTCGCGCCCGCGGCACCCAACCAGCTCGCGTTGCGCGCGCTCCCGGCGTTGCTTGCCGATGCCGACGGCGCGCAACTGGCGCGCGACGTGTTGCGCGATCTGCGCGAACACGGCGGCGGGCGTGTGTTGACCGAGCATCGCAACGAACTGCTCGCCACGCTTGCCTGCCATACGGCCGTGCGCGCCAACCGGCGCCTCACCATCGACGAGATGAATGCGCTGCTGCGCGAAATGGAAGCCACCGAGCGCGCCGACCAGTGCAACCACGGCCGGCCCACCTGGGTGCAACTTTCGATCGGCGATCTCGACCGGCTCTTCCTGCGAGGGCGTTGATGAGCGCGGCCGCCACGCGAGAGGCGGCGCAGCGCGGAGCCGATGCGGTTCTCTTGCTCGGCCCGACCGCGTGCGGAAAGTCGGCGCTGGCGATGCGGGCGACCGCGACGCTACCGATCGAAATCGTCTCGATCGACTCGGCGCAGGTCTATCGCGGCATGGACATCGGCACAGCGAAGCCGGATCGCCAGGAGCGTGCCCGCGTGCCGCACCACCTGCTCGATCTGCGCGAACCTTCGGAGCCGTATTCGGCGGCCGACTTCGTCCGCGACGCGACGCGAGCCATCGCGGCGATCCGCGCTCGCAACCGTCTGCCGCTGGTGGTCGGCGGCACGATGCTCTATGCGAAGGCATTGCGCGAGGGACTGTCGAATCTTCCTTCTGCCGACGCGGAGGTGCGCAAGCAGCTGTCGGACGAAGCCGGACGCATCGGATGGCCCGCGATGCATGCGCGTCTCGCGCAGGTCGACGCGGTTACCGCGGCACGACTGCCGCCGAATGATTCGCAGCGCATCCAGCGTGCGCTCGAGGTGCACGTCCTGACGGGTAGGCCATTGTCAGAACTGCAAGGCGCGCCACAGGCGGCGCCGCTCGACCTGCGGACGATTGCGCTGCTGCCGGAAGATCGTGCCTTGCTCCACGAACGCATCGCGATGCGCTTCGATGCGATGCTCGCCGCGGGCTTCCTCGATGAAGTTCGCGCGCTGATGCAGCGTGGCGACCTCCATCCCGATCTACCGGCGTTGCGCAGCGTCGGTTACCGGCAGGCGTGGGAGCACCTTGCAGGCGCGACCTCGCACGACGAATTTCGCGTAGCCGCAATCGCGGCGACCCGCCAGCTTGCGAAGCGGCAGATCACCTGGCTGCGCTCGATGGACGCGATCGCGATCGACCCGTTCGCGGCGGACGCATTCGAACGCGTCCGCGCGGTGCTGGCTGGCGCCTGATCCGCTAGGCGTCGAGTGCGAGGAAGATGTTGTTGAGACCCTCGGCCAGCGTCGGATGAGCAAAGATCGCTTCCTTCAGCAGCGGGTACGGCAGCTTGCCCATCATCGCGATCTGCAGCATCGACATGATCTCGCCGCCTTCGAGGCCGAGCACCGTGCAGCCGAGGATCTGATCGGTCTTCGCGTCGACGATCACCTTGATGAATCCGCGCGACTCGCTCGTCTCGAGGGCGCGTGCTACGCCATTCATGCCCATCTTGGCGACGCGCACATCGAGGCCGCGCTTGCGCGCCTCGGTTTCGTTCAGGCCAACCTGTGCGAGTTGCGGATCGATGAAGACCGTGTTCGGGACCATGCGATCGCCGAGGCGCACGTCGAGCTTCGACACCCAGCGATCGCGCAGGATGCGGAAGTCGTCGTACGAAATATGGGTGAACGCCGGGCCGCCCTTGACGTCGCCCGCGGCGTAAATGCCGGCGACATTCGTCTGCAGTGTGTCGTCGACCGGCGTGTAGCCGCCCTTGTCGATCGTAACGCCGGCGGCTTTCAGGTTGAGATCCTCGGTGTTCGGCTTGCGCCCGACTGAAACCAGCAGATGGGAACCGCGCACGCTGGCGGCGTTGCCGCCCTGCTTGTAGTGCACGGTAATGTCGCCCGCTTTGCCCTCGACGCGCTCGGCGAGCGCATTGCACTCGATGCGCAGGCCGTCCTCGCGCAGGATCGCCTGCAGCGCTTCGCCGACGTCCTCGTCGTCGCGCGGCGCGAGTCGCGGCGCGCCCTCGAGCACGGTGACCTCGGCGCCAAAGCGGCGATACATCTGCGCGAACTCGAGCCCGATGAAGCCGCCGCCGAGAACGATCAGGTGCTTGGGCACCTCGGGGAGCTCCATGATCGACGTCGAGTCCAGCGTCGGCACGTCGGCCAGTCCCGGAATCGGCGGCTTGTTCGGTCGACCGCCGGTGTTGATGACGATCTTCGGCGCGGTGAGCAAGCGCGTGGTCCCGTTGGCCAGCGCGACTTCGACGGTCTTCGCATCGATGAATTTCGCGGCACCGAAGATCAGGTCGAGATTCTTCGTCTGCTGCATCTTCTGCGTGCCGTAGTTGCGGAAACGCTCGACGATGCCCTGCTTGCGCGCGACGACCGCGCGCATGTCGATCGAGATCGCGCCGGTCCTGACGCCGAAGTCGGCGCCGCGCCGTGCGAGGTACGCGACCCGCGCGCTCGCGACCATCGTCTTCGTCGGCGTGCAGCCGTAATTGATGCAGGTGCCGCCGACGAACGCGCGCTCGACGATCACGGTCTTCCAGCCGGCGTTGGCCAGCGCGAGCGAAAGCGGCTTGCCTGCCTGTCCGCTGCCGAGGATCACTGCGTCGAACGATTCAGTCGCCATGGCAAACCTCGAAATTGGTATCTGACCCCATTAAGGCAATTCGCGTACCGCGTGAAGGCTTAGTCTGGGCTGACGGGCAAACCTTTCAGGACTTGCGAAGCCGTAAGAAAACCCGGCGGCATGCGACAGAGGTCGGAGAGAACGAGGGAAGCTAAGACGCGCCCAAGCCGCACTCAGGCGACCACGCAGCCGGGCGCGCCGGCGGGACGAACGCCGATCGACCCGATCCGCCAGCAGGTTTCGCCCTGCGCTTCGAACGCGGCACGGGTGCGTTCGGCATCCTCGGCGGCGACCACGACCACCAGTCCGATGCCGTTGTTCAGCACGCGAAACATCTCGCTGTCGCTGACCCGGCCGGCGCGCTGCAGCCAGTCGAAGATCGCGGGCCGGCGCCAGCCCGCGCGCTCGATCTGCGCCTGGCAGTTCTCGGGCAGGACGCGCGGCACGTTCTCGATCAGTCCGCCGCCGGTGATGTGCGCCATGCCCTTCAGGCGCACCTGCGCGTGCACGGCCAGCACCTGGCGGCAGTAGATGCGCGTGGGCTCCAGCAACACCTCGCCGAGCGGACGGCCGTTGAAGTCGTCCAGGTAGCTCGCGCCGCTCACTTCGACGATCTTGCGGATCAGCGAATAGCCGTTCGAATGCGGGCCGCTGGATGCCAGCCCGAGCACCGCATCGCCGGCGACGATGCCGCGGCCGTCGATGATCTGCGCCTTCTCGACCACGCCGACGGTAAAGCCGGCGAGATCGTATTCGCCGTCCGCGTACATGCCCGGCATCTCGGCGGTTTCGCCGCCGATCAGCGCGCAGCCCGCCAGTTCGCAGCCGCGCGCGATGCCTTCGATCACGCTGGCCGCCACATCGACGTCGAGCTTGCCGCAGGCGTAGTAGTCGAGGAAGAACAGCGGGCGCGCGCCCTGCACCAGGATGTCGTTGACGTTCATCGCCACCAGATCCTGGCCGACCGTGTTGTGGCGGTCGAGCGCGAACGCCAGCTTGAGCTTGGTGCCGACGCCGTCGGTTCCTGTCACGAGCACCGGCTCGCGAAATCCCTTCGGGACTTCGAACAGGCCGCCAAACCCGCCGATCCCGCCGAGCACCCCCGGAATCATCGTGCGACGGGCAAGCGGCTTGATGCGGTCGACCAGCGCATCGCCCGCGTCGATCGAGACGCCGGAGGCGGCGTAGGTAAGTCCAGCGGACATCGTGTGTGCTCGTAAGCGAGGGGGAAGGAACACGCCGCCGAAGCCGCGACCGCTTCGATAGACTTCGCCGCCAACGTGATGGCGCGCATTCTAGTTCGATGAGCCTTCTCACACCGCAGCGCGTGCAAGCCGGCCTCTGGATCGGGTTCGGACTGCTGTTGCTCGTCCTGATGTACCTGCTGGCGCCGGTGCTCGCGCCGTTCGCGCTCGCGGGGATCATCGCCTACCTGCTGGCGCCAGGCGTCGACTGGCTGGCGCGCCGACGGTTCCCCCGCTGGGCCGCGGTGTTTCTGATGATCCTGCTGGCCGTGCTAGTGGTGCTTGCGCTGCTTCTGACTCTGATTCCCGTGTTCCGCCAGGAGATGACGGCACTGCAGACGCAACTGCCCAACCTGGTGAGCAAGCTCAATGCGTACGTCGCACCGAAGCTGGCCGAGTGGTTCAACATGAACATCCAGTTCGACAGCCAGTTTCTCAAGCAGATCTTCACCGAACAGGTCGGCCAGGAGGATTTCGTCGCGAGCGTGATCGCGCGCGTGCGCACGGGCGGCGTGGCTCTGCTTGGCGTGGTCGGCGTCCTGGTGCTGATCCCGGTCGTCCTGTTCTATCTCCTGCTCGACTTCCACGCGATCCGCGACCGGATCGAAGAACTGATCCCGCGCCGCTGGCACGGGCAGACCGTGTCGTTCATTGCCGAGACCGACGCCATCCTGTCGCAATTCCTGCGCGGCCAGCTTTCGGTGATGCTGACTCTCGCCGTCTACTACTCGATCGCGCTTTCGCTCACCGGATCGCCGACGGCGCTGCCGATCGGCATCCTTACCGGCCTGTTGATCTTCATTCCGTACGTCGGCTACGCGCTTGGCCTCACGCTCGCGCTGCTGGCGGCGGTCCTGCAGTTCTCGAGCTGGCACGGGATTGCCGCGGTGGCGGTGGTTTACGGGCTGGGCCAGGTGCTCGAGGGCTTCTTCCTGACGCCGCGCCTCGTCGGCGAGCGCATCGGGTTGCATCCGCTGGCCGTCATCTTCGCCTTGCTCGCGTTCGGCCAGGTGTTCGGATTCTTCGGCGTTCTGCTCGCGCTGCCAGCCAGCGCCGTGCTGCTGGTGGGATTGAAGCGGTTGAAGGCCGCGTATCTCGCCAGCGATTTCTATCTGCAGGCATGACGCAGCTCACGCTCGACCTGCTTCAGCCGCTCCAGCCGTCGCTCGACAATTTTGTTGCCGGTCGCAACGGCGAAGCGCTCGCCGCCCTGCGCGAACTGGTCGCGCGGACCCTCGATCCGCGCAGCGTCTACCTGTGGGGCACGCCGGGATCGGGGCGCACGCATCTACTCACCGCGCTCGCCGGCACCGCGGACGCGTTCCTGTGGACACCCGACCGGCCGGCGGAAATGCCCGGGCTTGCGCTGGTCGACGACGTCGAGCGCCTCGCCGCGGCCGCTCAGATCGGCCTCTTCAACCGGCTCAACGCGGTGCGCGCCGATGGCGGTTGTGCCTGCGTAATGGCAGGTTCGCTGCCACCGGCGCAACTGGCGCTGCGCGAGGACCTGCGCACCCGCCTCGCCTGGGGCTACGTCTACCAGCTGCACCCGCTGACCGACGCGGAAAAGACCGCCGCCTTGCAGGCCCACGCAGCCTCGCGCGGCGTGCGCATCGACGCCGACGTCATTCCGTTCCTGCTGGCACAGCTGCCGCGCGACATGCGGACGTTGGTCGCGGCGCTCGATGCGCTCGATGCCTGGGCCCTGACACGCAAGCGGGCCATGACGCTCGGCCTCGCACG
>Ga0335076_10001320_pt1 | contig 23956 bp, 22 predicted proteins | sample Lox_Sample_25_FD_206717 | JGI IMG/M metagenome (GOLD analysis project Ga0335076, IMG submission 206717) | Soil microbial communities from Loxahatchee National Wildlife Refuge, Florida, United States - Lox_Sample_2.5 | ecosystem: Environmental > Terrestrial > Soil > Wetlands | place: USA... | reverse complement strand
CTCGTTTTCGACGCAGTACTGGCAGGCCGCCTGGAGCACGTTCTGCGTGCAGGCGATGTGCAAGGGAATCGCGCCGTTCTTCTTCAATTCGCTTTGGATGACGATTCCGGCAACCATCATTTCGACCGCGATCGGCGCGATCAACGGTTATGCGTTGTCGGCATGGCGGTTCCGCGGCTCGGAAGCGTTGTTCGCGTTCATGACGCTCGGTGTTTTCCTGCCAGGCCAGATGGTGTTGTTGCCCTGGGCATTCACGCTCGGCACACTCGGCCTGACGAACACGATCGCCGGGTTGATCCTGATCCACTGCGTCCAGGGCCTCGCGTTCACGACGCTGTTCTGCCGCAACTACTACGTCAACATCCCCGACGCGCTGATCAAGGCTGCGCGCATCGATGGCGCCGGTTTCTGGCGCATCTTCCGCAAGATCGTGCTGCCGTTGTCGCCGCCGATCCTGATCGTCACCGTCATCTGGCAGTTCACCGGCATCTGGAACGACTTCCTGTTCGGCATCGTCTTCTCGTCCGGCGATCACCAGCCGGTCACCGCGGCGCTGATCGCGCTGACTGCCGGGCAGACGAGCGTGCGGCGTTACAACGTCGAGGCGGCGGCGGTCCTGATCGGCGCATTGCCGCCGCTGCTCATCTATCTGTTCGGCGGTCGCTACTTCATGCGCGGCTTGACGCAGGGGGCGGTGAAGTGACGGGCGCGCCGCGGCACCTTGTCATTGACAACGCTGAGTAAGGGACAACGTGGCGTCACTCGTCATTCGCGATCTGTCCAAACGCTTCGGCAGCGTCGAGGTGCTGAAGAACATCAACCTCGAGGCCAACGCCGGCGAGTTCATCGCCCTGGTCGGGCCGTCGGGTTGCGGCAAGTCGACGCTGCTCGCGATGCTCGCCGGACTGGAAAGCGTCACGGCCGGCCAGATCGAAATCGCCGGCCGCGTCGTCAACAGCGTCGCACCGAAGGATCGCGACATCGCGATGGTGTTCCAGTCCTATGCGCTCTATCCGACGATGACGGTGCGCGAGAACATCACGTTCGGCATGGAAAGCCGGCGCGTGCCGAAGAAGGAGCAGGATGAGGCCGTCGCGCGCGTCGCTGGCCTGCTGCAGATCGGCGAACTGCTCGCGCGCCGCCCGGCGCAGCTCTCCGGCGGGCAGCGCCAGCGTGTCGCGATGGGGCGTGCGCTGGTGCGCGATCCGGCGTTGTTCCTGTTCGACGAACCGCTGTCGAACCTCGACGCCAAGCTGCGCGTCGAGATGCGCACCGAGATCAAGAAGCTGCACCAGCGCGTAAGGAAGACCACCATCTACGTCACGCACGACCAGGTCGAGGCGATGACGCTCGCGTCGCGCGTCGCGGTCCTGCACAAGGGCGTGCTGCAGCAGTTCGATGCCCCGCGCGTGGTCTACGACCGGCCGGCGAACCGGTTCGTGGCGGGTTTCATGGGCTCGCCGTCGATGAACTTCATTCCCGCCGACCTCGTGGAAAACGCCGGCAAACCGTGCGTTGCATTGGCCGGCAACGGTTCCGCCGCAGCGATGCTCCCGCTCGCAACGCCGGTGACGAGTGCCAATCGCCACGTCGTGCTCGGCGTGCGGCCCGAACATCTGACACGCGAGACCGGCGGCACGGCGCGCGCCGGATACGGACGGATGGATGCGATGGTCGAAGTCGTCGAGCCGACCGGCGCCGAAACGATGGTGGTGATGCGCGTCGGCGCCCAGGAAGTCACGGCGCGCTTCGACGTCGACAACGTGCCCGCGGTGGGCGAGAAAGTGCGCGTGAACGTCGACATGAACAAGGCGTGCCTGTTCGATCCGGACACCGAACGGCTGCTCGGATGACCGCGCAGGTTTCCACCACCGTCTACACCAGTTTGCGCGACCGCGTCGTCTTCGTGACGGGCGGCGCATCCGGGATCGGTGCGGCGATCGTCGAAGCGTTCGTGCAGCAGCATGCGCGCGTCGCGTTCGTCGACATCGATACTGCCGCCGCGCATCAACTCGTCGAACGGCTGGAAGGGCAGGGCCCGGCGCCGTTGTTCCTGCGCTGCGATCTGCTGGATATCGCGGCGCTACGCGAAGCGATTGCCGACGTCGGGCGGCGCGTCGGACCGATCGCGGCGCTGGTCAACAACGCCGCCAACGACGAGCGCCATGACTTCGACGCGGTGACGCCGGAGTACTGGGATCGCGCGCTCAACGTCAACCTGCGCCACCAGTTCTTCGCCGCGCAAGCGGTGCGCCCGCAGATGCGTAGCCTTGGAGGCGGCTCGATCGTCAACTTCTCGTCGATCGCCTGGATGTCGGGCGTCAGGCGGCTGGCCGCCTACACGTCGTCGAAGGCCGCTGTGGTCGGCCTGACGCGCACCTTGGCGGTCGAGCTCGGCGATGACAACATCCGCGTCAATGCAATTGCGCCCGGTGCGATCATGACCGAGAAGCAGCTGCGCATGTGGCACACGGAGAAGAGCACGGCGGATCTGGTCGCGCGCCAGGCGATCCACAAGCGGATGTCGGAGCTGCACGTCGCGCCTGCGGTACTGTTCCTCGCGTCCGACGACAGCCGCCTGATCACGAAGCAGTGCCTGATCGTCGACGGCGGCCTTCGCTGAAAGAGCAGGAGTTACTGGAATGTTCCGCACCGGATTGAATCCCTACGGCCTCACGTACACGCTTGGCTTGCAGGGCGCCAACGGACCGCGTGCCAATCCGAAAGGTCGAGGCCTCGAGGGGTTCGTGCAGATCGCCGAGGAGCTCGGTGCTCGCTCGATTGAGATCCACAACGCCTGGCTCGCGAAGCTCGAAGACGACCAGCTCGCAGCGCTGCGCAAGCACCTCGAGGCGCGCGGCATGGAACCGATCATCAGCCACGGCATTCCATGGGAGCCGCCGGAGCCCGCGGTGCGCACGGCGGTGGCTCTTGGCGCACGCATCATCCGCACGCCGCTGACCCCCGTGCTGTGCGGCGATCGTTCCGCACGCGCGGCCGAGTGGCCCAACTTCGTCGGCTCGGCGCGCGAGAAGCTCAAGACGCTGGCGCACATGGCCAAGCGCCAAAACCTGACGATCGCGGTCGAGAACCACCAGGACTTCGGCAGCCGCGAGCTGCTCGACTTCTGCGACGAAGCGGGTTCCAACGTCGGCATCTGCTTCGACACCGGCAACACGTTCCCGGTGGCCGAAGCGCCGCTGGATTTCGCGCGCCGCGTCGCGCCGCGCGTGAAGCACGTGCACTTCAAGGACTATCGCGCACACTGGTCCGACGAGGGATACCGGCTCGTGCGTTGCGCGATCGGCGACGGCGCGGTGCCGTTCGCCGAGGTGGCGCAACTCCTCGGGCAGCACCACGAGTCGCTTACCGCATCGCTCGAACCCGGCGCGCTGGAAGCGCGCCACGTGCGCCTTTTCACCTCCGCGTGGTGGCAGGGCTATCCGCCAAGCGCGGCGACCGACCTGGCGGCGTGCCTGCAAGCCGCGCGCCGCAACCGGATCGCCGACGATGCCGACTGGCGCACGCCGTGGGAGCGCAACGAAGACGGTGAAACGCTGATCGAATTCGAAATGGCCATGATCCGGCGCAGCGCATCGAACATGAAAGCTATTGGACTGATGCAATAAGGAAGGCAAGACGCAATGACCAAGGAACTGAATGGCAAGACGGCGTTCGTGACGGGATCGGGGCGCGGCATCGGCCGTGCGATCGCGGAGCGCCTGGCGGAGCTGGGTGCGAATGTCGCGATCCACGACATGGATTGGAAAGCGCCGGCGAAATACAACGAGGCTCCCGACCTTGGCGCGGTCGCAAAGGACATGGAACGCTTCGGCACCAAGACGACCGCCGTGGTCGGCAACATCGGCGATCGCGCGGCGGTCCAGCAGATGGCGCGCGACATCGAAAGCAAGCTCGGGCCGGTCAACGTGCTCGTCAATTGCGCCGGCGGCGACATCGGCGCGGCCGGCGGCAAGCCGAATCCCAACAACGCACTCGATATTTCGCTCGAAGACATCCAGGTTCTCACCAACAACAACCTCATTGGCACGATGCTGGTCTGCCAGACGTTCGTCTCGAAGATGCGCGATCGCAAGGAGGGCTCGGTCATCAACATCGCGTCGGCCGCGGCGCACATGGGTTGCACGCCCGAAGTCGTGTACTCGACGTTGAAAGCGGCGGTCGTGCACTACACGCGCTGCCTCGCGCTCGAGATGCGCCCGCACGGCGTGCGCGTCAACGCGGTCAGTCCTGGCCAGACCAAGACAGCACGCTTCGTCGCCACGCGCAAGACCGATCCGGCGATGATGGATGCGCCGGGCTCGTTGATGCGTTACGCGGAGCCGGGCGAGATTGCCGACGCGGTGGCGTTTCTCGCCGGGTCGCGCAGCAAGTTCATGAATGGCCAGGTGCTGCGCGTCGATGGCGGAACCACGCTGTTCCCCGGGTAACAGCGGGTGAACCCGAGGACGTTCGCGCCGCACGCGCGTTCCTTCAGGGCAAGCGAGTGACAACCGCGCTCGTTTATCGCAAGACCGCAAAGGGCAACGAAGAGATCAAGGCGAAAAAGGGCAGGCTTGACCGCAAGTTGCGGCCGGTGCTGATCCTCGCCGACGGCCATCGCAGTACTGACATCATCGTTGCGCTCGCCGCGGGCATCGGCGTGCAGCCCGATGCGCTTCGCCAGCTCGCGGCGGACGGCTATATCGAGGCCGTGCGCGTGCGCGTGGAAACGAAGGTGGCTGCGGCTGCGGCGACCCAGGCACCGGCGATGGTTTCGTCGGGTAAACCGCCCCCCACGCTGACGGCGTCCACCACGAGCACGCTGGAGCCGGCGCGTCCGCGCACCGCGCTCGAGCGCTTTCACGACGGGACGCAATACCTCAACGAAACCGTCACCGAGGCGCGCGGCGTGCGCGCCTTGTTCTTCGTGCTGAAGATCGAGCGGTGCTCCAGTGCCGCCGATCTCATCAAGCTGCTGCCGGATTTCGAGGCGGAGGTGGCGAAGAAGCACGGCCCGCAATATGCCGCGCACTGCCGGCTGATCGCGGCGGAGATATTGGCCGGGTAAGACCGGTAAGACTTTCGTCGTTTCGCCATTTCGCAAATGTCGATCCGGCGCTTTCCCGTTCGACTTCCCGGTAGCGAGGGAACACCGGCGTCCTGCCGATGTCCGTGTCGCATCCCTGACTATCCACGGAGATGACCATGCGATTCCTATCGATGATCCGCATCAACGAAAACGCCGGTGTCGTGCCGAGCGAGCAGCTCATGACCGACATGGGCAAGCTCATCGAAGAAATGACCCGCAAAGGCGTGCTGATCAAGACCGCCGGCCTGCGCCCGACCGCCGAGGGCGTGCGCGTGCGGCAGCGCGCAGGCAAACAGTCCGTCGTCGACGGACCGTTCCTCGAGACCAAGGAAGTGATCGGCGGGTTCGCGATCCTCGAGGCGCCATCGATGAAAGAAGCGATCGAGCTGACCCGGCGCTTCCTCAAGGTGCATGGCGAAGAGTGGGACGTCGAGTGCGAGGTGCGCCAGATGGACGGACCGGAGTTCGGCACCCAGGCCTAGGCCTGCAATACGGCGGCGGGCCGAGCGACGGCGGCCCGCGCCGGTTCTGTTGTCGAATCTTCACGCCTCGGTTCGGCGTGGCACTGCGTAGGTGTGCTGACGGTCAATGGTGGCCGGGCAAACCGCAGTCCAACCGAACGGAGGAGCAACATGAAGTTCACGCAACTCGCAGTCGCTGTCCTGGCCACGTGCGCGTCGCTGTCCGCGATGGCGCAATCGATCACCGACGGCACGAGCCGGACGATTCTTCCGGGCCTGGCCAGCTCGCTCACCCGCCCCGGCGTGAACGTTTCCGGCAACATCAGCGCGACCGGCACAGCCACGGGGACGATCACCCAGACCGGAGGCGGTGCGCTGACGCTCGCCAACGGCTCGAACGATCCGCTCGCGCGCGCGGGCAACACGACCCCTGGTGGCCAGCAGGTGCGTATCGGTGGCGTTGAAGGCAACGTCAACGCGAACAACGTCACGGCCAACGGTGCCGCGACCGCCAACATCAGCCAGACGCGTATCGGCGCGCTCAACGGCGGCAATGAGCAGATCGTCGCCATCGGTTCGGTCGCGAACACGACCGGCAACGACATCAACGTGCGCGGCAACGTCGTTGGCTTGATCACACAGGTCGGTGCATCGGGAGCGTCCGGCCTGAATTCGCAAGCGATCGAAGTCGGCAGCGTCGACGACACGTCGGCGAAGAACGTCAACGCGACGGGCACGCTCGGCGCCGCCGTCACCCAGACCTCGGCCAACACCCTTTCCCTCGGCAACGAGCAGATCGTCGCGGTCGGCTCCGCTCGCCGCGTCGAAGCGAACGACCTGACACTGAAGGGAACCGTTGTCGGCATCGTCACGCAAAACGAAGTCAACGTCAGCGCCGCCGCGGTCTCCCAGATCCTCAACGTGGGTGGCGCGAACAACGTCGTTTCCGCCAAGAACATCGACGCGAACGGCACGGTGCGCGGCTTCGTCACGCAGATCAGCGGCAGCGTGGGCGTCGGCGGCAACCTGCAGAGCGTGGTTGTGGGCGGCGTGCAGGGCGCGAACCTCAACCAGCAGTAGTCGCACGGAGGACACCCGGCGGCGTGATCCCGCCGCCGGTGGAGTTCGCGAAACCGCCAGGCCGGCGGATGCCTGCCGGCAACCTCGAAAGAAAATCATGAAAGCCACCCCACACCTGGGCGTGCTCGCCTGCGCCCTTTTTGTTTGCAGCGCCGCAACCGCGGACGACAAGACGCTCGACGCACGCAACATCACGACGCGCGCCACGACCACGACCAGCATCACGCAATCGGCGGTGACCGGCGCCGGCGCGAGCGGCGACAGCAAGCAGGCGCTCGACATCGGCGCGGTCGTCGGGAAAGGCAGCGCCCGCGACGTGAGCGCCACCGCCAACGTTTCGGCGGTGGTGACCCAGACCAGCACCGGCCGCAGCGAACAGACGCTGGCGATCGGCAGCGTCGATGCCGACCTGTCCGCCCGCAATGTCACGGTCAACGGAACGGCGCTCGGCTCGATCACGCAAAGCGCCGACACGCGGATCGTGCAGAACCTCGGCATCGGCGCGGTCCTCGGGACGGTCGACGCCCGCAACATCACCGCCACCGGCACGGTGGCCGCCCTGATCACGCAGAGCGGCAAAGGCAACAACACCAACGATTCGCAGACCCTGTTGGTCGGCGCCGTCAAGGACGTCAACGGGCGCAATCTGAACGTCAGTGGCAACGTGGCCGGCGCGATCACCCAGATCGCCACCTCCGGCGCCAACGGTTCGAACCGCCAGGAGATCCTGGTCGGCGGCATCGACAACTCCGACGTCCGCGACGTCACCACCAACGCCACCGTGGTCGGGCTGATCACCCAGATCAGCGGCACCGGACTCTCCGGGAACAACCGCCAGGCGATGAATATCGGCGGGGTCCGGAATGCATCCGTTCGCGACGTGAATACGTTTGTCCTGGTGGGCGGCGCGGTCACCCAGATCGGTCCGGTCGGCGGGGACAACAACCGCCAGACGCTGAACCTGGGCGGGGTGGAAGGTCGCTAGGAACCTGAACAACGACGCGAGGAGAACAACGATGAAGACGACGTACCTCTGGCTTGGTGCCTGTCTGCTCGCCGCTGCTGCGGCCGCGCACGCCGGCATCGTCGAGGCCGACGACGAGATCAACGCACGCATCGCGCGCATCAAGATCGATCGCACCGGCAACCGGAATCCGAACGAGAAGCTGATCGACGCGCGCAAAGGCAACAGCGAGGCCGATGTGCTGGGCGACGGCTGCAACATCGCACTGGGCAACATCTTCCAACCGCAGGCAGGCGCGGGGACCTCGGCGCGCCAGGAGACCACCGTCGTCGTGCAGGGCGACGTGATCCTGGCCAACAACCGCTGCAGCAAATAACAACCAACTCATACAACCAAACGATCCGGGAACGATCATGAAAACAATTCTTCGCAGTCCACTGGTCGCGGTCTTCGCCGCGACGATCGCCGCGCTGGTGAGCGCATGTGCCGCGCCGCCGTCGCGCAAAGATGACGTCAAGGCGGCATCGAACAGCAAGATCTCCAATGTGCCCCAGCGCAACATCACCGACTTCACCGACGGGCTGCGCTGCATGGACGAGACGTTCCTGCGCTACAACGCGCGCGACGTCAGCGTGATCCTCGAGGACCTGGCCGACAACACGAAGAAGGTCAGCGCGGGCGCGCGCGACATGATGATCTCGGCGATCTCCGACATGACGCGGCGCAGCCGCGCCGTGCAGGTGATCACGTTCGGCCAGGACGCCAACAACGTGGTGGCGTTCCTCAACAACGCCAAGCAGCGCACCGCATTCGGCGTCGTGCCGCAGTTCAACATCCGCGGCTCGATCACGCAGCTCGACGAAGGCGTGCTGCGGCGGCAGAACGATCTCGGCGTTTCGTTCGAGCCCTTCATCAGCGCCGGTGTCTCGCGCAGCCGCCAGTTCAACGCGCTCGGGTTCGATGTGAGCGTGGCGCAGACCAGCAACCTGGCGCTGTTGCCCGGTGTCTCGTCGAAGAACATCGTGGTGATCGCCAAGGAAGGCGACGCGGTCGACTCGCAGGCGACCATCCGCAAGGTCGGCATCAATTTCAGCACCAATTTCCAGCGTACCGACGGCACCGCGCAGGCGCTGCGCAACATGGTCGAGCTCTCCTCGATCGAACTGTTCGGGCGCCTGCTCAAGCTCCCGTACTGGTCGTGCCTCGGCATCGGACCCGACAACCCCGACGTAAAGCGCGAGATCGAGGACTGGTTCATCGGCATGGAACGCGGCGGCGAGCTGGTGCCGTATTTCCAGGAGCAACTGCGAAATCGCGGCTTCTACGACGGCCCGGTTGATGGCTCGATCACGCCCGCGCTGCGGCAGGCGATCGCCGCCTACCGGCGCGCATCCGGATTCGCCGAGCTTGATTTCGTCGACCTCGCCTTCTTCTCCGACTTCCTGCACCGCCCGTTCCCGCAGCCGCCGGCGAAGCCGTTCGTCGCCGACACGGTGCCGCTCGCGCAGCGTGTTGCGGTTGCTCCTCAAGTTGCGCCACAGCCGGCACCGCAAGCCGCCGCGCAACCTGCCCAACAACCGGCGGCACCGCAATCGAACCAGCTGCCCGCAACAAAGGCGGCCGCCCCGAGCACCGAGCGCAGGCTGCTTCTCATTCCGACCAAGGAGCGTTATGCCGATGGCGAAGCGATCGGTTTCCACGTCATCCCCTCGATGAGCGGCTACCTGTACTGCTATCACCAGGACCAGACCGGTGTGCTCCGGCGCATCTTCCCGAACCGCTTCACGCGTGATCCGCGCGTCATCGCGAATCGGCCACTGACGCTGCCTGGTGCCGTCCCGCTCGAACTGCGTGCGAAGGCCGGCACGCCGGAAGCGGTCGGTTGCTTCACGACCCCGAACGAGATCTACAGCAGCCTGCCCGCGGCGCTGCGCTGGGGCGACTTCGATCCGCTCAAGCTCGGCTCGTTCGACGAGGTCGCGGCCATCTTCGGCCCGATCGCGAAGGGCAACCTCGCCCGCGCGCAGTTCACGATCGTCGCGGGGAAGTAAGTCAACGACTGTCATTCCGAGCCGAGGGCGAGGAATCTCAATCCTTCGCAGGCTTGAGATCCCTCGCGTGGCTCGGGACGACTGCGTGTTTCCGTGTTACTCCGAGCCGGGCGCCATCCTCAATGAGGATCACAATGGCGGCCCCGCAAACCGGAGACGCCCATGGCCCGCTTCGAAAACATCCTTGGCACGGTCGGCAACACGCCCGTCGTGAAGATCAACCGCCTCGCCCCGAAGCACGTCAACCTGCACGTCAAGATCGAAGCCTTCAACCCGCTCGGCTCCGTGAAGGATCGGCTCGCGCTCGGCGTCATCGAGGCGGCCGAACGAAGCGGCGAACTGAAGCCCGGGCAGACCGTGATCGAAGCGACCAGCGGCAACACCGGTATCGGCCTCGCGATGGTGTGCGCGCAGAAAGGCTATCCGCTGGTGGTGACGATGGCGGAGACGTTCAGCGTCGAGCGCCGCCGCCTGATGCGCTTTCTCGGCGCGAAGGTCGTGCTGACGCCGGGCCCGGAGCGCGGCTTCGGCATGGTCAAGAAGGCACAGGAACTCGCGGCCGCGCACGGCTGGTTCCTCACCCGCCAGTTCGAGAACGAGGCCAACGCCGACATGCACAGCCGCACCACGGCGCGCGAGATCATCAACGACTTCGCCGGCCAGCGCCTCGACTACTGGGTCACCGGCTTCGGCACCGGCGGAACGTTGAAGGGCGTGTCGCGCATCCTCGCCAAGGAACGGCCCGACACGAAGATCGTGCTTTGCGAGCCGGCCGATGCGCCCATGCTCACCGATGGTGGCGTGCAGGAGCGCAATCCGGACGGATCGCCGGCCAAGCCCAATGCGTCGTTCAAGCCGCATCCGATGCAGGGTTGGAGTCCCGATTTCGTTCCAAAGCTCACCGGCGATGCGATGGCAACCGGCGCGATCAGCGAGATCCTCACCATCACCAATCCCGAGGCGATGAAATGCAGCCGCGAGCTTGCGCAGAAGGAAGGGATCTTCGTCGGCATCACCGCGGGCGGCACGCTCGCGGGCGCGCTGAAGGTTGCCGACAAAGCGCCACCTGGGTCGACGATTCTCGCGATGCTGCCTGACACCGGCGAGCGTTATCTGAGTACGCCGCTTTTTGCCGACATCGTGCCCGACATGACCGAAGAGGAACTGCAGATCATGCGCAGCACGCCGGGCTTGCACTGGGCGCCGAAGACGTGACCTGCGCACGTAGCGTGCGCACTCCGTTCGGTGGGGCTGCCTCATCCGCGGGAGAGGCAGCTTCAACTGCGGGAATGCAATCCGCCCCGTAAGGTTGTTGCAAACCATGTGACGCTTCACGTGGCGCCGAAAGCGCTAGCGCTCTCTTGAGAGGCGTACGCGCGCAGAGGTGTGGAACAATCGGCGCTCGCCACGCGACTCACGCTCGGGGGAGGTGTGCAGTCGGCGCGTCGACACTTTATTGGAGCTACGCCGACCATGACCCCGAGCCGCCCGTCCACTGCGTGGATCGCCGCCTTGTCGTTGCTTTGTTCGATCGGCGTCACGCCCGCGTGGGCCGCGCTGGGCGGCACGCACGCCACGATCGAGGCCGACGCCTCATCGATGCGCGCCATGCGCCACGACACCGCCGCGCGGGCGAGCTACCAGATGCACGAACTCACGCTCGCTTCGGGAACCGTGGTGCGCGAATTCGTCGCGCCGTCCGGCACCGTGTTCGCCGTCGCATGGCAGGGACCGTTCAAGCCCGACTTGAGCCGGGTGCTCGGCTCATACTTCCCGCGCGCGGTTGCCGCCGGGCAGGAACGGCGCGCCGATCATCGAAGGCTGATGGTGCACGCGCCTGACCTCGTGATCGAGTCGGGTGGACGCATGCGCGCGTTTGCCGGGCGTGCCTACCTTCCTGCCTTGATGCCTGCCGACGTGGCGCTGGGAGAGATCCGGTGAGAACCAGCGCGCGCCTTCTCCTCATCGCGGTCATCCTTGCTCCGCTGCTCGCGGGATGTGGCAGCAGCGGATCGGCGCCGAACGCGTCGTCCGGCGGTGGCACGGGGGGCACCTCCAACGTGCAGGCGATCACGGCGGACTCGGGTCCGACCGGGGCGTTCGTGAACATGGTCACCACGTCGGTGACGATCTGCATGCCGGGCACCAATGCCTGCCAGACGATTCCGAACATCCAGGTCGACACCGGCTCGACCGGACTGCGCATTCTCGCCTCGGCGGTAACGCTGTCGTTACCTGCCGTCACTGCTTCCGGAGGCGCGACCTACAGCGAGTGCGCGGATTTCGCCGACGGGTTCCTGTGGGGCTCACTGGCAAGCGCCGACGTGCGCATGGGCAGCGAAGTGGCGGCCGCGATGCCGGTGCAGATCATCCAGGACAACGGCAGCGGGCCGGCCGTGCCCTCGACGTGTTCGTCGCAGGGAACCAACGAAAGCAACGCCAATGCGTTGGGCGCGAACGGACTGCTGGGCGTCGGGCTGTTCATCCAGGACTGCGGCGGATTCTGCGTGACGAATCCAAGCCCGTTCTACTACACGTGCCCCTCGGGCGTGTGCGCCGAGGCGACGATTCCGCTCGCGCAGCAGGTCACCAATCCGGTGGCGTTCTTCCCTCAGGACAACAACGGTGTCGTGCTGCAGTTTCCGGCCATCGCGGCAACAGGTGCGATGTCGGCAAGCGGCAGCATGATCTTCGGCATCGGCACGCAGTCGAACAACGTGCTGACCGCGAGCGCGATAGGCGTGCCCGACAGCGGCTCGACCGCGGGTAGTTTCACCGCGGTGTTCGGCAGCACGACGCTCGTCGACAGCTTCATCGACAGCGGTTCATCGCTGATGTACTTCCCCGATGCGAGCATCCCGGCGTGCCCAGGCAATCTCTCAGGTTTCGATTGCCCGGGTGTCGCAACGGCCCTTTCATCGACCCCGATCAACGTAACGCTTCAAGGCAGCAACGCCGTCTCGACCAACGTGACGGTCAATGTCGCCAATACGCAGTTCCTGTTCGGCCAGCCGAATGCCTCGGCCCTGAATGTGTTCAACGATCTCGGTGGTCCTGGCCTGGCGGCACTACCGAATTCGTTCGATTTCGGCGTGCCGTTCTTCTTCGGCAAATCCGTCTTCACCGCGTTCGAGCAGCGCTCGACACCGGCGGGTGCGGGGCCGTACTTCGCGTTCCAGTAGACACGCCAGAGGCGGCTCAGCGGTCCCGCATCGCTGCTACTAAGAAAAAGCGTCGCCGGAGGGAATGTATCTGGGGCAGTTGCGGCGAAGCATGGTCGGGTGTTGTTAGCGCGATCCCGTCGATCGACGCACCGCTCGATCGGCTTCAGTCACCCACCCACCGCTGCGCCGACGCCTTGAGGTGCGCTCGCATTGCCGCCTGGGCGGCGATCGGGTCACGTGCCTCCACCGCCTTCAGCACGGCTTCGTGCTCTTTGAGCGCAGATTTCCACGTGCGGATGGTTTCGAAGCGCGAACTGATCTTCGCCGAGATCGGACTGTGACGCTCGTCGAAGAGCGCGCCCACCAACCGCGACAACACGGCGTTGCCGGTCATCTCCGCAAGCGTGAGATGGAACTGCCGGTCCAGGTCAACCGGCGTGCGCTTGCGCGCGATGTCGGCTTCCATGCCCTTCAGTAGTTCGTGCAGTCGAGCCAGCAGTTCATCCGTGGCGCGCGCGCACGCAAGGATCACGACTTCTCCTTCGATGAGCGAGCGCGCTTCCATCAACTGGCTCGGGCTTTCGCCGAGCGCTGCCGTCCGCTTCGAAGGAGTGTCTGGGGGAGCAGCCGAGACGTAGACGCCTGAGCCGCTGCGGACTTCGACCCGCCCTTCCACGTCGAGCGCGATCAAGGCCTCGCGCAGCGACGGGCGCGAGACGCCGAGCTTCTGCGCGAGGTCGCGCTCCGGAGGCAACCGCGCGCCCACCTCGAAATCGCCGCGTTCGATCAGGTCGCGAATCTGGTCGGCGATCTGTTGATAGAGGCGGCGCGATTCGACCGGCTTGATCTGGAAGGCCATGGGCGGCGATCGGATAGGTCGGCCGAAATCATATCCGGCGGCTTGCGAGTTCCGGTTGTCAGCCTCCCCAACCGCAAAAATTGGTCAGACCGCCTTTGCTTTTCTGGTCGGGTGGCCTTACCATAATTGAAGAATTGGCCTGATGGTCGGACCACAAGCCAAAACAAGACCCGCAATGGGCAACGACGCGTCTCCGCCGGAGGCGCACGAGGAGACGGGACGTTGCAGTCGCAGGCAATGCCGGCCACGAGGCCGGTTGACCACGCGCAGGGAGCCGCAGCGACTTCGGCGCCGCCGCCGCTGTTGTGTCTGCGCGGCATCAGCAAAAGCTTCCAGTCGGTGGCAGCGCTGCAGGGAATCGACTTCGATCTGAACAGCGGGGAAGTCCACGCGGTTTGCGGCGAGAACGGGGCCGGCAAGTCGACGCTGATGAAGATCATCAGCGGCGAACTGCAGCCCGATGCCGGGGAGGTCACACTCCGCGGCGCGCCGACGATCTTCGCTTCTACGCGAGCCGCCCAGCGCGCGGGCATCGCGATGATTCACCAGGAACTGAACCTGGTGCCGCATCTTTCGGTCGCGGAGAACCTGTTCCTGGCGCGCGAACCGCGACGATTCGGGTTCATCGACCGCGAGCGGATCAACGCCGACGCGCGCCGTTTGCTCGATCGACTCGGCGTCGACATCGACCCGCGCGCGACAGTCCGCTCGCTTTCCGTCGCGCAACGCCAGATGGTCGAGATCGCGAAGGCGCTCTCGCTCGACGCCAGCGTGTTGATCATGGACGAGCCCACGTCGTCGCTTACTGAGAGCGAAACCGCGACGTTGTTCGGCGTGGTAAGGGATCTGAAGCGCGACGGCGTCGGCATCGTCTATATCTCGCACCGGCTCAACGAGTTGCCGCATATCGCCGACCGCGTGACCGTGCTGCGCGATGGTCGCCGCGTCAGCACCGATGACTTCGCTGCGACACGCATCGACGACATCGTGGTGCGGATGGTTGGCCGGTCGCTCGACGACAAGTACCCGCCCGCGACACGTGTCCCGAATGGCCAGGTGTTGATGCAGGCCGAGGGGCTGACGCGCGCCGGTGTCTTTCACGACGTCGCTTTCGAATTGCGTAGCGGCGAGATCCTCGGTTTCGCCGGGCTGATCGGCGCGGGACGGACCGAAGTGGCGCGGGCGATCTTCGGCGCCGATCCGCTCGATGCGGGAACGATCAGCATCCACGGCCGCTCGTTGCGCGCGCGCTCGCCACGCGACGCGATCCGCGGCGGTGTCGCCTACCTTTCCGAGGACCGCAAGGCGCACGGTGTCGCGATCGACATGGCGGTCGCGCACAACGTCAGCATGGCCAACCTTGCGGCGCTGAGCGACCGCTTCGGCTTCATCCGCCGGCGCGACGAAGAGGCGACAGCGCGCCGCTACATCGAGTTGCTCGGAATTCGCACGCCTTCGGCGCGCCAGCTTGTACGGCTCCTCTCCGGTGGCAACCAGCAGAAGGTCGTGGTCGCCAAGTGGCTGTTCCGCGATTCCCGCATCCTGTTCTTCGACGAACCAACGCGCGGCATCGACGTCGGCGCGAAGTACGCGATCTACCGGCTGCTCGACGAGCTTGCCGCACGCGGCATCGGCGTCGTTCTGATCAGTTCGGACCTGCCGGAAATCCTCGGGATGACGGACCGGGTCGCCGTATTCCGCAATGGCCGCATCACCGGTGTCTTCGCAACCCGCGATACGACGCAGGAAGAAATCATGCGTTTCGCTTCCGGCGCGAACGAAGTCGCCGGCGTGCGCGAAGGGACATGAGATGTCGGCCATCATGATGAACGACCGGCGGAAGGACCTGTTCCAGAAGTTCGCCGCGCTCGCCAGCCTGTTCGCCCTGACGGTCGTCTTCTCGTTCGTCAGTTCGTCGTTCTTCTCAGTCGGTAACGGACTGACCGTCGCGCTGCAGGTCACATCGATCGCCTATCTGGGGATCGGTGCGACCTGCGTGATCATCACCGGCGGCATCGATCTCTCGGTCGGTGCAATCCTCGCGCTGGCGGGCGTCGTCGATGCGATGGCGGTACGCGCCGGGGCGCCCGTACCGGTCGGCATCCTGGCGGGCATCACCGTGGGCGTGCTGTGCGGCCTCGTCAACGGCCTGTGCGTCACGCTGCTGCGATTGCCGCCGTTCATCGCGACGCTCGGCATGATGCTGGTCGCGCGCGGCGTCGCGCTCGAGATCACCAATGCGAAGGCGATCGGTGGGCTCGGCGAGAGCTTCGCGGAGCTCGGCAACGGCGCACTGGCGCGTGTAGTGAACATCGGGTCGGACGGCTTTCCCGACGTCGTGTTCCCGGGGATCCCATATCCCGTCCTGATCATGGTCGTGCTGGCGATCGCAGTTGCGATCCTGCTCAATCGCACGACGCTCGGACGTCACATCTACTCGGTCGGCTCGAACGCGGAGGCCGCGCGCCTGTCCGGCGTCAACGTGCGCGGCGTGACCAACTTCGTTTACGTGCTCTCCGGCGCGCTTGCCGGCCTGACGGGCTGCGTGCTGATGTCGCGGCTCGTCACGGCGCAGCCGAGCGAGGGCTTGATGTACGAGCTCGATGCGATCGCTGCTGCGGTGATCGGCGGTACATCGCTCTCCGGCGGCATGGGGACCATCTCCGGAACGGTCATCGGCGCGTTCGTGATCGGCATCCTGCGCAACGGCTTGAACATGGGCGGCGTGTCCGCGTTCATCCAGCAAATCATCATCGGCCTCGTCATCATCCTCACGGTGTGGATCGATCAGATGCGACATCGACGATGAGCCCTGCCCGGCGGGTTGGCCGGGAAATGGAGACAGACGCACCCTCGCAAAGAAAGGTACTCAGATGAAACGACTGCTGACAATGCTGACCGCGTCCGCGCTGGCGCTCGTAGCAACCACGGGATGGGCGGCCGATCGCGAGATCGCCGTGATCGTCAAGAACGTCAATTCGGATTTCTGGCAGAACGTGAAGAAAGGCGCGGCCGACTCGGTGCGCGACTTCAAGGGTTTCACGAGCTCGTTCCAAGGTGCTTCTTCGGATACGGATCTTGCCGGACAGGTCTCGTTGGTCGAAAACGCCGTCAACCGCAAGGTCGCGGCGATCGTGCTCGCGCCGTCCGATCCGGATGCTCTGGTGCCGGCGATCAAGAAGGCCTGGGAGGCGAAGATCCCGGTCATCGTCATCGACTCCGCGGCGGCGGACAGCGCCAAGACCTACTACCAGTCGTTCCTTTCGACCGACAACCAGAAGGCGGGCGAGTTGTGCGCGCAGGCATTGATCGAGAAGATCGGCACGACCGGCAAGATCGCGATCATGTCGTATACGGCGGGCTCGGGCTCCGAGGTCGCGCGCGTCGGCGGGTTCCGCAAGTACCTCGAGGCGCACTCGAAGTTGCAGGTCGTCGGACCGTTCTATTCCAACTCGCAGATGGGCACAGCGCTCAACCAGACGACCGATGTGCTCGCGGCGAATGCGGACCTGAAAGGGATCTTCGGGGCCAATGAGCCGACGGCGATCGGCATGGGTCGCGCGCTGGTTCAATCCGGCAAGGCGGGCAAGGTGGTTGCGATCGGCTTCGACGGCAACGGCGACCTGCAGGGCTTCATCAGGGACGGCACGATCGAGGCGATCGCCGTGCAAAGCGCGTATCAGATGGGCGCGCTCGGCGTGAAGACCGCCGTCGAAGTGCTCGAGGGCAAGACGGTGCCGAAGTTCCGCGACACCGGCGTGCTGATGGTGACGAAGAAGAACATCGATTCGCAGGAAGCGAAGAACGTCTTGTACTGAAGCGGCATTGGCCGGCCGCCACCTCGGTGGCGGCCTCGCGGCAACCGGCTCCTTGCGCGGCCATTTCGCCGCAACTTTCGATGGCATTGCGCGCATCGCTGATGCGCGCATGCCATCGCCTTTTACATCGAGGGAATCCATGCTGACCGTTGTTTGCGAAGCGCCAGGCGCATTGCGTGCGGTCGAGCGCCCGTTGCCTGTGCCGCAAGCGCACGAAGTGTTGTTGCGGGTGAAGCGTGTCGGCGTTTGCGGCACCGATCTGCACATCTTCACCGGCGACCAGCCGTATCTCACCTATCCGCGGGTCATGGGGCACGAGCTGTCGGGCGTCGTCGAGAAGGCGCCGGCCAGCAGCCGCCTTTACCCGGGTGACGAAGTATTCGTGATGCCCTACATGTCCTGCGGCACGTGCATCGCCTGCCGGCAGGGCAAGACGAATTGTTGCGTGCGCATCGAAGTGCTTGGCGTGCATCGCGACGGCGCTTTCGCCGAACACCTGGCAGTGCCCGAGCAGTTCGTTCGGCGCGCCGACGGCATCGACCTCGATCAGGCCGCGATGCTCGAATTTCTTTCGATCGGCGCTCATGCCGTGCGGCGCAGCCAGGTCGCCTCCGGGCAGCGCGTCCTAGTCGTCGGCGTGGGTCCGATCGGCATGGCGGTTGCGACCTTCGCGCAACTGCGGGGCGCGATCGTCACCGTCATGGACGGACGCGCGGAGCGCATCGCGTTCTGCTTGCGCCATCTTGGCGCGGCAGCAGGAATCGAAGTGGGTCCGCTGGACATCGCCCGCCTGGCGGAGTTGACCGGCGGCGATTTCTTTGACGTCGTGTTTGACGCTACCGGCAATCCGCGCGCGATGGAACGCGGCTTCCAGTTCGTCGCACACGGTGGCCGGTACGTGCTGGTCTCGATCGTCCGCGACCGCATCGCATTCGACGATCCTGAATTTCACAAGCGCGAGATGACGCTTCTGGCGAGTCGCAACGCAACGATGGAAGACTTCGACACGGTACTCGCGGCCGTGCGCGACGGATCGATTCCGACCGCGGCGCTGAACACCCACCGGATGCCGCTGGCGCGCGTCCCCACGGATTTCCCGTCGCTCCTCGATCCTTCACAGGCGGTAGTCAAGGCGATCATCGAGTGCTAGCGGAGCGTTAGTTGTCGTGTCCGATCCTTCAGTTCGGGACGGGGCGGTTCCTTCAGGCCCACGTCGATCTGTTCGTTTCCGAAGCGCTGGCCGCCAGGGACGCGCTGGGGCGTATCGCTGTGGTGCAGACGACCGAAAGCGCAGAGAGCAGCCGGCGCCTTGCGGCGCTCGCGACGGGCCGCGCTTATCACGTGAAGGTTCGCGGACTGCGTGATGGATTGGCCGTCGACGAAACCGTGCACGTCGATGTCGTTGGCGCCGCGTGGAACGCCGCGCGCGATTGGCGTCATATCCTCGACGCGATCACCGATGACGCTCAAGTAATCGTCTCCAATACGGCTGACCGCGGCTACGAACTGTCGTTGGTTGATGGTGCGCACGCTGTGACGCGAGACACGACTGCCCCGGCGAGCTTTCCGGCCAAGCTGGTGGTCTTGCTGCATCACCGCTGGCGTACCCGCGCCTCTGCGCCCCTGACGATCCTTCCATGCGAGCTCGTGCAGTGCAACGGCGACGCACTGCGCGATATCGTCGTGGGCCTCGCCGCCAGCTGGCGTCTGCCGGAAGAATTCGTCGCCTACCTGCGGACGCACTGCGTCTGGGTCAATAGTCTTGTCGACCGCATCGTGTCCGGTGCTTTGGAGCCGATCGGCGCCATCGCCGAGCCCTATGCGCTGTGGGCCATCGAGCATCGCGAGCGCATGGTGCTGCCGTGCAGGCACGATGCAATCGTCGTGACGCCGGAACTCGCGAAATACGAGCGCCTGAAACTCATGTTGCTGAATCTCGGGCACACGTACCTGGTGGAGCGATGGCTCACGAACGGGCAAGCACCCGCCGCGACCGTCCGCGGTGCCATGAGCGACAAGGACCTTTCTGCGGAGCTGGAGGCGGTCTGGAATGACGAGGTGATTCCCGTCTTCGACGCGATCGGTGAAGGGATCGAAGCGCGTGCGTATCTGAACGATGTGCGCGACCGTTTTCGCAACCCGTTTCTCGAACATCGCCTGGCGGACATTGCCAGAGACCACGCAGAGAAGAAGCGACGTCGCTTCGGTCCGGCAATCGACCTTGCCTCGCTGCAGAGGCCGCCGATCGATCAGCCTCGCTTGCGGGCTGCGCTGGCGGACGCGAACTGAACCATCGCGCCCGTCCTCGCACCTCCGGTCGCATGTTCGAGATCGCGCCGTCCGGCATCTAGGACTTGGCTTTCGCAGACCGCCGGGCGATTTCGTGCAGCCGGTCACCCCGGCGCGCAGGAATTCAACCACCCGGTTGACATCGCCCGATCCGGAGTCCAAGGGTTCGCCGTGGAACGGCGTCGTCAAGACCATCGTGCAGCCGGTGCCCGACGGGTTGTTCTACCGCATGCATCTCGCGGAGCAGAGGGACTATGAACTCGCGCACTATGGCCGCTTCTGCATTCTCGAACGGCCGCACAAGATGCAGTACACGTGGGTATCGCAACACACGCTCGGCCTCGAATCCCTTGTGACGCTCCGTTTCGACCCCCGTGGCGACGCGACGCACCTGACGTTGGTGCACGAGAACCTGCCCGACGACGACATGGGCCGGCGCCATCAGCGCGGGTGGACGCGCTATCTCGATCTGCTTGGCGAATCGATGGCCAACAAGGCGCGCCGATGATCACACGAACGCGCGAGATGATGCGTTCGGGAGTCGATTTCAGCGCCGCTCATTCGACTTCCAGCAGGAGGTGATCGCGAATGAGCAAGTTCAACTACGGCTGGATCGTGGTCGCAGTGGGCGCACTGACCACCTGCGTCGCGCTTGGAGCGCTGCTTTCGTTGCCGGTCTTTCTCGCGCCGATGTCGGCGGACACCGGCTGGTCGCGTGGCGGGATCGCCTTCGCGATCACACTCGGCTTCCTCGCGATGGGGTTTGCGTCGTTCGGTTGGGGCTTCCTGAGCGACCGCTACGGTCCGCGGCGCGTGGTCCTGACCGGCGTGGCGTTGCTTGCGGTCGGTTTCATCCTGACCAGCCGTGCTACGAGCCTGGCCGAATTCCAGCTCGTCTATGGCGTGCTGGTCGGAGCCGCAAGCGGCAGCTTCATGGCGCCGATGATCTCGACGGTAACGCTCTGGTTCGACAAGCATCGTGCGCTCGCCGTCTCGCTCGTCTCGGCCGGCGTGGGCGTTGCGCCGATGACGGTATCTCCGATTGCAACCTGGCTCATCGCCGTGCACGGCTGGCGAACCGCGCAGCTGGTCATCGCGGTGGCGATCGCCGTGCTACTGCTTCCGGCGGCGCTCTTCATTCGCCGTCCTCCTCAGATGGCCAGTGTCGGCGCGGGCCACGCCGGCAGCCGCGAACTGCGGCAGGCCGCGTCGCGGGCGTTGCGTTCGCGGCCATTCATCATCGTGGCTCTCACATACTTCGCGTGCTGCGCCACCCACTCGGGGCCGATCTTCCACACCGTCAGCTACGCCATCGGCTGCGGGCTGTCGGCCATGACGGCAGTGACGATCTACAGCGTCGAGGGATTCGCAGGCTTGGTCGGGCGCCTGTTGTTCGGCGTGCTTGCCGATCGCATCGGCGTCAAGCGGATGATCGTCGCCGGCCTGTTGTTGCAGGCGATCGCCAGCGGCATATATGCCGCCGTGTCGCAACTCGGCGAGTTCTACCTCGTCGCATTCGTCTTCGGCATGGCCTACGGCGGCGTGATGCCACTCTACGCGGCGCTCGCACGCGCGTACTTCGCGCCGCAGATCATGGGCACGGTGCTTGGCGCGATGACCGTGGGTTCGAGCCTTGGCATGGCCTTGGGACCTGCGGTCGGTGGATGGATCTTCGACAACCTGCACAGCTACTCGTGGATGTATCTCGGGTCGCTCGCCGTGGGGCTCGGTGCGGTGGCGATTGCGCTTGCGCTTCCACGCTTGCGTGAGCCGATGCAGGGCCTTCCGGTCGCCGCCTGAAACTGAGCATCCTTCAGCTTCTCAGACACAACCGGGACGATGGAGCCTTTGCAGGCACCATGCGCCCGATGATGCTCATTTGTCGAATCATCAGTCGACCTGCCAAACGCGCCAGGCGAAGAATCCGGACCAGCGTCGTTCCAAGCGGACGGCTCGGCACGAAGTCGCGTTGGACAGCGAGAGGAGGCAGGATGAGCGGTCACGCTCGCATCGACGGTGATCGGCGCAGGGTGCGGGGATGAGCGGCGCAGGGCAGGCGTTCGGCTTTGCGATGCTGCGGACGGGTCCAGCGTCGACGCGCAGTCCTCCACCTGACCTGGACGATGCCGACGACACCTCGAAGCCATGCCGAGCCAAGCCATACCTGCCGCAGTGTCAGTGAGCTGACGCCCGCGGGACCAAGTTCCCGCTGCCTGCGGCAGCTTGTCTCTTGTGGCGCGGCCGAAGTGCCTGGCTCGTGCTGCAGCGCGTCTGCGTTAAATCGCTTCCCCATGCCATGATCACCAATGGCACAGAGGAGGTCCGCGATGATCCAGACGACGATGCAGCACGTCCCCCTCTCGTTGAATCACTTCCTCGACCGGGCGGAGCGCTTGTTCCCCGCGGTGGAGATCGTGAGCCGGCGCCCCGACAAGTCGCTGCTCCGTCATACGTTCGGCGAGTTCGCGCCACGTGCGCGCCGACTCGCCGCCGCGCTCGTGAAGGCGGGCATTCGCAAGGGCGATCGGGTCGCCACGCTGTGCTGGAACCATCATGCGCACCTCGAGTGCTACTTCGGCATTCCCGCGGCCGGCGCTGTCATGCACACGCTCAATCTCCGCCTGGCGCCGGACGACATCTCGTGGATCGCCACGCACGCGCAGGATCGCCTCCTGATCGTCGACGACGTGCTGCTGCCGCTGGCGCAACAGCTGAAGGCCCCGTTCGAGCGCATCGTCGTCGTTCCAACGAGTGGCGCGCCGGTGGCTGCGCCACACATGGACTACGAGGCGTTCCTCGCCACCGGTTCAGCCGACTTCAAGCCGGCGCCGCACGACGAGAACGATCCGGTCGCGATGTGCTACACGTCGGGCACGACGGGACGGCCTAAGGGCGTCGTCTACTCGCATCGCTCGACGGTGCTGCACACACTGGTCGCCAATCAGCCCGACAACTGGGGCCTCGAAGCCGGCGACAGCGTGCTTCCGGTCACGCCGATGTTCCACGCCAACTGCTGGGGCGTGCCCTATGGCTGCGTGATGATGGGCATCAAGATGATCTTTCCCGGTCCGCATCTTCATCCGGGCGATCTTCTCGATCTCTTCGCCGCCGAGCAGCCAACCTACGCGCTGGGCGTGCCGACGATCTGGCTCTCGATGATCCAGCTGCTTGACAGCCAGCCCGAGCGTTACAGCCTGCCGCCCCACATGCGCATGCTGGTGGGCGGCGCCGCGGTGCCCGAGCACCTGATCCGCGCCTACAAACGCCACGGCGCGATCATCAAGCAGGGTTGGGGCATGACCGAGACGAGTCCACTCGGAACGGTTGCGTACATCAAGCCCGAATTGCAAGGCCTGCCGGACGAAGAGCGCTACGTCTGGAACTCCAAGGCCGGCGTGCCGGCGCCGCTGGTCGAGCTGCGGCTGATCGGCGACGACAACAAGGAGGAGCCGTGGGACGGCAAGAGCGTCGGCGAAATCCAGGCGCGCGGACCGTTCATCACCGGCAGCTATCACGAGCCCGGCGAAGATCCCGGCCGCTTCACGAAAGACGGATGGTTGTGTACGGGCGATGTCGCCGTGATCGACAGCCATGGCTACCTGTCGATCACCGATCGCGCGAAGGATCTCATCAAGTCGGGCGGCGAGTGGATCAGTTCGGTGGACATGGAGAACCTGCTGATGGCGCACCCGGCGATCCAGGAAGCGGCAGTCATCGCGGTCTCGGATCCGAAGTGGTCGGAACGTCCGCTCGCGTGCATCGTGTTCAAGCCCGGCAAACAAGCGAGCGCAGAAGAACTGTGCACTCATCTGAGTGCGCGCTTCGCGCGCTGGCAGCTTCCGGACCGGTTCGAGACGCTCGACGCGATTCCCAAGACGTCGACGGGGAAGTTTTCGAAGATGAAATTGCGCGAGATGTTTCGCTGAGTTGGAAGCGAAATGACGATCTCGCGCCGCCGGCTTGTGTTTGCCCTTCCGGCGTTGATCGCCGCGGGTGCTGCTGTGCCGGGCGCGCCGGTGCGGGCGCAGAGCAAGGGCACACGCCTGATCCTTCTGGGCACCAAGGGCGGGCCGAGGGTTGGAGGCACGGGGCGGAGCAATCCGGCGAATCTCGTGGTGATCAATGGCGTCATGTACGTCATCGATTGCGGCAACGGCGTATCGCAACGCCTCGCCGCC
>Ga0335076_10001319_pt1 | contig 23968 bp, 20 predicted proteins | sample Lox_Sample_25_FD_206717 | JGI IMG/M metagenome (GOLD analysis project Ga0335076, IMG submission 206717) | Soil microbial communities from Loxahatchee National Wildlife Refuge, Florida, United States - Lox_Sample_2.5 | ecosystem: Environmental > Terrestrial > Soil > Wetlands | place: USA... | reverse complement strand
GCGCTTTAGGGAAACCGGAACTTCACTTGCATCGCCATGATATGATGACCAAAATGCTCCCAGTAGAGGCCATCAACGCGCAGATTGAGCGGATTGTGCAGAACCGAGATTCGCGGCTATCCGACCTGCAACAACGCCTCTTGCTTTACCTGGTTGATCAGTCGCTGTCGAATGACGGCGGGAAGCTGAAGGAGTATACGATCGGTTTGGACGTTTTTGGCAAGCCCCCGTCGTACGATCCGCGCGAGGAGTCCGTCGTTCGGATGCATGTCGCCCGTCTCCGTCAGAAATTGGCTGAATACTACCACGGCCAGGGCGCCAATGACCCAATTCTCATCGAACTGCCAAAGGGTGGCTTCAAGGTTCTCTTCGAGCAGAAGCCAACGTCAACGTCAGAAACAGAGCGCTTGGGCGCACTTGTCGAAGCCAATCCGCGACCTGCACCTCGCAGACACCTGCGTGAGATCGCGCTGGCAGCTTGTCTCGTGATGGCAATCCTGATCACGTGGTATATCGCCGCGCGGCCAGCCAAAGCTCAACAGGCAGCAGGGGATGCGCCTTCCCCACTAACGGCCGAGTTGCAGCAACTTTGGTCGCCGATTCTGGACTCGAACCGGCCGCTTGTCGTGTGTATCGCGACTCCTTCGATGAACTCCTCAAACGCAGGGACAGCGAGCGGTGCGTTCCTTCTCGGACAATTTCTTGCATCGCGCAAACAGCATCTGCTCCTGACGCGCGGCGATCTGCTCTCGATGCCCGAAATCACGATGGACAACGTGGTCTTCGTCGGGCCGGTCGCGGGGAATCACCAGATCGAGGCAGTTCCAGCCGATCAGCCGATTGCCCTGGAAACGGACGGAATTCGGAATTGGAACCCTCGTCCTGGCGAGCCTACATTCTTGCCAGACGGCAAGGCTTCAAGATCCGGGGAAACCGATGAAGCCTACGCGTTGATCAGTCATATTCCCGGCCTTTACGGCAACGGGGAAATCCTTTCCCTGTCGGGCAACCGCATTTCGAGCGTAATGGCCGCGGTCCAGGCATTGACGGACCCCTCCTTGGCGCGGACAGTGGTTTCGCACCTTCGAAATAGGCAAGGGCATGTGCCTCGCTACTTTCAAGTGGTTTTGAAAGTCACATCGATGGACGACATGCCGGTTAATATTGCGTACGTGCTCCATCGCGAAGTGTCTCAGGAACGACCGGCAACCGTGGCCGCCGTACGATAATTCGGAGGGTTCCGCAGGAAAACCTCCCGTGACCCGCGCGGTGATTCAACTCCCGATCTCGTGTATCTGGTCCCTCCTATCGCGACCGAAGCTAGACTTTTCGGAGGCACCGCCAACATTCAGTGTTTCTTTCCTTGCCTCGTCTGCTCGCCTAACACCTTCGGGGAGGTGGCAGTGGATCGGTCACAAACGGTCACAATCCGCAATGTGACCTCTTTCGAGGGGCTGGTTTCAGCTCGTTGTGATAGTCTCTTCGATGCACCTTATAGCTTGATAGCTTGCACCGGGCCCTCCCCTGGACCGCCCAGCCCTGACCGGTTATCCAAATGTTTCTTGCTGAAGCGAATCCGCTGAATTCATCGGCGCTGATTTTTCCGGCTCTGGAGTGTGTTCACATCTTCGGGTTTGCCGTCTGCGTGGGTACGATTGCAATCGTAGACCTGCGCCTGCTAGGCGTCACCATGAACCGGCAGGGAATTCCCGAAATCGCTCGCGATCTGGCCCCCTGGACTCTCATCGGGCTCGCGCTGATCTTGCTCTCTGGTCCTCTGATGTTCTCATCCGATCCCGACATGTACTACCTGAACCCGTCCTTCCAGGTGAAAATGGTTTGCTTCGCTGTGGCGCTTCTGTTTAACTACACGATCCATCGCAAGGTGGCGTTGGCTGACGGATCCGGCGCCACGGCGCGGCTGGTGGGAGGAATCTCCTTGGCGCTCTGGGCCAGCGTCACTTTTGGCGGCATCTTTATCGCCTTTACGGGGCAAATGTAGACGGACATGTCTTGGTTGTTAGCGTTCACGCAGTGGCTGCAGATGACTTCGATCCCGACCGCAGTCCGCGAGGACTACCTCCCGTATCCGACCATCCTCTCGCTTCATCTGACGGCGATTGCCTTGCTTGGCGGAATGATCCTGGTGACGAATCTCCGCCTTTTGGGAGTTGCAATGCGGAAGCGGCCGGTGGCGGATGTCATCGATCAACTGCGGGTTCCCAAAATCATCGCGTTCCTGGCCGTGGCGACCTGCGGTGTGTTGCTGGCCAGTTCCAAGGCCGAAGAGTACTACTACAATATTCTTTTCTGGTGCAAGATGTCGTTGCTGGCATTGATTGCCGTCCACGGGTTCATCTTCCGGCGTGATGTTTATCGAAACGCCGCGGAGATGGATCGGACCGGGCGGATCCCGGGCAAAGCCAAACTGGCGGCTTCACTTTCCTTGATCCTGTGGATGGGAGTTGCGATCTGTGGGCGCGGAATTGGCTACATCGAGCCCCCGCTCGATAAACTGCACGCCCAGATTACGGCGCCGGCCATTGTGCCTGCCGCTGCACAATTGGAGAGGTGAGATTCGAATGTTAGCATTAGCATACGATCCGGCCAGCAACCCGCTCAATAACAACGAATGGTCGTTCCCCCTTTTAGAGTGCATCCACATCCTCGGCTTCACTCTTTCCATCGGGACGATCGCAATCGTCGACCTGCGGATGCTCGGCTTGGCGCTTCTGAAGCATTCGACAAAGGAACTCGGCAAAGATCTGGCCCCGTGGACGCTGGTCGGTCTGGCCGTGATGCTGATTTCCGGTCCCCTGATCTTCTCCTCGGATCCGAACATGTACTTGCACAACCTCGGATTCCGGTTCAAGATGGGTGCGCTGCTACTGGCGATCCTCTATCACTACACCGTCCATCGTTCGGTGGTGGCCGCTGAAGCGGGGCCGCCCGTGGCACGAGCCGTCGCCGTAGGTTCCATGTTGCTCTGGACCTCGGTGGTAGCGGGCGGCCTATTCATCGCGTTTTTCTAAGGAGGAGCCGATGTTATCGCTATTTGAGTGGATTCAGAGCATCGGGTTTCTGGCCGCCATCCGCGAATCAGCGATGGTCTATCCGGTCATCATGGCCACACACCTCTCATGCATCGCGATGTTCGGCGGGATGATTCTCATGACCGACATGCGGCTTCTCGGTTTGGGGCTGAAGCGCTACACGGTCTCCGAGGTGGTCAACGCGCTGCGCACTCCCAAACGGGTTGGCTTCATCATCATGGTAACGATGGGGCTGCTGCTCGCTTCTTCGGAGGCCGTGAAGTACTATCACAATCCCTTCTTCTGGGCAAAGCTGTCGTTTTTGGCGTGCGTCGGCATACATGCGTTCATCTTTCGGCCTACGGTTTATAACGATACGGCCGAGATTGACAAGTTGCCGGCGCTTCCTTCCCGCGCGAAGGCCGCTGCAGTTCTTTCCCTCGTGATTTGGACCGGCGTGCTAACGATGGGTCGGTTGATCGGGTACTACGAAGGCGACAAGACGCAGCAAAAGGCTCAGGTGCAACTCAGTCATGTGGCGGAGAATCGACCACGTTAAACTAGGCGAAGAACGATGCTAAAAGGCCTGCTCATCTCGCTGTCGATCATCGAAGCTGCCATCCTGGCGGCCTGGGGAATCATCACCTTGATGTCGATGATGCGTTAGGCGCCGGAGCGGCGAAACTGGCGACCCGTCATGCTTCTTCAAAACGCCATTGTCGATGCGCTCAACAACTCTGAGTGGGCATTTCCGCTGGCAGAGTGTGTTCATATCGGCGGTTTTGCGATCGCCGTCGGATCGATCGCGCTAGTGGACTTTCGGCTGTTGAATCTGGGCCTGCGGGATGAGACTTCCGCGGGGATTTTGCGGTACACCGAGCCGTGGACACTGATCGCGATGATGTTCGTCGTCTTCTCCGGATTCACGCTGTTCGTCTCGCAGGTCCACATCTACCTGATCAACCAGGTCTTTGCTCCTGCGGCCCATCGAAACGTGGAAGCGTTTTCACAGCAAGGAAGAGTTGATCGAAGCGGTCGCCAGGGCGCTCGATCAGATCCCTGGAATTGCGTATAGCTTTACGCAACCCATGGCGATGCGAATCGACGAGACCATCTCGGGGGTCAAGGCCGACCTCGCGATTAAGGTTCTCGGTGATGACTTCCGGACTCTGGAAGCGCTCGGGCAGCAAGCCGTACGCGTGGTCTCGCGAGTGCGTGGCGCCGCCGAACCGCAGATGGAGATCACTTCTGGAGTCCCGGATCTGTCGATTCAAGTGGATCGCGGAGCCTTGGCGCGATACGGCCTGAATGTCACGGACGTGGAAGAAGCCATGGCCAGCGCGGGATCTGGAGACGTCATCTCGGAGATCGTCGATGGGCAGCGCCGCTACAACATCGCCATCCGGCTGCCACAACGATACCGGACGGACCCGGACGCTCTGCGAAGCATTGTCTTGCGAGCGCCCGGAGGCGAGCAAGTCCGGCTCGATCACGTTGCCCGTGTGAACGTTCGACGCGGTCCTGAGGTGATCAACCGGGAGGAGGGGCAGCGGCGGATCGTGGTGATGTCCAATGTGCGCGGCCGGGATCTCGGCAGCTTCGTTGCCGAGGTGCGCTCGAAAATGGATCGGGAGATCGCGTTGCCCACCGGATACTTCATCGAATATGGCGGCCAGTTCGAAAACCAGGAGCGCGCGACGCGCCGCTTGATGCTCATCGTACCCATCGTCCTGGCTGCGATCTTTGTTCTCTTGTATTTAACCTTCAATTCGTTCAAGCTGGCCCTTCTCGTAGTGGGCAACATTCCGCTGGCGCTGGTCGGCGGCATTGCAGCAATTTGGCTGCGCGGCATGAATCTGAACCTCTCCTCCTCGATCGGCTTCATCGCCGTGTTTGGAGTCGCGATGCTGAATGGGGTCGTGCTGGCGAGTTCGATCAATCAGATGCGGGAGACTGGCTTGAGCCCGCGAGAGGCGGTCTTGGCCGGAGCGCACCGGCGGCTTCGCCCAGTTTTGATTACGGCGTGCGTAGCGAGCTTTGGTTTTATCCCCATGGCCCTACCCACGTCGACCGGGGCCGAAATTCAGCGGCCGCTTGCGACGGTCGTAATCGGAGGGCTCCTCAGCTCAACTCTATTGACGCTGTTTCAGATGCCGGTACTTTATGAGTGGCTCTTTCACGGCAGCCTCATCGAGCGCCGGCCGCCGGTCCGGTGAAGCGATGAAAAAAGTGATGGCGTTAGGATCGCAAGAAACTATGTGCCTTTTCCTCGAGAACCGTTTTGTTCGGGTGCTGGCGTTGATGTCGTTCTCGCTGGCCGTCCCCTTGGTCCGCGCCCAGGGCAATTACGAAGTTCAGGTTTACGGTAGCGAAATGGTGCCGCCCGAACGCACCATGGTGGAACTGCACTCGAACTTTACGTTCGAGGGTTCAAAGGTGGCTGTGGACGGTGTGCGTCCGGACAACCATGCGCTGCACGAAACGATTGAGATTACGCAGGGTTTCACCAGTTGGTTCGAAACCGGGTTCTACATTTTCACCAGTTACCGCGCCGGAGAAGGATATCAGTGGGTCGGCGATCATATTCGCCCGCGAGTCCGGATTCCGGAAAGCTGGCACTGGCCCGTCAACGTGAGCCTCTCCACTGAAATCGGCTACCAACGCCGCTCCTACTCCCCGGATACCTGGACCTGGGAGATCCGGCCGATTGTCGACAAGCAGCTCGACCGTTGGTATATCGGATTCAATCCTTCCGTCGACCGGTCGTTCCACGGACTGAGTGTAAACAAGGGTGTCACCTTCGCACCCAACCTCAAGGTGAGCTATGACGTGACCAAGAGGGTGACCTTCGGCCTTGAGTATTACGGTGACTTGGGCTCGATTGCTGGTTTTGATCCGTTGCAGGAGCAACTCCAAGCGATCATGCCGGCCATCGATCTGAATCTCGGCCCCAATTGGGAGTTCAATCTGGCCACCGGCATCGGCCTGACTGGCGGCACCGATCACTTGTTGGTAAAGATGATCCTCGGGCGGCGCCTGAAGTTCGGAAAGCGCTAGGAAGCCCGCTCAAGGAAGCCGCACAGGCGCTTTGATTTGTTGCCAACCCTCGCCGCTCAGTGACTCGAGAAAGGCGCGTAGGTCCGCCTTGCCGGCGGCGTCGAGAAAGAAGGGCGCAATCCGCGAATCCAGGTGCGGGCTGGGCTGGCCGCCCTTCCGATAGAACTCCAGGACCTCATCGAGTGTTTTCTCGCGTCCGTCGTGCATGTACGGGCCCGTATGCGCCACCTCTCGAAGCGTCGGCACCTTGAATTTTCCTTCGTCGCGGCGTTTGCCGGTGATCTCAGCTAAGCCCAGGTCAGGCGGCATTTGATCCGGGCCTATGCCGAGGCTGGCGAACTTTTCGTTAGTGAAGTTGAAACCGCTGTGACACTCCGAACATTCGCCCGTGCGTCCGAAGATCTGGAGACCGCGTTTCGCCTCGGGACTCAGAGCATTCTTGTCACCGCTCAGAAAACGGTCATACGGCGCGTTGCCGGAAAGAATGGTCCGCTCGAATGATGCGATTGCTTTGACGATCCGGTCGAATGTAACTCGTGGGTCGCCGAATGCCTGTGCAAACAGCGACGCATAGCCCGAGATCGCGGCAACGGCCGCTGCGGCAGCTTCCGGTGTCGCACCCATCTCGTCCGGATTTGTCACGGGACCGGAGATTTGAGTCTCAAGCGTGGCTGCACGTCCATCGTAAAACTGGCTCCGGCCGTAGGCACGGTTAATCAGTGTGGGAGCGCGCCTTCGCAGGGGTCTCTGTGTGACCCCGAGCGGAGCGGGCTCTCCACCGGCGAAAGCGTGTTCAGGGGGATGACAGGTGGCGCAGGAAATCAATCCGTTAGCCGAAAGACGGGGATCGAAGAAAAGGTAGCGCCCCAGGTCCACACGCGCGGCAGAATAAGGATTATCGGCCGGCCAATTCACGGCAGGCAGCCCGAGTGGGGGTTGCGGGGGTGACTCGCTCGACAGGCTCTGCCCAGCTAGACTGATCAGGATCGCCTGCATGGCGATCGCCATAACCAACGTGCGTGCCAACATCAGCGATCCAAAGGATGCCACGGCTGTGATTGAGGCGGCAAACCTCTATTAGAGATCTTAGATACAGTGGCAGCGCCCTTGGTGAGAAGGCCCAGCGGTGGCGCGGCCAAACCACCTCTTCTTTCCAAGTATACTTGCCCTGCCGTGTCAGGGGCGTGCTGAGGCGCGCCGGCGCGGGTCCAGGTGGGCTTGTGGGGACCAGCCAACAGGCCCCGCGCAGGCACGGCACTCAGCCACAGTACACGGATCTTCTCCCGGCGCCAATGTTTTAGCGGTAACGTACCGGTCACGATCCTTAAGGTGACCGGAGCATGGCTCGAATCCAGTCAATCAATGCTACGCTCTTGCAACTTTAGTGATCTTAGGTCGAGGGCTTGGACGTCTGAATGCGGTTCGTAAGCGCAAAACGGATCCTCAGCGAGCGGGCTGCCAGTCGCGCCAAAAGCTCGCGCTCGGGAGCCACCGCACAGCACCTTGTATTCGCAAATACCACAGCGGCCCTCAAACCGGGCTGGATCGTGCAGCGCATGGAACAAGGGGGAGGTTCGATAGACGTCGGCGACGCGATCCCGGCGAACATTGCCGGCCACCAGCGGCAGGAAGCCCGCCGGGCAGATGTCGCCGGTATGGGAGACAAACAGGACGCCGTGCCCATCGCGAATCCCAAAGCCACGATAAGCGCCGGTCCTTTTGATCTGGTCGCCGGTGAATCCCGCAGCGCGCATCTTCTCGAGGACGACGCGGCGATACGAAGGAGCCTCCGTAGTTGCCACGATGAAGGGAGCCGTTCGCGAGGTCTCATAGATCCACTCCATGAGGTTCTCGCCTTCGCCAGGCGTGAGGGGCTGCAAAATTTTGCCACGGCCGACGGAGATCAGGAAGAAGAGGCTCCAGCGAGTCACGGCGAAGCCTTTCAGAAGATTGAAGACCGCTGGCACGTCCCCCGCGGTTTCCGCAGACACCAGGGTGTTGACCTGAATAGGCATTCCCAGGTCGCCGGCCCAGCGAAGCGCTTCGAGTGTGCGGTCAAAAGTGCCGGGCACCCCTCGAATGGAATCGTGCTTTTGAGCCGTCGAACCATCCAGGCTCAAGCCCAGTCCCTCGACGCCGTGCTCCTTAAGCCGAGCCAGCACATCGAGCGTCAGTTTCGGTGTCGCGGCAGGCGTTATGGAAATACTGATCCCCAGAGCGTGGGCTTGGTCAATCAAATCGAAAAGTCCCTTGCGCTCCAGAGGGTCGCCTCCCGTCAGGATCAGATGCGGCAAGGGAGGGCCGAAGTCCTTAATTTGCTGCAGAAATGCCAAGCTCTCCGCCATGGTGAGTTCTTGCGGGTCGGAGAACGGAACGGCTTCCGCACGGCAATGCCGGCAAGCCAGAGCGCAGGCCTGGGTCATTTCCCAGTAGATATTCAGGGGTGTTTGCGCGTAATCGCGCAACTCATGGTGGCTGCCATGCGCCGGATGTGCGGTTGGAGAGGACATTTCGAGAGAAGGCGTAGCAGTTCTCGCGCCAACTGCCAACTTGGGAAGAATCACGCGGTTACGCGCGGGTGTAGGTGGGTTGAATGGCGCAGTTGATGGAAAAATCAGCAGCCAAAACAGTCAAAAAGGATTAAAAGACTCTAAATTGCATCATAGATCGCTCCGGCCATACGATTGCTAAAGATTGCCCAACGGAGACAGCGATGGCTGATGAAAGCAGGCAGTACTCACATGCGGCAGCAATGGCACGAGAAAGATTGCAGGAGCCTGCGGCACCTGCGCCGCCGCAGGGATCAGGCCAAGTCTCCACCACTGTCGAGCGCGAGGACGAGCACGAACACGCCGGTGGCTGGTTGGACTGGGTGCGTGCCGGCTTCGTTGCTCTCCTCATTCCGGTAGTGTGGTCCGGTTTCGGTCCGCATCTTCATGGAGTAGACTTGGTCGCCCTCACCGGCATTTTCATCGGCGGCTACCCCATTTTCAAGGAAGCAATTGCCGACCTCCTCAAAGGCCACATGACCATGGAACTGTCCATGACCATCGCCCTTGTCGCTGCGTCGGCCATTGGCGAGTTCCGTACCGCTCTCGTCATCACGGTGTTTGTACTGGTTGCGGAGATTCTGGAAGGGATGACGGTAGGCCGGGGTCGAAAGGCGATCAAGAGTCTCCTGGATATGCTGCCCCAGGCCGCCGAGATCCGCACGGACGGACAGGTGCTGTCCCGCAGTCTCTCGGAAATTCGAGCCGGCGATATCGTTGTAGTCCGGCCCGGCGGGCATATTCCGGCAGACGGCGTGGTCACCTCTGGCAACTCCTTTGTGGATCAGGCGACCATTACGGGCGAATCCCTGCCAGTGGAGAAACTCCCCGGATCGCGGGTCTTCGCTGGCACGACGAACCACTCGGGCGTCCTGGAGATCCAGGTAGAAAAGGTCGGGCGGGACACCGCGTTCGGCCGAATCATCGAAGCCGTCGAACACGCTGAGCACTCCCGCGCCCCCATCCAGCGGCTTGCCGATCGCCTGGCCGGCTATCTGGTCTACTTCGCGCTGGCCTGTGCCGCGCTGACGTGGTTCATCACGCGAGACGCGCGGTCCACGATTTCCGTCATCGTCGTTGCCGGCGCATGCGGCATTGCCGCGGGAACTCCACTCGCGATCCTTGGTGGAATCGGACGGGCCGCACGGCATGGAGCCATTATCAAAGGCGGTCTCTACCTGGAAATATTGAGTACGGTTGATACTGTCGTGCTTGACAAAACCGGCACCCTCACGCTCGGAACTCCCAAAATCCTGGAAATTCTGTCTTCCGATGGAGCAAGCGCTCAAGACATTGTGAGGATTGCGGCCACCGCCGAGCGCTTCTCCGAACATCCATTGGCAAGAGCAATCACCGGGCGGGCTGCGGAGTGGTCCATGGCCGTAGGAGAGCCGCAGAACTTCCGGTATGTGCCGGGCAAAGGAATCCTTTGCGAGGTGGACGGAGTTCATACCGCGGTTGGGACGCGGGTTCTGATGCACGACGAAGGGGTAACGGTTCCGCACGAAGAGAACACGGAGCGAAGCTACTCGGAAGTCCTGGTGGCCACTGCCGGAAGATTTCTGGGGGCCATCCATATCGTCGATGTCCTTCGGCCCGAGGCCCCTTCCGCCATGAGCGAAATGAAGGCGATGGGATGTCGAACCGTGGTGCTCACCGGCGATCGAAAGGAGGTCGGCAACGCGATCGCCGCCTCGTTGGGCGTGGACGAAGTGGATTCCGAATTGCTTCCCGATGACAAGGTCAGGCGGGTTCGGGAATTGAGAGACAAGGGCCGGCGCGTTGCCATGATTGGCGACGGCATCAACGATGCTCCCGCGTTAGTGGAGGCGAATGTGGGGGTGGCAATGGGCTCGGGAACCGATGTGGCTCGTGAGAGCGCCTCGGTGGTTCTGCTTGGCAACGACTTGCTGCGGCTTACCGAAGTCTTGAAAGTGGCGCGCCGCTGCCGCGGCATCATCTTGGCAAACTTTGCCGGAACTCTCGCCGTGGATGGCGTCGGGGTGCTGCTGGCCGCTTTGGGCTTCCTGAATCCTATTTACGCCGCACTCATTCACGTGACTTCCGAGTTGGTGTTTATTCTGAATTCCGCGCGACTGCTTCCGGCGCTGAATCGAGATTAGGATGCACATAACGGAGGGGTTCCTGCCAGTCGCGCATTGCATCGCCTGGGGCGCGGCATCGCTTCCTCCCACGGTAGTCGGTGTGCGCTCCATTTCGAAAAATCTGGAGAACAAACGGGAAAACCGGGTCCTGCTGGCTGCGTCGGCGGCTTTTCTGTTCACACTCAGTTCTCTGCGCATGCCGTCGATTACCGGTAGCTCGTCACACCCGGTCGGCACCTCGGTAGGCACCTATCTGTTTGGCGCAGGCGCGATGCCTGCCCTGGCGCTCATTACCCTGGTGTTCCAGGCGCTATTGCTGGCGCACGGAGGATTGACGACGCTCGGAGCGAACCTGTTCTCCCTGGGCATCGCCGGGCCATGGGCCATGTGGCTGCTCCTGCGACTCATGCTGAAGATGGGGTGGAGCCGGGACCGAAGCATCTTCGTGTCCACCGTAGTCGGGGATCTGGCCACCTATGTGACCACTTCGATCCAACTCGCATTGGCTTATCCTTCCCCGCAAGGCGGATACCTGGCGTCCTTCCTGAAATTCATCGGAGTCTTCCTGATTACTCAAATCCCGATCGCGTTGGCGGAAGGCGTTCTCACAGTGGCGTTGCTGCGTGCGCTTCCCGAGCGGGAAATGCTTGGGTTTCACAAAGCCGCCGCCGATTCCGCGGAAACGGGATGGGTATGGAAGGCGCTGGCAATGCTCGGCGTTCTCTCCGCGCTGGTAGCGGGAATGTTCTTCCTGAACTCCAGCGGCACCCGTCAGGGAAGCGATGATCAGGCGGCGAGCGCAATCCGCGCGCTGCGCCCCGGCTTTCAGCCGATTGCGTCCGCGATTTGGGAACCCGGCGCCACAGCGGAAGGATGGCTCTTCGTCGGCCAAGGGGTCGCGGGTATTGGGATTCTCGGCTGGGTGGTTGTCAAACTGCGGCGCCGTCGACGGGACACCGGAGCGGCACCGGCGCACCGAAAGATGCATTTGCATCCGCACCTGAGCGATATCGCTTTCACCAATCGATGGCGACATCGCAATCCGTGGGAGAAGGTCCTGTTCGGCGGAGGCTTTCTGCTGGTGACTCTGCTGGTTCCGTCCCCGTGGTGTCTTCTCATTGCGCTGATCGTCTCGACGGCCGCCCTTGCGGGCGCCCACATCCCTTTGCGGAGCTGGGTGGCGGTCTTGTCGGTGCCTCTGTCGTTCGCGCTCCTCACGGCGCTCGGAATTCTGGTGCAATTCGGAGGTCCGTCATCCGCCGTCGGTATCGACTGGAATGGCGTGCCCATGGCTTTCGGACTGCTGGTGCGGTCGTTTGCGGCCATTTCCTGCCTGGCCTTCATTGGATGGACTACGCCCTTGATGGAGTTGATACCAGTCGGCTCGCGCGCCGGCATTCCGCCCGTGCTGGTCGATCTGGCGCTAATGATCTACCGTTTCCTATTCATCATGACCACCACGCTGACCGAAATGCTTCGAGCGCAATCGTGGCGCCTGGGACGGGCGGATTACAAAAGCCGGATGCGGGCCGCTTCCATGCTGGCGGGAAGCCTGTTTGTTCGATGCATTCATCGGGTACGGCGGTTGGAAGATGGAATCGAAGCGCGCGGTTATGACGGCTATTTGTGGGTTCTGGCGCCGGAAAAGGGAGCGTCTCCGTGGGTTCTGGGAGGCACCCTGGCATTACAAGCCTCGATCCTGCTGGCTGCGCTTTGGTCGGCGAAAGGAGCGATCTGATCATGGTGTTGGAAGCGTGTAATGTGTCTTTCGCCTACGGACCGGAGAAGTGGCCGATCCGGAATTTGAGCTTTCAGTTGCCGGCTCCGCGGCGCGTGTGCATGTTGGGAAGGAACGGAGCCGGCAAGTCGACCCTCATGATGTTGATTAACGGCACGCTGCGTCCGCAGGAAGGGGAAATCCGGGTTTTGGGGAAGCCCATCGATTATTCGCGCGCCGGCCTGAAGGCCTTGCGGCGCACTGTGGGGATCGTCCTGCAGGACCCGGACGATCAATTGTTTGGGGCAACTGTCGAGCAGGATGTGGCATTTGGCCCGTTGAACAACGGCATGGCCCAGTCGGCCGCGCGGACACTGGTTCACGAAACGCTCGACCGCCTCGGGATTTCCCATTTGGCGGACCGGCCGATTCACGAGCTTAGTCTCGGCGAGAAGAAGCGCGTGGCGCTGGCGGGTATCCTGATCCTGCGTCCGAGTGTTATTCTGCTCGATGAACCGACCGCGGGACTGGACTTCGCCGGTGTCACCGCGATGCTCAACCTGCTCGACGAACTGTATGCGGCCGGGACCACTCTACTCGTGAGCACGCACGACACGGACTTGGCTTGCGAATGGGCGGACGATGGGTGGATCCTCCTCAACGGCAAACTGGGGGCGCAGGGACCCATTGAAGATGTCGTACAAGACGACGTCTTGCCGGAGGCTCACCTGCGCGTCCCGGCCGTGGTGGAATTCGGCCGCGCCATTCGAGAGGCGCATCCGGAACTCAGAGGCCGGCCTCTGCCGAAAAATCGGGACGACATGCTCACCCTCATCCAGGAAATCCACGCTGGCAGCAAGACTTTTCGATCGAACGCTTCGCCCCCACTTCGCGGGCCGGACACCACTGCGAAGGAGGGCAAACCATCAATCGAGGCGAAGAGCCTCACATAGCGAAAGAAAATGGGAGACGACAATGGCAGACGACAATGTGAAACCCACTGAAGGCCACGTGCACGAGCACACCCACAAGCACACGCACGAACACCGGCACGGGGACTTGGTGCATACGCACGAGCACGAGCACACCCACACCCACGGGCACGGGGCAAGCGACGAGGGCCATACTCACGATTACGCACCCACACCCGCCGAGAACATACAGGAGGACAAGGAACACGAACACCACCACAACTAAATCCATACGGGTTCAGGGCCCGCCTTCTGCCTCGTCAGGCGCGGCGGGCTGATCCATCTGCCGTCGCCGGGCGTCGTCAGGCGCGCGGGGAAGCGTCAATTGGTGTGCCGGATCGCTGTCCCGCGCCATGAAAAAATATGCCGCACCCACTCACGACCAAGCGGCTGATCATCGGCCAGGTTTCGGTGTGCCTGGGCTGTTGCTGCGGGCGGACGGACCGCGGCAAGCCAGAGGTGCCAGTGGAGTGGCTGAAAGATCAATGGCGCCAGCGGCGACTCCTCAAGACGGTTCAACTGACCATCAGCGGCTGCCTGGGCCCTTGCGATTTGCCCAACGTCATTAGGATCGACTACCCAGCCGCGCGAATATGGCTCGGCCGAATCGAGTATTTCGATCAATATCGCGAAGTCGTAGAGTGGGCAGCGCAAAGCAAGACAGCCGACCGGCTCTTACCCTTGCCCAAGGATCTCCTCACACACACCTTCGATCCGTTTCGGTAGCGTTGGCGTAATGGTTCGGCTTAGAGCCCGGCTATTTGGAGGCGTCGCGTCGCAATTTCCAACAGTTACCGGGTGAGCATTCGACCACGACCGATTCACGACGGTGACATTCCAAGGAGAGTGACCGCAATCTCCGCGGTCACTGACCAGAAGGTGACCGTGAACTGCAATGTATCCGGCTTCTGGGGTGCTAGGCTCCTTCCAACACCCCTTCTGGGTAGTCTTCGCACCAGAGAAACGAGGCAGGAATCCCTATGATGAGCGCCATCATGCTGATGTCGGTATTGCTTGAGGTGCATGGAGTTGTTGTCGACCCTACCGGGCGTCGGGTGGAAGGTGCTTTGGTAGCCTGTGAAAATCAGACGTCTACCACCGACCAGCAAGGTGCCTTCCGGTTCGCGGATAGCGCTGGGTGTGACGCCAAAATTTCGAAGCCCGGGTTTTCAAAGCAGACGGCCACCCTGGACAGTACGAAAGATAATGAGGTCACTCTGAACATCGCACCGGCGAGCGAGCGGGTGGTCGTTTCCGCTGCCGGCGCGCCGGTCGCACTAGAAGAAGCCGGTGTGGCAGCCGAGATTTTCACCGCTAAGGACTTGGAGGCTCGCCAGTATACCCCGGTTTCCGACGTACTGCGCGATGTCGCTGGTCTTAATGTGGTTCAAACGGGCAGTGGAGGCGGGCTCGTCTCTGTTTTCACTCGAGGGGGAGACTCAAACGGAGGGCTGGTTCTACTCGATGGAGTTCCCCTGACAGCTCCTGGGGGCGATTTCGACTACGTAAGCCTGACGACGCCTGGTTTGGAACGAATCGAGGTGGTTCGAGGTCCCGAAAGTGCCTTATTCGGAGCTGAAGCGTCGAGCGGCATCATCCAGATGTTTACGAAGCATGGTGATCCCGAGTCGACCATTCCCCACGGTACCTTCGCATATGATCGGGGGTCGTTTTCTTCCGATCACTGGACGGCCGGCATTGACGGCGGGTTTTCAAACAAGCTCGACTACGCCTTGATCGCCGACCAACACCGAACTACCGGTGAGTTTCCCAACAATGCGTTCCGCAACACCACCGGCACCGCGAACCTGGGATTCCATCTATCCGACAACACCACTCTGCGCGCCATCTATCGCACATGGGACTCCTACTCGGGGACCCCGGGCCAGACCTACTACGGCCTATACGACCTGCAAGCCGATCAGCTTGCTCGAGACGCCGCACTGACCGTCCGGCTGGATGATACACGAGGCAAGCGCTACACCCAGCATGCGACGTTTTCGTACCATCGGAACCGGACGCGGTCCATTGATACCAATCTCGATTCCGCCACAGCATCTGCGCTGGTCACTACGACTCCTGCCTCGGGGCCCGGGACGTTTGACCGAACCTACCTGGCGGCGCTTGTCCCGTCAACAACGGTTGCCCCTGCCCGCACCACTCTGGTCACCGCCAGCACGTATCCGTTCCCCTATGACAGTCTGTCGCTGACGGACCGGACGATTGGCACCTACCAGGGAATCCTGACTCACCGTGGCGGCGATCTGGTAGTCGGCTACGAGTACGAACGTCAGGCGGGCGTGATCTCGACTTATGATGTGGAACGCCAGAATCATGGAATCACGTTGTACGATCAATACGCGCTGGGCCGGTACATCTTTCTTTCCGGGGGCGCCCGGATTGAGCACAGCAGTGTCTTCGGCTCGCGGTTTGCACCTCGGGGCGCAGTGTCGTTTCGGCTGCCAGCCGAGACGTATTTCCGGGTAAGCTTGGCGCGAGGCATCCTGGAGCCGACATTGCTCGAAAGTTTTGCGCGCGAGCAGTACTATGTCGGCAATCCAAACCTCAGGCCCCAGAAGACGGACAGCTTCGAAGCCGGCCTGTTCCGGGAGTGGTTTGGCCGAAGGGTGCAGACGGAAGCTTCCTATTTCCGAAACCGCTACACGGACCTCATTGAGTATTCGTCTGCGACTTACCCGGGTACCTTTCAAAATGTAAACGCCGCGTGGTCGCGGGGAGTGGAGTTGACAGGGTCAGTCCGACTGAAACAAAGCATTGCGCTGCGGGGCGGTTACACCCACCTTCGCACCCGCATTGTCAGCTCTGCGACGGGCAGCCAAATCGGAACCGAGTTGCTGCGCCGCCCGCGAAATTCGGGTTCGGTAGGGCTGCAAGTTACGCCCAGGCGCTGGACGTTCCTGATCGGTGCCCGGTTCGTCGGAGAGCGGGCGGACAACGACTTTTTTTTTGGAGTAAACCGGAACCCCGCCTACCAGTACGCGTACTTGAGCGGGTCGTTCCAGGTGAATAAACACGTGGCCCCGTACGTTCGCGTGAACAATCTGAGCAACGAGAGCTACCAGGAAGCGCTTGGCTATGCGGCATGGAGCCGCAATGCTACCGGAGGAGTTCGAGTCACCTGGTAAGGTGAATTGGGAGATGGCACCCTTTACTCAAGGGTTTTGGCTTTTCTGCGGTCTCGGCGCCTGCGTCTTCGCGGCACTGGCAGTGAACCGCTGGCGGAGCGTCGCGCTGGCGGCGGGGTTCATAGCCACGGCAACCTTGGTTCGGCCCGCTCACATGCCGGATCCAGTCTGGGTGGCAGGGCTGGCGGTGGGTATCGTGATCCTGACATTCGTCCGCCCGAAGGTTATCTGGTTGGCCATCGTTTTTGGAGGAGGTCTTGCAGGCCTATTGAGTTCGCTTCTACAGTCGGAAGGAATCGACATAATCCCCGCGGTGCTCGCCTGCGCCACTTTACTCGCGGTCGCTGCCGCCTACGGCATGAGCCGTCAGGGATTTGCGCCGGCCGCGATACGCGATGACGCTTTGATCCTGGTGGCGGCTCTGGCGCTCCTGTTAGCACTCGCGCCTGGTTTGGCAGCGGGTTGGCGATCCGCAGTGGCGCTCAACGTGGGCGAACGGGGAGGGAGCGCGCGGCCGGTGCCGGTTTGGGTCCTGGTGATTGGGGGAGCGTCGCTGGGTCTCGGCAGTGCTTACTCGGTTTGGAGACGGAATTGAGTTTACTCAGGACATTAGAAAACGGGCTGTTTGCGCTGGGGCAGGTTTTGCGATTCCCAGTGATGGTTTTATTGTGGGTTTGTGTGGGGACGGCGTTGTTCATGGCGAGTGCGTGTGTGGTGGATTTCCTTGCCCGGCGACGCGAACGCCGTGGATTCAACATCGATCTGTGGTTGCAGTCGGGGAAGCTATTGGGGGCGGGCCCGGCGCGCCAGCGTGCTTTGCCGGCGAGCCTGAGGAATCTGCTACTGGACGTGGAGCGAGCGCTCGCAGAAGACACTCTCGGCGCGGGCGGGCTGGAGCACCTGGTCCTGGAGCGCGAGGAGCGCGTGCGCGCCACCTTGACCGGACCCCGAATGCTGGTGAAGGTCGGACCGAGCCTTGGGCTGCTGGGCACGTTGATTCCGATGGGCACGTCGCTGGCTTCCCTTGCGGCTGGGAACCTGGAGGCCATGGCGGGACAGATGGTGGTCGCCTTTACGACGACGATCATTGGCCTGGCGACGGGCACTCTGGCGTATGTTGTGGCGGCAGTCCGGCTGGCTTGGGTAAACGAAGCTGTCCGCGAGCAACGGTATCTTGCCGAGCGCATTTTGCGCGAGCTGGGAAGTTCGCCGGCGGAGCCACCGACTCGCGAGTGGGCCAGGGAGGCGTAACTATGGCGCATTTTCTTCACCTGCCGTCTCCCGAAGAGGCAACCGAAGAGGATCCCCTTTCAGGCATCGCCAACTTATTCGATGTGTCGGTGGTGTTCATTGTCGGCCTGATGATCACGCTGTTCTCGGTCTACCGGATGGGGGATCTGGTCGACTCCAAGAGCGAAGTGACCATGGTCAAGACGAACGCACAAGGCCAGCGCGAGATCATTATCAAGAAGGGCACCAAGATCACGGCCTACAAGGTGACGGGAAAAACCGCGGCGGGCGAAGGAGAGCGCCTGGGCACAGCCTATCGGCTGGCCAACGGACAAGTGATTTACGTCCCAGAGGGCAAATGATCCGCGCACGCTCCGCTTTGTTACTAGCAGTTCTGGCTGCACCGCTGGCCGCGAAACAGGTACACGTTGCGTTCGTGTACTCCGACGGCAATATCCCCGCCACCATGCAGGCCTACAAAGCACTCCTTCGGGAGCGGCCCGACCTGCGCGGGCAGGTGAGCCTCACTTTCCTGACCGAATCCGTTTTCGCGGACGCCAAGGCCACTGATCTTACCGATGCCGACGTGCTGGTTTTCGACACCATGAACCAGCAGATGCTCGATCGTTTCAATTCCGAGCGCAAAGTAGATGTGATTCGGTCCGTCAACCGGCGTGGAAAGGTGCTGGCCGTCGGAGAAGGTCTGCTGTCCAAGGAGCAATATCTGCAGCAAGGCGTGCTATGGGATGACAAAGCGCGCGCCTTCTGGACGCATTCCGGGCTTTCCAATCAGATCGGATTGCTCAAATACACGCTTACGCAGGCTGGCATCACGGGTCTCACCATTTCGCAGCCGGAAACCAGTCTGGATTTCGGTTACTACTATCCGGACGGGCAGCAAGGGCACGTATTTGCGAAGTGGGATGAGTTCGACGCCTGGCGCCGGACGCACGCACCGCGCAAACCCGGCGCCCCCCGCGTGGCTGTTGGCTTCTACAAAGCGAACTACTATTTGGGCGATACGGCGCTGCTGAATGCGATCATCGCGGAGATCGAACGGCAGGGCGCGGAAGCCATTCCCTTTTTCGGATATCCCGATGCGTTGGCGTTTGAGAAAATGCTGCTCGACGAACAGGGCCACAGCCGCGCCGATGTGGCGCTCTCCTTCCTCTTTCGCTTTGCCGACTTCCATTCTTCCGATACCCTACAGAGACTCAACATCCCGGTGATCAATCTGGTCAGTCTGTATGGCCGCAGCGAAAAGGAATGGCGTGCATCGAACACCGGTCTCTCGATGTTCGAGGGGACATTTCAGGTGGCCGTTCCCGAGGTAGCAGGGCTGGTTGCGCCGGTCGTGGTGGGCAGCATGGAAAAGGTGAAGGACCCCGAGAGCGGCTTGACCCTGGTGGTGAGTCGTCCGATCGCGTCGCGGATCACCAGGGCGGTCGAGCGTGGCTTCCGCTATGCTGCGCTCCACGCCACGCCGAATCGCGACAAGCGCGTCGCGCTCCTGTTCTACGACTTCCCTCCGGGGAAAGCCAATATTGGCGCCAGCTATTTGAATGTTGCGGGGTCGCTCGCGAACATTCTGCAGCGGATGGCTCAGGAGGGTTACGACGTCGGCGGAGAAGATTATTCGTCGGCCGCGATTCTCAAAGACCTGTTGGAGAAATCGCGCAATGTGGGGGGCTACGCGCCTGGCGAGCTGGATGCGCTGGTGGCGCAGGGAGACGCGGTGCGCATTCCGGCCGCCGAATACAAGAAATGGTTGAACGGGTATCCTCCTGGTCTTCGAGCCAAAATCCTCAAGGACTGGGGCCCTCCTGAGAAAAACCGGCTCATGACTGTATCTGGCGACCTGATCATTCCGGTGGTTCGCTACGGCAATCTGGCGCTCCTGCCGCAGCCGGCCCGAGGTTGGGGCGAGGGTAACGAGAAACTCTACCATGCCAAAGACCTGGCGCCGCACCATCAGTATATGGCCGCTTATTCCTGGCTTCGGAACGAATTTCGCGCGGACGCCGTAGTGCATGTCGGCACTCACGGAACCTTGGAGTGGCTGGATGGGAAGGACATCGGGCTCTCGGAAGAAGACGCGCCGGATGCGTTGATCGCCGACATGCCCGACATCTACATCTACAACGTCGACGTGGTCGGCGAAGGCCTGGTCGCGCGTCGCCGCGGCATGGCGACGCTGGTTGACCACATGGTGCCCCCCTTCAAGAAAGGAGGGCTCTACCCGGAACTGGCCGCCTTGGGCGAAACCCTCAACGATTACGACAACAACGTGGGCAAGAATCCGGAATTGGCCGAGGCCTACGCCGGAAAGATCCGCGAGCAAGTCGAGAAGCTGGGGATTGCGAAGGACCTCAGTCTCGATCTCTCCAAGCCCAACAGCCTGAATGACCGGGTCATCCATCAGCTTGAAGAGCACATCGCCGACCTCAAAGCGCAGAACATTCCATATGGGCTGCACACCTTCGGACGGACACCGGAAAAGCCCCTGCGTGACACCACCGTCGACGCGATCGTCAGCGCCGACCGTAGCCTGCTGCCCGATAAGGCCGCGGTTCTGGCCGCCGAGATGGACAAGCGCATCGCCGATTCGGGCCCGCGCGAGCTCGACCATCTGATGCGCGCGCTGAGCGGCGGATTCGTCTCGGCCGGGGAAGGCGGCGAGCCCATCCGCAACCCCGATTCCTACGCGACAGGCAACAACTTCTACGGCATCGATCCGGACAAGGTCCCCAAGAAAGCTTCCTGGGAGATCGGAGTCAAGCTAGCCGATCAGATGCTGGCCGATCATGTAAGGAAACACGGCCGCTATCCCGAGAAGGTCTCGTTTGTGATCTGGGGCGACGAGACGATGCGCCACGAAGGCGTGATTGAGTCGCAGATCTTCTACCTGCTGGGCACGCGCCCCGTGTGGAACGATCGTGACAAAGTCGTGGACGTCGAAGTGATCCCGCGTTCCCAGCTCGGCCGCCCGCGAGTCGACATTGTGATTGCCTGCGCCGCCGAGGGCATGTTCAATAACGTCACGCTCCTTATGGACAAGGCCGTGCAAAAGGTCAAGGCTATGGAGGAGGCGGAAAATTTTGTCCGCCGGCACTATCTGGATACGAAGACGGCTCTCATGAAAAAGGGATACTCGGAGAAGGATGCCGACCAGCGCGCCGGTGTGCGCATCTTCGACGAGCCGCCGGGAACCTTCGACCTCAACACTTCGACCATTGCCGCAGCAAGCGGCACGTGGGACTCCGACAAAGGCATGGCGGACGACTACATTCGCAAAATGGGCCATGGGTACGGCAACGGCTTCTGGGGCGAACCCATGGAAGATGTTTTCCGAATGGCGCTCTCAGGAACCGAGCAGGTGGTCCACAGCAGTTCCACGTCTCTCTATGGAGCCCTCGACAACGATGACATGTTTATGTACATGGGAGGCCTGGCGAACGCCGTTCGCAGCATCGACGGCAAGAACCCGGAACTGTTGGTTACGAACACGCGCAATCCGAGCAAGCCCGAGATGACCTCGATGGACAAATTCCTCGGCACCGAGTTCCGCTCCCGCTACGTCAACCCGATGTGGATCGAGGGAATGAAGAAAGAGGGTTACGCCGGCGCCGGCGAGATGCGCGCTTTCGTTGAGTATCTGTGGGGATGGAATGCCACAGTTCCGGATCTGGTGGATGACGCCAAGTGGAAAGAGACGTTTGACGTCTACGTTCAGGACAAAGACAAACTCGGGATGAAGGAGTTCTTCGAGAAGAACTCACCGTTCGGTTACCAGGACATCACGGCGCGCATGGTGGAGACGGTCCGTAAAGGCTATTGGAAAGCGGATGCGGCTACTACCGAGAAGTTGCTCCGCGAATACGTCAAGAGCGTCAACCAGTACGGTGTCGGGTGTTCGGAACACACGTGCGGTAACCCCCGGTTCCAAAAGTACGTGACGGAACAGGCGAAAGCTGTTGGGATCCCGGTGCCTACCATCGAGGGATTCCAGCGCGCCATGGAACGCGCCACGCAATCGAACATCAATGCGGCGGCCAAGGCAGCGGAGGATTTCGTGCGCCGCAACGAAGCGGCGCCGGCGGAGGTCTCGCAAAACGCCGTGCCTGCTCCCTTACAAGGCTACGTGATGGAGATGGAGGAGCGCTCTCATGCGGCGCCGGCACAGGCGTCAGCGGCACCCAGCCCATCGGATTGGGACGGCCTGTGGATCGCCGTGCCGATGTTGGCCTTGCTGTTCGGCTGGCGTTGGCGGAGTGCCCGGCGGTGAGCGTGGACACGCGCGACGGCGTCTCGTCGGCACGACCGGGTTCGGCTACACGCACGTGCCGTTGGCGGCCGGCGTTTTTCGCAATCCACTCCTGGATCGGAATTGCACTCGCTCTCTACGCCGTGTTGATTGGTTTTTCCGGGGCGGCGCTGGTGTTCGAGAACGAAATCACAGAGTCCTCGCAAAGAGAAGTGTGCACCGCATCTGGTCCTCTGCGGGTTGGCCCCGACCAAGTGCTGCAACGGGTCCGTGAGCGATACGCTTCCTGGCGCATTCTGAGCTTGACATCCCCGAACGAGCGGTGCGGGAACTGGAGCGCATACTTGCTGCGCGGTTCCGATGCCCGTCTGGTGATGGTCGATGCGTCCAGTGGCGTCCTCGCCGGGGAGCGTGATGCTCGGGAAGGCGCACTGGGCTGGTTGGCGCGCCTCCACACCAGCCTCTTCTTGGGGCGCCTGGGACGGCTTCTGAATGGCACCGCAGCACTTCTGATTCTGGCTCTCACCCTCACCGGTGGGATCCTCTGGTGGCCGGGTGTGGCCCGCCTCGGGCAGGCGTGGCGCTTGGAGCGCCGGGCGCGATGGCCGCGTCAACTCTGGCAGCTTCACGGCCTCACCGGTATCGTCCTCATTCTATTCTTGACTCCGATGGCGATCACCGGGGCCTATTTCATCTGGCCCGAGAGCTTTGTTTCGGCGGTCGGCCACCTCCTGCCGCGACAGGAGCGCCTCGATTCGCGCCGGCTCGTGAACACTGCGCTCAGCCCCTTACCCTGGTCGGCTCTCATCGCAGTAGCGCGGCACGAAGTTCCGGGGCGGCCTTTGCACCGGCTGCAGCTTCCAGGCGCTCCTGGTTTCCCCGCACGAATCAGTTTCCGCGAGGGGCACGTCGACCAGTTCCATAATGTCAGCAGCGTCCTCCTCAATCCCTACACCGGAGAAGTGCTGCAAACCGACCGGCTGCGAACCCGCCCCGCCGGCGATTCTCTAATCGCTTGGTTCAGCGCTTTCCATTTCGGTGTATTTGACGGCACCAGGATCAAACTTCTGTGGGCGATGCTGGGCACGGCCATGGCATTCCTGGGCCTCAGCGGAGCATTGGTGTGGTGGAACCGGACCGCTTGGAGATCCCACTTTCCCGGCCGGGCACCAATCGTGCGCATCCTCGTCGTGGCCTTCGTCGCAGCCGCGCACCTGTCAGGAGACCCACGTATTGTGAGCCTGTCTTCACCGCAAACCGAGACAGTATACGCGCTCGGCGCCGGCAATCAAATTGTGGGTGTCACCGATGTCTGCGTCTTTCCAGAACAGGTTGTGCACGACCGCGAAGTGGGCCGCATCCAGGTCCTCGGCACATTTTCCAAGCCCGACCTCTCCCGGATCGACGCACTCCACCCGGATCTGATCCTGACCGGCACGGGCTTTCAGCGTGACCCCGCCAAGCGTCTGCGCGCCAGGGGGTATCGCGTTCTGCACTTTGAGCCGCATTCGCTCGAAGAGGTGTTCACGGGAATGGAACAGATCGGCGCGGCGATCGGCAAGAAGCAAGCGGCGCTCGATATGACCCGGCGCTACCGGAAGGAACTCGCCGAGTTGGTGCAGCGAAGCAGCCGAGCGCCCAAAGTGCGGGTCTATCTGGAAATCAATCATGAAGGCCCCTGGACCGTCGGCCGCGATTCCCCACTGAATGACTTGGTCCGCGATGCGGGCGGAATCAACATTTTCGAAGATCGCCCCGACGGCGTTTTCGCTACCAAGCATTCGGAAATCGTCGCGCGCAATCCCGATATCATTCTTTCCCCCATCTGGACCGACGCCAAGATTGGTGGCATTGATGGCATCATTCCGCTCTCGCAGATCTACACTCGGCCCGGGTA
>Ga0335076_10001317_pt1 | contig 23991 bp, 16 predicted proteins | sample Lox_Sample_25_FD_206717 | JGI IMG/M metagenome (GOLD analysis project Ga0335076, IMG submission 206717) | Soil microbial communities from Loxahatchee National Wildlife Refuge, Florida, United States - Lox_Sample_2.5 | ecosystem: Environmental > Terrestrial > Soil > Wetlands | place: USA... | reverse complement strand
ATGGGCAAGCTGATGCGGGTCGTGGCGGGCCGCGCTTATCTGGTCGCGGTGGACATCCGGGTCGGGTCGCCGACGCTGGGCCGCTGGGTCGGACTGGACGTCTCCGCGGACGAGCCCCGCGAGCTGTGGGCGCCGGCAAGCTACGCCCGGGGCTTCTGCGTCCTCTCTGACGTCGCCGAGATCGAGTATCTGACGACCGGCACGTACAACCACGCCGCCGAGTCGGGGATTCGCTGGAACGATCCGGCTATCGGGATCGACTGGCCCGTCCGCGAGCCGAAGCTTTCGGCCAAGGACGCCACGGCCCAGACTCTGGCGGAGTGGCTGGCCAGACCGGAGGCCGCCAACTTCTCGATCGCCGCCGGATAGGACGCGCCAGTCACCTTCGATTCTGGCCGCGCCTCCCGTCGGCGCGACGTGTCGCGCTCGTGCGGAGGCCGGGCGCGGTCACGAATCCTGGTTTCAGGATCAGGTGTGCTACAGTCCGCTGGCTTTGGACACGACCACGACTCCGGCGAATATCGGCGGCCGCTCGCCGGCCGTAGCCGCACTCCTTTCCTTCTTCTGGCCCGGCCTCGGGCAGCTGTATGCGGGCAGGCGCCGTCTGGCGGTGATCTTCGCGATTCCCGTGCTCGTCCTCCTGGCGGTCGTGCTCTACCAGCTCCGCCAAGGCGGGCTCGTCTTCGCGACCCGCTTCATCGACCCCACCTACGCCCTCGCGGCGCTCGTCGTGGTGATCGCTTTCGGGGCCTGGCGCCTGGTTTCGGTCATCGAGCCCTTCGTCGCGGCCGAGCGGGCCCGGCCGGCGCGCACCCCCCAGCGGCTGGTCCTGCTCGCCCTGGCGGCTGTCATCATCCTGTCCCACGGCTACGTGGGCTACCTGCTGGCCGACAGCTACAACGCCGAGAATCAGATCTTCAGCGGCAGCAACGACTTCGCCGACCTGACCACACCGCCGCCCACTACGCCCAGCCCGGGCGATACGATGGGGCCCGCGCCGAGCCCGACAGCCAGCCCCACCGCGGCTTCGGACGGCCGCGTGACGATGCTCTTCACGGGCATGGACTCGGACTCGACCGCCACGACCTCGGGCCGCAGCGACACACATTACGACTCGATCATGGTCGTCAGCTTCGATCCCCAGACCAACTCGATCGCGATGGTCAGCATCCCGCGCGAGGTCGCCGGCTTCCGGATGTATTACGGCGGCAGGGATCCGCTCGGTATCGAGATCACTTACATGCCCAAATACATATCGAAGGGCACGCTCAAGTCACCGGATAGTCCATACATCACTCTGGTCAACGAGGTCCAGTACCTGGTCGGAGTCCATATCGACTACTGGGCGATCATGAACCTGGGCGGCTTCGTCAAGATGGTCGACGCGCTGGGCGGCATCGACGTCAACAACCCGAGCGTGATCGACGACAAGCTGTACGACTGGCTCAACGGCCAGTACGGCGTCTACATACCCGCGGGCGAGCAGCATCTGAACGGCGCCTATGCCCTGGCGTACGCCCGGGACCGCAAGTGCGCCGGTTGCAACGACTACAAGCGGGCCGCCCGGCAGCAGCAGGTCATGCGGGCTCTGCTGGACAAGATGTCGCAACCAGGCGAGGTTCTTCAGCTCCCGACCCTCATCTCCGAGGTGGGCTCCAGCGTCCAGGTCTCGCCCAACTTCAAGGCGGACATGGTGGCCAACTACGTAGACGAGGCCATCAACGTCCCGAGCGGCAACTTCTCGAACGTCGTCCTGGGGCCTCCCTACACGACCAGCGTCCCGTCATCGCTGTCCGGCGGCTCCGACTCCATCTGCCTGAACATACCCAAGACGGCCGCGGAGTCGATCAAGCTGTTTGGCCAGGACAGCCTCTACTACGGCAAGACGATCCCGTCCGACAACTGCCCGTAGCGGCGAGGTCGAGTCAGGTCGGGAGTGGTTGGACGGAGGTCACGACGGTCTGCCCGGCCGGCGGGAGTCCGAACGGCGAGTGTATCGTTCGGTTGCGAGCCGTCCGTCTCCGCTTCAGCGCGGGTCGCGCCGACATCCACCGGGCTTCTGGCGCGATGGCCGGCCCGCCCTGGGTTCAATCGATGGGGAGTGAGGCAGCTTGGTGATCAACCCGGAAGTGGCCGAGACACCGCGCCGCCGAGCGAAGGGCATCCTCCTCTACGGCATGTACGACATCACGATCCAGGACCGCGCTCCCAAGATCCGGATCGGCCTGATGACCGAGGCCCTGGCCCGTCGAGCTCACACCGAGCGGATCACCGGCGGCCGGGCCGGGCGCTTCCTGGCCGCCGGTCGATGGCTGGCCTCGGGCGGGCCGCGCCGTGTCGGCGGGGTTTACGTCGAGACTTCGACGGCCAGCGCGATGCCGACCGATCTCCTCTTTCTCGCGATCATGCGCCTGCTTCACCGGCCCGTCGGCGTCTTCTTTCGCGACGCCTACCAGCTCTTCCGGGACATCCACCCTCGGCTGAGGCGCCGCCAGGTAATCAGCGACTGGCTGTGGCGGATCTCGCTGCCGTTGCTCCGGCGTGTGGCCTCGGTGCGCTTCGCCCCGTCGCCGGGGATGGCCGCGGCGCTGGGCATCTCCGATCCGGTGATGCTCCCGCCCGGCACCGATCCGACCCTGCCCGACCTCGGCATCGGCGACCCCGACGTCGTGGCCACGGTCGCGCAACTGACGCCTGGATCGGGAGTGGATGTGCTCCTCGCCGCCATGGAGCTGGTAAGGCGGCGCCGGCCGGCCGCCACGCTCAAGATCGTCGCCCGGGGCGTCGACGCAGCCACCGAGGCCACCCTGCCGGACTGGGTCCGGGTCACGCCCGGCAACCGCGCCGCCCTGCCCGATCTTCTGCGACCGGCACGTCTCATCGTCCTGCCCCTCCCGGTCAACGACTACACCAGGATCGAGGCGGCGGTCCGGCTGCCGGACTTGATCGGCTACGGCAAGCCCATGGTCGTCACCGACACACCCGTCCAGCGGGCGCTGATCGAGGTCAGCAACGGTGGGGTCGTCACGCCCGATACGGCCGCCGGTCTGGCGGAGGGCATCCTGGCCATTCTTCAGGACGAGGCCCTGGCTCGCCGGCTCGCGGCCGGCGCTCGTGCCTATGCCTGCTCGCCCGGGGCCACGTGGGACGCCCGGGCGGCGACGGTGATCGAGAGCCTCGGTCTTGACTGATCGAATGCCAGCCGAGATAGATCAGACCCGGCCCGCCGCCCAGACGCCCAGAGCCATGGGCACGTTCGCGACCCGAGTGGCCGGCGTCCTGAGCACCGCGGTCGTGCTCTTCGGCATCGCCTTCCTCAGCTCTGTGCTCCTGTCCGCGATCCTCGGACCGACGGCCAAGGGCGAGCTGGTGGCCGTCGTCACCGTTCCCGGAATGATCACCGCAGTGGGTCTTCTCGGTCTGCCCGCCTCCATGAACTACTTCGCCGGACGAGGCCACGCCCTGCCGGATCTGCTCCGGGTGACGTATGTCTCCACGGCGCTGCTGTCGGTGCTGCTCTTCGGCCTGACCTGGGCGGCGCTGCCCGTCCTCGAGCGATCGATCTTCCGGGCCGCCCCGGACGACCTGCTCAGAGCGATCCTGCTCACCCTGCCGCTCTCCACGATGCTCGCGTTCGGGATCGCGCTGCTCTACGGCCGGCAGGCAGTCCGGACGTGGAACATGATCCAGCTCGTCACAGCCGCCTCTTCGCTGGGGCTGATCCTGATCCTGGTGGCCGGGTTGCGGCTCGGCGTCCGGGGGGCCGTCGCGGTCACCATAACCATGAACGTCGTGACGGTCGCGGCGATCCTCGTCGCCCTCCACCGGCTCAGTCGCGCCCGGCCGGCCGGCCTCGAGGTGTCGCCCCGCCGTCTGGCCGCCTACGCGGCTCGTGTCTACCCGTCCAGCATCACCGGCTACTTCCACTATCGGGCGGACACGTATCTGATCCAGGCCCTCGTTCTGAGCGCCACAACCGCCCAGAGGATGCTGGGTCTGTACAGCGTGGCGGTGACGATAGCGGAGCTCGTCTTCTACGTCCCAGACTCGGTCGGAGCCGTCTTCCTGCCTCGAGTGGCCGGCGCCAGCGTTGCCGACGCCAACCGCATGGTCGGCCGGGTCGGACGGCTCGCCACGCTGCTGAGCGTCTGCGTCGCGCTGGCGTTGATCCCCGCCTCATTTGTGGGCATCCACCTCATCCTGCCCCAGTACGTCGACTGCCTGCCGGCCTTCCTGGTCCTGCTCCCCGGCGCCGTAGCGTTCAGCGTCGCCAAGGTGATGATCAGCTTCGTCGCGGGGCGGGGCCGGCCGGGTTTGATCTCGATCGGGACGATCGTCTCGCTGACGCTCAACGTCAGCCTCAACATCGTCCTGATCCCGCTCTACGGCATCGTCGGTGCCGCCCTGGCGTCGCTGGTCTCGTACTCGTTCCAGGCCGCTCTGGCCGTGCTGTTCGCCAGCCATCTGTCGGGCGAGCCACCGTTGAGGCTCTTCCTCCCCGGTCGCGACGAGGTCGTTCTCCTGGCCACGACGCTTTGGCGGCTCTGGGGCGAGGCCCCTCTGATAGGCGGTCTCAGGCCCCGCCTGCGAACGCCGCGCTGAGACCCGGCCGGCGACCCCCCGGCTTCGGACGCCGTCAGCGAACGTCCGGCGAGGCCCAACCGGCCCCCAGCCTGAGGACCTGGTCCGGCCGCCTGACCCGACCACGCGAGGTGTTGGCGGTATCGACGATCAAGTCGGCCGTGTCGTAGATCGCCCCCCAGTCCAGGCGCTTGTGGGGCGTCACCACGACGATCAGGTTCGACTCGCGGAGCAGCGCTTCCAGGCCGACGGTCTTGTGCAACTTGCCGGCAGAGTCGCGAAGCTCGGGAACCAGTGGGTCGTGGTAGGACACCGTGGCGCCACGACTCTCGAGGAGGGCCAGGATGTCCGCCGCCGGAGTGTTGCGCGCATCCTGGACGTCGGGCTTGAAGGCGACGCCGAGGACTCCCACTCGGGAGCCCTTGAGCGCCCGGCCGCGCTCGTTGAGGGCGTCGGCGGCCAGGTCGACGACGTGGCGTGGCATGGCCAGGTTGATGTCGCCGGCCAGCTCGATGAAGCGCTCGACGAAGTCGAACTCGCGGGCCCGCCAGGCCAGGTAGTAGGGATCCACCGGGATGCAATGCCCGCCGACGCCGGGACCCGGCCGGAAGGCCATGAACCCGAAGGGTTTGGTCGCGGCGGCGTCGATGACCTCCCAGACATCGAGACCCATCCGCTCGCACAGTAGCGCGAGCTGGTTGACGAAGGCGATGTTTATGTTCCTGAAGACGTTCTCCAGGAGCTTGGCCATCTCGGCCGCGTCCGGGGACGACAGCGCGACGACCGTGGCGTTGATGTTCTCGAAGAGGAGCTTGGCTCGTGCCGTGGCCTCCGGGGTGGCGCCCCCGACCAGTCGAGGGACCAGCCGCCCCGAGCTGGCCGGATCGCCCGGGTTGACTCTCTCCGGGGCGAAGGCGAGGTCGAAGTCGCGGCCGGCGATCAGCCCGGTTCGCTCGAGGACCTCGCGGAAGGGGCCGTTGGTGGTGCCCGGGAAGGTCGTGGACTGCAGGACCACGAGCTGCCCGGCTCGCAAGGAGGCGGCGACCAGCTTCGCGGCAGCGATGACTGGCGCGAGGTCCGGATCCTTCGACTGCGTTATCGGTGTGGGCACGCAGACGATCAGGGCGTCGAGAGTAGCCAGCGTGGTCGGGTCGGGTGCCGTCAGCCGCAAGCCCAACGTCAAAGCGGCGGTCAGCCGGGCGTCGTCTATGTCGTCGATGGGAGAGTGCCCGGCGTTGAGCTCCTGGACTCGTCCGGGGTTGACATCCACGCCCACTACCGTCAGACCCGCCTCGGTCAGGGCCAGGGCCATGGGCAGGCCGACGTAGCCGAGACCGATGACGCCGACGGAACGGTCCTCTTTCACTGGTCCTCCAGTCGCTGCCCCGCTGGCTCCGCGGCCCCACGCGGATCTCCGGCGGCCAATCCGCCACGCCCGCGGGTAAATGGGAGAGTACCGCGTAGGGACAGGCGGTGCCGGACGTCGGACCGGCGGCGGCGATGCCGGCGAGGTTTGACTGGCTCCTCGGCGCTGTGCGACTCTTGCCCGTCATGAAAGTCCTATTCCTCACGGACTGGTACCCGACTCCCGAGCGGATCTACCACGGCGTCTTCGTGCGCGAGCACGCCAAGGCCGTCCGCGCGGCGGGCGTCGAGGTCACGGTCCTCCACGCACCTGGTTGGAGGGCCGCCCCGGCGAGGGCTGGGGGCTTGCGCGAGGAGCTCGACCCGGGGCTGACGGAGGGCATCAAGACCTATCGGGTCGGCCACCGTGCCGTCCGTCTGCCCGGTCCGCTTCGCCGCCTCGGGACCGCCCTGTCATACCCGAATTACATCTGGAGCGTCGTGCGTGCCTGCCGGCGTCTCCGCGCCGGCGGTTACCGGCCCGACGTCATCCATGCCCACGTCTACAGCGCGGGAGTCCCGGCCGTCGTGATCGGCAAGCTCACCGGCACTCCGGTCGTCATCACCGAGCACTACACGGCCTTTCCGCGGCGGACGCTCAGTCGGGCCTCGGTCTGGATGGCCCGCTACGCCTTCGGCAACGCGGCCGTGGTCATGCCCGTCTGCCTGTATCTCCAGCGGGCCATCGAGGCCTACGGAATCAGGGCCCATTTCGTCATCGTGCCGAACACGGTCGACCCGGCGCTCTTCCACCCGGCGGTCGACCGGGCTGCGAGCGGAAGCGGTCGAGAGGAGCCACACGGCCGGCGGCTGGCCTTCGTCGGCAACCTCGAGCCGAGCGGGCACAAGGGCTTCCCGACGCTGCTGGCGGCGCTGGTCCTGCTCAGCGAGCGCCGGACCGACTGGCACCTCGATGTCGTGGGCGAGGGCCCGACGCGAGAGGAGTACATGCGCCGCGTGGCCGACTCCGGCGTGGCGGCCTCGATAGCTTTCGCCGGGGCCCTGCCCAAGCCCGGCGTGGCCGAGCTGATGCGGAGCAGCGACCTGTTCGTCCTGCCGAGCCGTTTCGAGAACCTGCCGTGCGTGATCATCGAGGCCATGAGCTCGGGCTTGCCGGTCGTGTCGACGACGGTTGGCGGGATCCCGGAGATGGTCACGCCCCGGGACGGGGTCCTGGTCCCGCCCGACGACCCTGTGGCCCTCGCCGAGGCGATCGACCGCGTCCTGACCCGGGCCGGCGAGTACGACGGCGCGGACATATCGGCCCGGGCGCTCGCCCGTTACGGGCTGGCGGCCGTGGGTGCTCAGATACTGGCCGTCTACTCGTCGGTCCTGGCGGCGCCGAAGGCGAGCCGAACATGACCGCCGCCAGTCCGGGCGCCCGCCCAGGAGGGCTGTGAGCGTGCCAGGTCGAGTCCTGATCCTGACGTACCATTTTCCACCGGTCGGCGGCATCGGGGTCCAGCGGACCCTCAAGTACGTGACCTATCTGCCCCGCTGGGGCTGGGAGCCAGTCGTGATAGCCCCGCGCGACCCGGCCTTCCCCCTGCGCGACCAGGCCCTGCTGGCGGCGGTGCCGGAGGGGGTGGAGATCCACCGAACCTTGAGCCTCGAGCCGGCGCGGCTGACGATGTTCGCCCGCCGGGCCATGCCACGCCGAAACGCCGGACCGGCGGCCGGCGCGACGGCCGGCCGCCGGGATGGAGCCTCATCCGCGGCGCCGGGGAACGCCTCGGCCTCGGGTGGGCTGCGATGGCTTGCCCGCTTGGGCGCCAGGGGCTGGCAGAGCGCGTGGGACACGCTGCTGTTCCCCGATCAGGCAATCGCCTGGCTGCCTTCGGCCGTCCGGGCCGGGCTGACCGTGAATCGCCGAGCGCCCGTCGACGTCCTGTATTCGAGCGCCATGCCGGTCTCGACACACCTCGTAGCGGGCCTGCTCAGGAATCGGACCGGTCTGCCCTGGGTTGCCGACTTCCGCGATCCCTGGGTGGACAGCCCGATCCAGGAGACACCGCGGGGGCCAAAGCGCCAGATGCAGCGTCGTACGGAACGCTGGATCGTGGAACGCGCGGACCGCGTTGTCCTCGCCATGGAGGGCCTGCGCAAGATGTTCGCGGCCCGCTATCCGTCGCTGGCCGAGAAGTTCGTGTACATCCCGAATGGCTACGATCTGGCCGACTTCGCCGACCTGACACCGAGCCGGCCTGACCCGGACCGCTTCAGCCTGCTCTTCGCGGGCAGCCTGTACAGACACGGCGAGCTCGAAGCCGTGCTGGAGGGGATCGAGCTGTTGGCCAAACGCCGGCCCGACCTGCGGGCTCGACTCCTCGTCCGATTCCTGGGTCGAGCCAACGAGGAGAACAAGCGAATTGCCGCGGAATACACGGCCCCCGACCGGATTGGCGACGTCCTCCGGTTCGAGGACTTCGTGCCCCGGCACGAGGCCCTGGCTCAGATGGCCGGGGCCGACGCGCTGCTCCAGCTTCGGTCCGCCGAGCCAGGCTCGGAGATGTTCGTCAGCGGCAAGGTCTTCGAGTACATGACGGTCAACCGGCCGATCCTCGCCGTCATGCCGCCGGGCGACGGCCGGGACCTCGTCGACAGCCTGCCCGGCGGGCGGAGCGCCGACGTGGAGCCGGCCAGCGTCGCGGATGCACTGGAGCGGCTGCTCGACGATCCGCCCGTGCCCGGCCCGAGCGACGCCGAGCGGCGCTACGACCGCGTCAATCTGGCGGGTGAGCTGGCGGTCGTGCTCGACTCGGTGGTGGCCGATCCGGCCCGGTCCCGCGGAGGATCGCGCCGGGGCGCCTGATCGATCGGACGACGCGACGCCTCTTCAGGCCCGAGCCCCGAGCGCCATCCAACGGCTACGGGCGAGGATGTCGACGATCCGCTCCGCCGCGTGGCCGTCCCACAAGGGCGGCGGCGAGGCCTCCGGCCGCGACCCCGCGAGCGTCTCCCGGAAGGCTCTCAGGGCGTCGTCGGGATCGACGCCGACCAGCCGGTTCGTGCCGGCTCGAACGGTCGCCGGCCGCTCGGTCGTGTCCCGGAGCGTCAGGCAGGGGGTTCCCAAGACGGTCGTCTCCTCCTGGATCCCACCCGAGTCCGTAAGCACCAGGCGAGCGTCCGCGACGAGGCTGATGAACTCGACATAGGGCTGCGGCTCCACCACCTTCACCCCTGCCGCTTCGAGACAGCGCGTCAGACCGCCGGCCGCGAGGTGGCCCAGCGTTCTCGGGTGGGCGGGGAAGACCAGCGGGAGATCGTGGGCCATCGTCTCGAGGGCTGTCGCCCAGCGGGCCAGCGTGGCCGGGTCGTCGACGTTGGACGGGCGGTGGAGCGTCACGACTCCGAACCTGCCGGGTGCGAGGCCGAGCTCGGCGGCCATCTGCCGGGCCCGGATGCGCGGCATCAGGAGATCGAGGGTATCGATCATCACGTTGCCTACGAGATAGACCCGGGACGCCTCGGCGCCCTCGCGCCGGAGGTTCTCGACTCCGGATTCCTCGGTCACGAACAGATACGAGGCCAGAGCGTCGGTGACGACCCGATTGATCTCCTCGGGCATGCGACGATCGAAGCTCCGCAGGCCGGCCTCGACGTGCGCCAGCGGCACGCCGGCCTTGGCCGAGACGACCGCCGCCGCCAGCGTCGAGTTGACGTCGCCGACGACGACCACCAACTCCGGCCGCTGTTCGGCCACGATCTCCTCGAAGGCGACCATGATCCGGCCTGTTTGCGACGCCTGGCTGCCCGGCCCGACGCCGAGATGAACGTCAGGCCTGGGCATGCCGAGCTGGTCGAAGAAGACATCGGACATGACCGCGTCGTAGTGCTGGCCGGTATGGACCAGGACCGGCTCGAACGCTCCCGGCCGGCCGCGCATCGCCGCCAGGAGCGGCGCCATCTTCATGAAGTTGGGTCGCGCACCGACCACGCACAGGACCTTGCGGGGCATCGCCAAATAGTAGCGGCTGGTTCGCACCCGAATGGACGGAGAGCGGCGCCGTGGCGACGTTCCAGGCATGGCGCCGGTCCGGGCGCGGCGCGGCCGGGCTCGGGCCCTGGCATCATTCCGCCATGTCACCGCGCCGCGCCACCACAACGCCGGCCGGCAGTCCGCGTCGGACCCGGCTGCTCGTCGTGACCAACATCTACCCCACGCCCGACCGGCCGAACATGAGCCCCTTCGTGGCCCGCCGAGTGGCCGCTCTCCGCGATCGGGGGGTCGAGGTCGCGGTCGCGGGGCCGTCGAGCTACCGGGGCAATACGCTGCTGCGGCACCTGAGCATCGCCCGGCGCGCCCTGACGGCCCGAGGTCCCTTCGATGGCGTCGAGTCGCACCCGCTCTACTTTGCCGGCGTCATCGGCCTGCTCGCGGCCAGGCTGCGAAGAGTCCCGATGATCGCCTACGCCCACGGCGGCGACGTCGCCGACTATGCCCTCCGCAACCGCATCCACGGCGCGCTGGCCCGCTGGGTGGCGCGCGGCGCGGCGGCGATCGTGACCAACTCGCGCGACACCGCCGGCCACGTGGCGCGGCTCGGAGCCGCGGCGACGGTCGTCTCCCCGGGGGTCGACATGACCGTCTTCCATCCGTCGGCCTCCGGCGCGAGCGCAGTGGCGTCCCCTGGTCCCGCGGCGGTCGACATGGAACGAGCCCGTCTGGGCGCTCCGGCGGGTCTTCTGGCGCTTTACGTAGGGACCCTGTCCGAGCGTAAGGGCGCCGACACGTTCGCCGCGGGCCTGGACCTGGCGGCGCCGGCCGGCTGGTCCGGGGCGATGGTGGGCGAGGGCCCACTTGGCGCGGCCATCTCCGCGGGTCACCCGGGCCTCGGGCTGTTCCCCCCGGCGCCACCGGCCGAGGTGGCCGCCTGGATGCGCGCGGCGGACGTGGTCGTCGTGCCGTCGCGGCGCGAGCCCCTGGGGCTGGCGGCCGTCGAGGCCCTGGCCTGCGCCACTCCAGTCGTGGCGGCGCGGGTCGGCGGTCTCGTCGAAGTCGTCCGCGACGGCGAGAACGGTCTGCTGATCCCGCCGGATGACCCCGCCGCGCTGGCCGCGGCCCTCGACCGGCTTCGGGACCCGAAGCTTCGGGCAAGGCTCGGAGTGGCAGGCCCGGCGTCGGTGGGCGACCACGACATCGCCGCTGCCGCAGCCCGGATGGCCGAGGTCTGGGCCCGCCTGGGCGTCGTCGCCTGACGCCGCCCCGCCAAGGGAGCGGCCCGACTCAGACGATCGACGTTACCAGCAACGTCGCCGACAGGACCACGAGCAGCGCGGTCCCGAGCCAGCCCACGATCAGCAGGAACCGCCCGCTGACCAGCGGCCCCATCAGGGTCCGGTCCGATGAGAGGCGCATCACGAAGACCAGCACGAAGGGCAGCAGGATGCAGTTGACCATCTGCGCCGTCAGCATGACCTGGACCAGACTGCCGGCGGGGACGATGAGGATGAAGATCGCCGCGAACGCGACGAAGAAGATCATCAGGCCGTAGAAGGCCGGCGCCTCGCGCATCCGCCAGTCGACCCCCGTCTCCCAACCGAAAGCCTCGCAGGCGGCGTAGGCGCTCGTAAGCGGCACCACGCCGAGGCCGAGGAACGAGGCGGCGAGCAGCCCTATGGCGAAGAGAGCCGTCGCCGCGGATCCGGCCAGGGGCGTCAGGGCGCCGGCGATCTGGCCGACCGCGCCGGGAGAGTTGGTGTCGATCTGCGTGTGCGCCGAGAAGACAGCCGCGGCGCAGGCCACCAGGATGAAGGCCGCGATCAAGTTGGTCAGCAGCGCGCCGAAGCCGACGTCGATCCGCTCGCCGACGAGATCCTCGGGACCCAACCGTTTGTCCGCGACGTACGACTGGATGAAAGCCTGGCCCCAGGGAGTGATCGTCGTTCCGACTGTGGCCACCACGGCGACCCAGTAGCCCGGCAGCGACGACAGCCGGGGAATGACAAGCGAGTTGGCCGTTCGGCCCCAGTCGGGGTGAGCCATCACAGCCGACACGAAGTAGGCCAGCGAGACGCCGATGCCGACCGCGACGAAGATGTACTGGACCCATTTGTAGCTGCCTCGAGTCAGCAGCACCACGACTACGACGGCGGCAATGAGGGCCCCGATCCAGCTCTGAAAGCCCATCAGCGTCACCGCCGCGCCGCAGCCGGCGAACTCGGCCACGATCGACCCCACGTTGGCGATGAGCATGGCGGTGATCATGAAGGCCGCCCAGCGAACCCCGTAGCGCTCCCGGACCAGCCCGGCGAGTCCCTGACCGGTCGCCAGCCCGAGCCGGGCCCCGACTTCTTGAGTGAAGAACAGAACTATCTGGCTGACCAGCAGCACCCACAGGAGGTCGTAGCCGAACTGGGCGCCGGCGACCGAGTAGGTCGTGATGCCGCCGGCGTCGTTGTCGGCGAAGCCGCTCACCAGGCCGGGGCCGAGGACGCTCAGGATCGCTGCCAGCCGGACTCTGTTCGCCGCCCGCGGGGAAAGGGCGAAGACGGGCTTCCTCATCTATCCGCCTGCCCCGAACGGCTGAAGAGCCGCGGCAGGCGACGCTTCGTGGGTTGGGGCAGGAGGGTGTCGATGGCGTCGTCGACCGTAACGATGCCTTCCAGGTGGCCTTCGCCGTCGACGACGGGGACCGCCAGCAGGTTGTACCGGGCCACGACCTCGGTGACCTCAGCCGTGCTCGCCCCGGTCTGGACGGCCACGGGCTCGTCGAACATGAACTTCGAGATGACTACGTTGGGCTTGGAGACGATCAGGTCGCGCAGCGACAGGACGCCCGCCAGCCGTCCGTCCGAGTCGGTCACGTAGACGTAGTAGATCGTCTCGGCCTTGGGCTCGAGCTCGCGCAGCCGATCGATCGTCTGGGCGGCAGTGAGCGACTTGGGAACGGCCACGAACTCGGTCGTCATGATGCCGCCGGCCGTGTCTTCGTCGTACTCCATCAGCTCCTGGACTTCCTCGGCTTCGTCCTTCTCCATCAGGCCGAGGATCTCCTCGCGGCTCTCGTCCGAGAGGTCGGCCACCAGGTCGGCGGCCTCGTCGGGGTCCATCTCCTCGAGGATGTCGGCGGCACGCTCGGGCTCGAGGTCCTCGAGGATGTCGACCTGGGCCTCGGGCTCCATCTCGCCGATGGCGTCGGCCGCGGCCTCGTCGTTGAGGGCGGCGATGACGCCGACGCGGTCGCTGCGGCTGAGCTGGTCGATGATCGTGGCCAGGTCGGCCGGGTGGAGCTCGGCCAGGCCCTTGTGGGGGACCCGCAGCTTGACGCTGGCGATCGTCCTCTCGACCGGATCGACGTCCTCCCAGTCGATGTAGCGCTCGGGTACGTCGCGATGGAGACCGCGGGCGATCGTCCGCCAGGGGCCCTCTATGCCCAGCCGGCGGAGCAGTCCGGAAGCGCCGACGTCGACCGCCACCAGGTGGAGCGAGCCTTCGACCTCGTCGAGGCGGAGGTCGTTGACCCGGACGACCTTGCGACCATCGATGTCGACGATCTGGCGATCCATCAGGTCGCGCTTGAGGCGGATCTCGTTGGGCCGCTGGTGGAACTTCGTGATGTCGATGGCCGACGTGCCGAGCGTGGCCCCGGCGGCGTCGAGAGCCGACACCGAGTTCCAGTGCAGGAATATCTCGCGCCCGTTGTTCTTGACCACGATGCCGGTGACGGGCGGGTACTTATCGCCGATGGCGACGATAAGGTCGGCTACGGATCCGATCGGCTCACCCTGCTGGTCGCGCACGGGCCGGCCGATTGCCTGGCTCAGATAGAGCATATGCCACCTCGACGGCGGGTCCGTCCCGCCCGTCGGTGGCTCCCGGGGAGGGCGCCGCTACAGGGTTGGGCGGACCAGGTTGACGACTCCGGCCGGAGACGCGCCGGGGGCGCGTCCGGGGCCGCTGGTACTGGGTCCGGTCTCCACTGAGGGAGCGATCCTCCAATGCGGGTATTGACGATCGCGAGGGACACGGAAACACTCACCCTCGGGTCCAACCGAGTGTAGTCCGGGTCCGGCTGGCGGGTCAACGACACGGCATTCGGGCGTGTTCGCCGAGCGCCGGTAGCCCCTAAGTACCCCGCGATCTAGCTCGGACGTACGGTCGGGAAACGGCGGACATCGATCCCAGGAGGAGCATCCTTTCACCGTGAGCCTGTTCCGCGGCCAGGGCTCTCCTGGCGACGATCCAGGAGGATGGCCCCCGCGTGTCCTCGTGACCTGGGCGCTGCTCGGCATCTCCGTCCTGCTGCTCGTCGGCAACGGTCTGGTCGAGTTCTTCCTCAACCACGGCGACGTCACCAATCTGGCCCTGTCCGTGGCGGTCACGGGCCTGGTCGCCTCGGCGGTGATGAACGCTCGGGCCTCGGGCGTCGAGGTCGAGCGGCGCAACTCCGAGGCGGAGAGCTTCGGCCGGTTGCTGAGGGCCCTGTCGAGATCGGTCTCGCCCGACGCCGTCGTGGAGGCCATCGTCCACGAGCTGGGCGCCGCCACCGCCGCCGATCACGTGGCCGTTGTCCGGCTTCGGCCGGGGAGCAAGGTTCTCGACGTGGCCTTCGTCTCGATGCTGCCGGGCACGCCGACCTCGAATACTGTGATGCAGCTCCGCCAGCTGGACCCCGTGGAGTCGCGGCATGCCAGGGCGGTGCCCCGCCGGGCGGACGATGGAGTGGCGATCGCGATCGAGGAGGGCGGTCCCGACACGCTGTGGCACGAAGGCGGACAGCTCGATCCCTGGACCTGGGACGGAGACGCCACCGCCGAGACACGCGGCATGCCGGCGCGATCGCAATTGACGTACTCGGGCGCCAGCTCGAGCGCGGCCCGCGACGTCGCCGAACGGATCGCCCACCGGCTCCGCGAGGACTACGGGCTGCGCAACACGCTCGCGGCGCCGCTCCAGTCCGGCCGGTCGGTCGCAGGCGCCATCGTGCTCTCCCGTCGGACGGGCGAGGCCTGGCCCGAGGCTGCGGTCAGGCTGCTGTACGCCGCCGCTGCGGAAGCGTCGGCCGCTCTCGCCCGCGTCTACTCGCACCAGGCGGCCGAGTCCGAGGCCCGGACCGATCAGCTGACCCAGCTGCCCAACCGCCGCTACTTCGACGAGTACTGCCGGCTGATCGCCAGCCGACGCCGGTCTACCGATCGGGTGGCGATCGTGACCATCGACGTCGACCACTTCAAGCTCCTCAACGACCGCTATGGCCACCAGGTCGGCGACGTGGTCCTGAGGTCGATCGCCAACGCCATCCAGTGCTCGGTCCGCGACGAGGACGTCCCCGTGCGATTCGGCGGCGAGGAATTCCTGGTCCTGCTCCGCAATCCGGCCGAGGGGGTCGCGCTCGAGATCGGCGAGCGGATCCGTCAGGGCGTCCGCCAGCTTGACCTTTCCGACGCGGGCGTGGGGGAGCGGGTCACGGTCTCGGTCGGAGTGGCGTCCGGCCAGTTCTCCGACGAGGCCATCGACGAAATCGTCGAGCGCGCCGACCGGGCCCTCTACTCGGCCAAGCGGACCGGCCGCGATCGGGTCGTCGAGGCCTGGCAATCGGAGGTCGTCCAGTAGTCGATCGGGCTGGCTCGCCGAAGCTGGCCGCCGGCCGCGGCGCGCGATACGCGGCCAACGGCTGCCCGCGGCGGCCCGGTTCGTGAACGCCGCTACCATGATCCAATGGCCGCGCCCGAGACGCCCCCGATCCCCTCGAATGCCGAGCTGGCCCGCGTCTTCCACGAAATCGGCGACATGCTCGAGGTCAAGGGCGAGCTTGTCTTCAAGACCGTCGCCTACCACAAGGCGGCCGACGCGATCGCCCACAGCCCGGTCGAGGTCGCGCGCGCCTACCTGGCCGGCCAGCCGCCGCGAATCGCCGGCGTCGGCGAGGCGATCGCGAAGAAGATCGAGGAGCTGGCCAGAACAGGCCGGATGGAGTTCTACGACCGGCTTCGCGAGGAGGTTCCGCCCAGCCTGGTGGCTCTACTCGAGATACCCGGGATCGGACCGCGGACGGTCAGGCAGCTGCACGACGAGCTCGGCGTCGAAACGCTGGACGATCTGCGCCGGGCGGCCGAATCGGGTCTGCTGCGCGGCCTCAAGGGCATGTCGGAGAAGACCGAGCAGGAGGTTCTGGCGGGCATCGCCGCGCTCGAGACCCGCCAGGAGCGGATGCGGCTGGGCCAGGCCGAGGCGATCGTGGAATCGCTCCTGGCCGATCTGGCCGGCGTGCCGGGGCTGCGGTCGATCCAGCCGGCCGGCTCGTATCGCCGCCGCCGCGAGACGGTCGGAGACCTTGATCTGCTGGCCGAGACCGACCGGCCGCTCGATCTCGTCGAGCGTTTCACGACCCTCGGATCCGTCGATTCGGTGATCGCCAGGGGGCCGCACAAGGCCGCGGTCCGGCTGCTCCGGGGACCCCAGGTCGATCTGATGATCATGCCGCCCGGCGAGGCCGGCACCTACCTGATCCACTTCACCGGCTCCAAGGAGCACAACGTCCGGCTGCGCGGCATGGCCCGCGACATGGGCTGGAGCCTGTCCGAGAAGGGCTACCTGCGGCTCGGCGAGGACGGCGAGCCGCTCGGCGGCGACGAGGGCGAGCTGCGGACCTTCGCCACCGAGGCCGAGGCCTACGGCTTCCTCGGCCTGCCCTTCATCGAGCCCGAGCTGCGCGAGGACCGCGGTGAGGTCGAGGCCGGGCTGGCGGGCACGCTGCCACGGCTGATCGCCCGGGCCGATCTGCGGGGCGACTGCCACAGCCACTCCGACTGGTCGGACGGGGTCCACTCGATCGAGCGGATGGCCGAGGCCGCCCGCGAGCGCGGCTACTCATACCTCGTACTGACCGACCACACCCTCAGCCTGGCCATCGCCCGCGGCCTCTCGACCGAGCGGGTGGAGATGCAGCGGGCGATCGTGGCGGCGCTCAATCGCCGCTTCGAGGCCGAGGAGGCCGCCGGCACGGCGCCGCCGGCAACGCCGCCGGAAGGGTTCAGGCTGCTCCATGGCTGCGAGCTGGAGATCCGGGCGGACGCCACGCTCGACTATCCCGACGAGTTCCTGGCGCGCTACGACCTGGTCGTGGCCTCGGTCCACGTCTCGCGCCGGCAGACCCGCGAGCAGCTCACCGCCCGCACGATCGCCGCCATCCGCAATCCCAACGTCGACGTGATCGCCCACCCGGCGGGCCGGTACATCGGCTCGCGCGACGACCTGGACCTGGATTGGGACGCCGTCTTCGGCGCAGCCGCGGCAACCGGCACCGCCCTGGAGCTCAACGGCTCCGACGAACGGCTTGACCTTTCCGACGTCCGAGCCCGCCGCGCGGCCGGGTTCGGCTGCGTCTTCACCATCGACTCGGATGCCCATCGAACCGAGGAGCTGGACAACCTGCGCTGGGGGACCGCGATGGCCCGCCGGGCCTGGTTGACCCCCGAGGTGGTGATGAACACCCGATCCAGAGCCGGCCTGCTCGACTGGGCGGCGGGCAAGCCGGATCGCGTCAGCGCGGCCGCGGTGAGGTAGCGCTCCAGACCCCGGAACCTCGCGATCGGGCCGGGTTTCGTACCATGGTCGCATGCAGCAACGCAACGCCGCCCGCGAACTCGGGCTTCTGGTCGCCTCGATCGCCGTTCTGGTCCACTGGCTCGACCCGGCTCCGGCCCTGGCCGTGACGCTGTTGATCGCCGCCGCGGCCGCCGCCGCGACCGGCTGGACAGTCGGGGAGTGGTTGCCTTGGCGGATGCCACTCATCCCCATGGTGCTGCCCGCCCTAGCGGCCGCCTCGATCGCCGGCATCGCCCGCATCCTCTCCCCGTGGCCCTGGCTGGCGGTCGACTTCGCCGTCGGCTGGGGCGTAGTGGCCTGGGCCTTCAGCCTCGAGACGGCCCCCGACGTCATCGCCCCGGCTGAGACCGTGCCCCAGCAGCTCTCGGACGCGTTCGGAGCGGCCGTCTCCGACACTGCCACGGCGGTCCGGCTGCGGGCCAGGCGGCGCGCCGAGTTTGACCTGGCCCAGATCGTGGCCGAGCCCGTGGTCCCGGACGAGCGCGATCTCCCGCCCCACCCGCGGCCGCTGGCCGTGAGCTTCGGCGCCGTTGCCCTCGCCTTCCTCGGCTTCGTCGCCGCCGGCGGACTGGTTCCGGACGGACTTGCCATGGAACGTCACTCCCTGTCGACGCAGCAGATGGCGGTCTTCGTGGCTCTGAGCGCGGCCGTCGCCGGCGTCGTCGGCTACCGGCTGGCCGCCCTGGCCTCGCCCCAGCGCTCCGACAGGATCGTCCGCGTCGTGGCCTTCGGCGAGTACGCGGTTCCCGTTGGCATCGCCACCTTCCTGCTCCGGGCCATGGGCCTGCCCCGGCTCTTCATCCCGGCCCTTCTGACCCTCGTCGTCTACATGATCACCGAGTTACGCGGGGGCGAGGATCCGCTCTCGACCGACATACCGTTGATCCAGGAGCTGGGCCTGCTCTTCCTCGCCGGTCTGGCGATCCTCGTCTGGGGCCTGCTGGCCGGCTAGCCCAGGCTGACGCCGGCGCTCCGATCCGTTTATTCCGGCCGCGGCACGGTCCTGGGTATGCCCGGGACTGTCGTACCGGCGTGCGGCAGGCCCGCGGCAGGCCGATACTTGCGGCGTGGTTCGCCAGGTTGTCGCCACTCGTTACGTCACCCCGTTGCGCGAGGGCGGGTCGCTGCCGGCCGTGGTCGAGGCCGACGACGACGGCCTCTACGTGGCCAAGTTCCGCGGCGCCGGACACGGCGAGAAGGCGCTCGTGGCCGAGCTGCTCGCCGGCGAGATCGGCCGGGCCCTCGGCCTGCTGGTACCCGAGATCGTCCTGGTCGACTTCGACGTCCGTCTGGCGGCCGCCGAGCCCGATCAGGAGATCCGGGAACTGCTCCAGCGAAGCAGCGGCCTCAACGTAGGCCTGGACTTCCTCCCGGGCGCGCTGGGCTTCGATCCGGCTGCCGGGTTCGTGCCTCCGCGCGAGCTTTGTGCAGCCGTGGTCTGGTTCGACGCCTTCGTCACCAACGTCGACCGCGATGCCCGCAACGCCAATCTGCTCGTCTGGCACCGGCGTCTGTGGCTGATCGACCACGGCTCGGCGCTGTACATCCACCACACCTGGAAGGATGCGGCCGCCCACGCCCGCAAGCCGATGGCGGCGATCAGGAACCACGTCCTGCTGCCGATGGCGGATTCGATCCTCGAGGCCGACGACCGGCTGGCGCCCCTGCTGACGCCCGAGCTGTTCGCCTCGCTGGTCGAGGCGGTACCGGACGACTGGCTGGCCCCGGAGGACGGCCTGGCCGATCCGGCCGCTCATCGGGCGGCCTATCTCGACTACCTGACCCGCCGGCTGGCGGTCCATCGCAAACTCGCCGAGGAGGCCGAGCGTGTCCGGACAGGAGCGTAGCCCCTTCGCCTACACCATCCTGCGGGCCGTGCCACGCGTGGAACGGGCCGAGTTCATCAACGCCGGCGTGGTCGTCTACTGCCGCGAGCGACGCTTCCTCGACGCGCGGACCGGGCTCGACGCCGCGCGGCTGATGGCCATCGCCCCCGACTGCGACCCAGAGGAGATGACCGCCGAGCTGGCCGCAATCGAGCGCGTGGCCCGCGGGGACGCCTCCGCGGGTCCGATCGCGGCCCTGCCACAGGCCGAGAGGTTTCACTGGCTGTCGTCGCCGATCAGCACCGTTGTCGGGCGTTCGGAGGTTCACACCGGGCTGACCGCCGATTGCCGGGCCACCCTCGACCACCTCTTCAGGACGATGGTGATGACGCCCGGGGCCAGGCTGCCGCGCCACCAGGGCTGGAGCCGGAGCGGCCGGCTGGCGGGCGTGCCGGATCTGGCCGGCCGCGAGATTGCCCGGATCAGGCGGCTCCACTACGTCTTCCAGGGCGAGGTCAATTCCAGCGACGGCCCCATCGAGCTGACCTTCGCGGACGGTTCGGTGGTCATGTGCGACGCCGCCGCGGATTGGACGCTCGAGTTCTTCGGCACGGCCTGGGTCGATCCGCTGCCGGAGCCGCTCGGTGAGCTGGACCGGGCGTACGTCGACCGGTACGGGCGCTGGGCCGCCTACGACGTCACCGCCATCGCCCCGTACGGCTCGCTGGCCGGCTCCACCATCCAGCAGGCGATCCCGCAGTTCAACGACCTCCTGGAGCTGACGGGCCTGGTTATCCGGACGGCCGACACGGTCCTGGACCTCCAGCAGTGGGCCGGCGAGCTGCGGGCCTTCGTCCACCGCGTCTGAACGGAGCGTCGGAGAGCCCGCGTTGACAGAGCCGGGCTCGGATGCTAGAAAGCATGGTCCGGACGGGAGCCTTCCCGTCTCGATCGGCGTGCTTTCCGCGAGGCGGCGGCCACCGTCACCTCGCCGCTTCAGTCTCCCGGCGCAGCTCACGAAAGGAACCTCATCCTTGGCTTTCCCCGAGATCGAAAAGACCACCGGCGGTAATACCGTCCGGATCAAGCGTCAGCTGGCGGAGCAGGCGATCGACCACGCCGCGGCCGGTGCGTGGGCCGAAGCCGCCGAGGTCAACCGCAAGATGCTCGAGCTCGGCCCCGACGCCGAGACCGAGAACCGTCTGGCCAAGGCGCTCTGGGAACTGGGCGAGCTGGGCGAGGCTCGCGAGCACTACCAGATAGCCCTGGCCCTCGATCCGACCAACCGCATCGCCGAGAGGAACATCGAGCGGCTGCGCGTCCTGATCAGCGAAGCCGGCGACAAGAACGCTGCGCCGGAGAAGGCCGGCAAGGCAGCCGTGGCGATCTTCGTCGAGGAGACCGGCAAGACCGGCTTCGCCATGCTGACCGACCTGGCTTCGCCTCGGGCCCTTGCCCACGTCAATCCCGGCGACGCGGTCGAGCTGGTGGCCGAGGGCAATCGGCTCTTCGCCGAGGCCAACGGCACCCGCATCGGTATCGTCGAGCCCCGCGTGGCGGCCCGGCTGCTCAAGCTCCTGGCCGAGGGCAACAAGTACTCGGCCGGGATCACCTCGCTCGGGGACCGCGACGTTCGGATCGTCGTTCGCGAGGTCTTCCAGGACCCGCGCAACTACGGCAAGGTCAGCTTCCCGACGGCTGCCCGCTCCTCGGACCTGCGCCCCTACACGAAGGGCACGCTGCTCCGCGAGGAAGAGCTCATGGAAGAGGAGCTCGAGGACGACGAGGAGGACGAGGAGATCGAGGACCTCGATCGCGTCCTGCCGGCCGAGGTGACGGGCGAGGAAGCCTTCGAAGAGGAAACCGACGAGATCGAGGAGCCGTAGCGGTCTCGCGGCCTGGCCGCGCACATCGAGCTGAGGAGGACAGATCGGGTCGAAAGGTTCGAGGCGCGGCGGGATGGCCCGCTCGGGCTGAGAACTCCTGCCCGGCCGCCGGTCCGTCTGTCACAATTGGGCCATGGTCGGGCGCGCCGCCACTAACCCCGAGCCTGTGCTCGCCAGCGTTCCGTCGCTGCCCGCTTTCGAGCGGCTGGCCCCACCCGCGGCCGCGGCCGAGTTCGTGGCCGCTATCGAGGCCTGGACCAAGCCGGGCGAGGTCGTCCTCGACCTGAGCGGCCGGGGCGGCTGGGTGGCCCGGGCCGCGATCGCCGAGCAACGCCGCGCCGCCGACTACGAAACCTGGCCACTGACCCGGCTGCTCGCCGACGTCGTCCTCCGACCGCCCGACATCCGCCAGATCGACTCCGCGGTCGCCTCCGTCGCGGCCGCCCCGCTGTCCGGATCGACGGTCCGGCGGACCATCGACGCCACGTACGCCAGCATGTGCCCGCGTTGCGGGCGGCCCGTGATCCTGGATGCGATGGTCTGGCAGCCCGTGCCCTCGACGCTGGGTCCCGACGGCAGCGCCGGGGCGCGCAAGTCGGGCCGTGGTAGGGGCAAGAGCGCGCCGATCTCGACCGCCGTGGCGGCACTCCCCGATCTCCGGTCCGGTCCGGACGAGCTGCTCCGGCCGCTGGCCCGGGAATACCGTTGCGTCCAGTGCCACGCCAAGGAGGGCGGGGAGGAAACCAGCTCGGCCGACCCGAGCCTGGGCGACGTCCGGCTGGCGGAGTCGATCCCGGCCGAGGGCGACAACCGCGAGTGGATGCGCCGCCGTTTCCCCGCGCCGCGACCGACCCACCCGCTGGTCGACCAGCTGCTCGATCTCCACACCGCCCGCCAGCTGCTCGGGCTGCGCGCGATCCTGAACGCCATCGACGCCGACGATCGGGTCGGGACCGTCAACGCGGTCCTGCGCCTGGCGCTGCTCCACGCGGTCCTCCTGGCGAGCCGGCTCAACGTCGGCCGCGGCAAGCCGGCCCCGATCCGGGTCTCGAACGGAGTCCTGAAGGTGCCGCCGGCTCGCGAATGGCGCGAGCTGAACCCGTGGCAGGCCTTCGAGGCGGGAACGACCCTGGTCAGGGACTTCGTGCTGCGCCTCGAGTCGGGGACGCCCAGGTCGGCCATGGCCCGGCCCGGCCCCGACATCGAGGCCCTCGAGGGCACGACCGCGAACGTCACCGTCGCCGAGACCACGCCTGCCTCTCTACGCAAGCTGGGGCTCCACGGTGAGCGGATGGCCCACTCGGGCTCGTCGTCGCGGGCCCGGCTCCTGCTCAGCCAGGCGCCGCTGCGCTGGACGCCGGAACGCCTGGCCGCGGCGTACCACGGCACCGGCTGGATCTTCGGCGCCGCGGCGGTTTCGCTGCTGCCGTACCTGGATCTCTACCATCCGGCGAGCCACGCCAGCCCCGCCGAGGAGTCGACGGACCTCGCCCGCGCCGTCGGCCGCACTCTGGCCGTGGCCTCGCCGGTACTGGCCCAGTCGGGCCGGGCTGTCATCCTCCTCGACGACGCCGAGCCGGCGACCCTCGTGGCCGCGGCTCTCGGCGGCGCGGCCGCGGGCAGCCGACTGGTCGACGCACGCCTGCACAGGGGAGACGACGCCAGCCCGGCCGTGGCCGTCTTCGTGCCAGGCGCCGGCGTCATGGCACCAGGCCCGCGGACCCGGGCGAACCGGCCGCTGCCGCCCCTGGCCGGCGGGGCGGGCGATCCCGGCACAGTCCGGGGCCGGGGCGTCTTCGCCCCGCCCGAGCGGCTGGACGAGGGCCCGTTCCGGACGGCTGTGGCCGGCCAGGCCGTGACCGAGGCGGCCGTCGAGGTCCTCAAGGCCCGCGGCGAGCCGGCTACCTTCGATCAGATGCTCGGCGATCTGCTGATCGGTCTCGACGAATCCGGTCAGCTGGCCCGGCTGGCCCGGGTGCTCCGGCCGTCTGGCGCGCGTGACGGCTGGTCGGCCTGGGTCGAAGGCCTCGACGTCGGGCCCGGGTCTGGCCACACGGCCGCCGACGCGAACGTTTCGGGGGCAAGCGGGCCGGTCCCGGGCGCGGTGCCGGGCTCGACCTCGCCCGGTGCGACTTCGGAGGCGGCAGTCCGGGTCAGCCCGGCTGTGCCGATCCTGGGGGCCGACGAAGCGTCGGCCGCGGATCCGGTCAGCCAGCTACTGGAGATCGTCCACGGCGAGCTCGACCGGCCGAACAACCGTCGCATCCGCCAGATCGAGACCGGCCAGTACTGGCTGGCCTCTGACGAGGATCTGAACGTCGCCGCCCAGCCCCTCGCCGACCGGGTGGAGTGGGCGGTCTTCTCGTTGCTGTCGTCGGGCGGTCACCTCAGCGAGCGAGCCGCCGTCGAGCGCACCGAGGCCATGTTCAAGGGTCACGACGCGCCGGACATGGCCCTGGTCGAGGCCTGTCTGGCGAGCTACATGGCCGCTCACAGCACCGCCGAGTCGGTCTTCGGCTTCGAGCAGCTCGAAGGCCGGACGATCGAGCACGACCGGGTCATCGCCCTGCTCGCCGACCTTGGCCACCGGCTGGGGATGCGAGTCTGGATCGGCAAACGCCAGCAGACGCGCCGGGTCGACGGCCGGCAGCTCTCGTCCTGGCTCGACCTGGCCGAGCTCGAGGTCCACCTGCCGCTGATCACCTGGGCGCCCGAGGGTGAGCTGGAGCGCGTCGACTGCGCC
>Ga0335076_10001316_pt1 | contig 24003 bp, 21 predicted proteins | sample Lox_Sample_25_FD_206717 | JGI IMG/M metagenome (GOLD analysis project Ga0335076, IMG submission 206717) | Soil microbial communities from Loxahatchee National Wildlife Refuge, Florida, United States - Lox_Sample_2.5 | ecosystem: Environmental > Terrestrial > Soil > Wetlands | place: USA... | reverse complement strand
AGCCCTGACCGTGATCCGCCTGCTGCCAGTCGCGTTGCTCGTAGCGCTCAGCGCCAGCCCGCCGGCGCCCGCCGCCGCCCCGATCCCGGCCCCGCCCGCGGTGAGCGCCCGCGCCTACATCCTCCTCGACCACTTCAGCGGCCGGGTGCTGGCGCAGGATCGCGCCGATGAGCGCGCGGAGCCGGCGAGCCTCACCAAGCTCATGACTGCCTACGTGGTCTTCAAGGCCCTCGAGGAGGGACGGCTGAAACTCGGCGATATGGTGACCGTGAGCGAGCACGCCTGGCGCGCGGAAGGCTCGCGCACCTTCGTGCGGGTCGGCACCCAGGTGCCGGCCGAGATTCTCATCAAGGGCATGATCGTGCAGTCGGGCAACGATGCCACCATCGCGCTCGCCGAGCGCATCGGCGGCACCGAGCCGGCGTTCGCCCAGATCATGAACGAGTACGCGCGGCGGCTCGGCATGAAATCGAGCCACTTCGAGAACAGCGACGGGCTGCCCTCGCCCAATCACTACACCAGTGCGCGCGACATAGCGACGCTCTCCGACGCGTTGATCCGGGACTTTCCGCAGTACTACCCGCTCTTCAGCCTGCGGGAGTTCATGTGGAACAACATTCGCCAGGGCAACCGCAACACGCTGCTCAGCAAGGATCCGTCGGTGGACGGCCTCAAGACCGGGCACACCGACAGCGCCGGTTTCTGTCTCGCCGCCTCTGCCAATCGCAACGGCATGCGCCTCGTGTCGGTGGTCATGGGCGCACCGAGCGAGCGCGCCCGCGCCGACGCGACGGCGGCGCTTTTGAGCTACGGCTACACGTTCTTCGAGACCATCCGTGTCAGGGCCGCCCACGAGACGGTGCTCAAGCCACGCGTCTACAAGTCCTCGAGCGAGTTCGCCGCGCTCGGCGTGCCGTACGACGTGTATGCGACCGTGGGACGCGGCGAGGCGGCGACGCTGCGCACCAGCGCGCGCCTGAGCAGCGAGCCGCTGATCGCGCCGCTCGCCGCCGGCGCTGCGGTCGGCGAGTACACCGTCGCCGACGCCGGCGGCCAGGTGATCGAGCGCGTGCCGCTGGTGCCGCTCACCGCCGTCCCGCAGGGAAGCCTGTGGACGCGCGCGCTGGACAGCGTGGTACTGATGTTTCACTGAGGAACCGACCATGGCCGAGCCATTGCCGCTGTGCTACCTGAACGGCGCCTACCTGCCGCTCAGCGAGGCGCGCATCTCGCCGCTCGATCGCGGCTTCCTCTACGCCGACGCGGTCTACGAGGTGATGCCGGTGTACGGCGGGCGGCCGTTCCGCTTCGCCGCCCACGGCGAGCGGCTGGCGCGCAGTCTCACCGCCATCGCCATGGAGGACCCGCACACGCGCGATGAGTGGCGCGCGATCCTCGGTACGCTCATCGAGCGTAACGGCGGCGGCGACCAGTACGTCTACTGGCAGGTGACGCGTGGGGCACAACTCGGTCGCACGCACGCCCCGCTGCCACATGTCCCGCGCACCGTGTTCGCCTTCTGCGCCCCGTTGCCGGTCAACGGCGCCGACACCCTCGAGCGCGGCGTGAGCTGCGTGACTGCCACCGATACACGCTGGGCGCGCTGTGACATCAAGTCCACGGCGCTGCTCGCCAACGTGCTGCTGCGGCAGCTGTCGGTGGACGCATCGGCCACCGAGACCATCCTGCTGCGCGACGGCGAGCTCACCGAGGCCTCCGCCTCCGCGGTACACGTGGTGCTCGGCGGCGAGCTGCTGATGCCGCCGAACTCGCGCCGCATTCTGCCGGGCACCACGCGCGGCGCCGTCGAGGAGATGGCAGCGCGCCTCGCCATCCACTGCCGCGTGCTGCCGATCACCGAGGCGCAGCTGCGCGCCGCCGATGAGGTGTGGATCTCGGCGGCGACGCGCGAGGTGCAGCCGGTCACCCTGATCGACGGGCACGTCATCGGCAGCGGCAAGCCCGGACCGCTCTGGCGGCGCGTGTACGACGAGCTGCAACGCTACAAGCAGGAGCTCGCCGGGACGCCGTGGTGAGTGCGCGCGGCCCGCTGCTTATACTTAATTCAGCTCGCGCGATGCCACGCGGGCCGCCCCAGCGCCCGCCGCGACCCCGGGCCGCTTCACGCCGTGCTGACAGTCCTCGAGACACGGCCTTATAACCCATTTGTCACCGCCCGGTGACCTGCCGGACACTGACGCCCGCGCGAGCGCCCCGGTAGCATGCTCGGATGTCCATCACCCTCGATCAGGTGACCAAGCACTACTCCGGCGCGCCGGTAGTCAACGACGTGTCACTCGACATCGGCGACGGGGAGTTCTTCGTGTTGCTCGGTCCGAGCGGCAGTGGCAAGAGCACGCTGCTGCGGGCGATCGCGGGACTTTCGGGCGTCGACCACGGCCGCATTTCGCTGCACGGGCGTGACGTCACCCACGTCGCCGCGCGCAAGCGCGGCGTCGGGCTGGTGTTCCAGAACTACGCCCTGTTCCGTCACATGACGGTGGCGGACAACATCGAGTTTGCGCTGCGGGTGCGGCACATGCGCGCCCGCGCGCGCCGTCAGCGCCGCCAGGAGCTGCTGCGCCTGGTGGCGCTCGAGGGCATGGACAACCGCCTGCCGGCGCAGCTCTCCGGCGGCCAGCAGCAGCGCGTGGCAGTGGCGCGCGCGCTGGCGCACAAGCCCGAAGTGCTGCTGCTCGATGAACCCTTCGGCGCCCTCGATGCGAAGATCCGCGAGGAGCTGCGCCGCACCATCCGCGAGGTGCAGCGCGAGCTCGGTATCACCACAGTGCTCGTCACCCACGACCAGGAGGAAGCCTTTGCCCTCGCCGACCGCATCGGCATCATGAACCTCGGGCGGCTGCTCGAGGCGGGCGCACCGCACGAGCTTTACTCGCGGCCCGCCACGCGCTTCGTTGCGACCTTCCTCGGCGCGGCGAACCTGTTTCTCGCGCGACGCACGGCCGACGGCATCAAGGTGGGCGCCAGGGTCATGGCAGCCGCCGAGCACACCCCGGGCGCGCCCGATCACGAGGTAGTGGCGGTGGTGCGCCCCGAGGAAGTGGAGGTCGCCCCCTCGCGCGATGCGCTCGGCTCGCGCTTCATGGGACACGGCGTGGTCGATGAGGTGATGTTCACCGGTGCGTTCGAGCGGCTGCGGGTGCGGGTCACCGACGAGACCGGTGCACCGCTGCTCGCGGTTGCCGAGGGCGACATCAATACGGCGCTGCAGGTGACGCGCACCCGCTACGCGCAGCGCGGCTTCGAGGTGCGCACCGGACAGACCGTCGCCATCGGCGTGCGCCGCCTGCACGTGCTGCCGACGCCGCTCTCGAGCTTCACCGCCTGTGCCGCATCCGCGGCGCGCGCCGAGAATCTGAGCCGCCAGACGCTGCTTGCCGAGCTCGCCGCGCGCATGAAGACGCGCATCGGGCTGCGGGTCGAGCCGGGGCTCGGTGTGCCCGCAGCGGGCTGCGAGGCGCAAGGCGCGTTCGTCGGCGCCACGGTCATCGCCGGCGAGGACGGCTGTGCGCAGCGTGCCGAGTGGCTGCTGCAGCGGGGCGCGAAGGACCTGCTGGTCCTGCCGGCCGCGGCGCAGGCCCCGCAGCGGGTGCTGATCCACTGGCTGGGCGATGCCGCGCGCAGCGCGACGCTCGGTGTTTCGGCGAGCGTGCTGCGGCACGTGCCGGCGGAGGCGGTATACGTCGGCATCGTCACCGGCGACGGTGTCGGCGCCGGCACACCGCAGGGCATGCGCGAGCTGCTCGATGCGCGCTCGGAGGCGCAGGCCGCCCACGGCCTGGAGATGCGCACCGAGCTCGGCTTCGGCGACGTGGCGCAGGAGCTGGCGCGGCGCCTGGCCGAGTCGCCGGCCCAGATGCTGATCCTCGGTGTCACCGATCTCAAGCAGTTCGCCGAGCGCTTCCGCGCGCTGCTCGATGGCGGAGCGTGGCCGGTGCTGATCGTGCAGCGCGCCGCGTCATGAGCTTCCGCAAGCCCAGTGTCCTGCCCGGCTTCGGGCTGACCTTCGGCTTCACCACCTTCTTTCTGTCCGCCATCGTGCTGCTGCCGCTCGCGGCGCTGGTGCTGGCAGCGGCCTCGATGCACTGGAGCGACTTCCTGCGCGTGGTGTCGAGCCCGCGCGCGCTCGGCTCGTACCGGCTGTCCTTCGGCGCCTCGCTGCTCGCCGCATCGATCAATCTGGTGTTCGGCTTCATCATCGCCTGGACGCTCACCCGCTACGAGTTTCCCGGCCGCAAGGTCATCGACGCCCTCATCGACATGCCGTTCGCCCTGCCGACCGCGGTCTCCGGCATCGCGCTCACCACCGTGTTCGCGCAGAACGGCTGGATCGGCCGCTTCCTCGAGCCGCTCGGCATCAAGGTGGCTTACACCTGGCTCGGCGTCACCCTGGCGTTGACGCTGATCAGCATGCCGTTCGCGGTGCGCGCGGTGCAGCCGGCGCTGCTCGAGGTGCAGCGCGACCTCGAGGACGCCGCGGAGACGCTCGGCGCCGGACGCTTCTACGTGTTCCGTCGCATCATCCTGCCCACGGTGCTGCCAGCGCTGCTCACCGGCTTCACGCTGTCGTTCGCGCGCGCAGTCGGTGAGTACGGCTCGGTCATATTCATTGCCGGCAACCTGCCGATGAAGACCGAGATCACACCGCTCCTGATCGTGATCCATCTCGAGGAGTTCGACTACAAGGGCGCCGCGGCGCTCGGGGTGGTGATGCTGACGATCTCCTTCGTGGTGCTGTTGGCGATCAACCTGCTGCAGGCGTGGGGGCGCCGCAGCCGTGTGCGGGCCGCGCACTGATGGCCGCCTCACTACCCGGCGCACTCGCCGCCGACACCACCCGGCCGGGGCAGCACACCTGGATGCACAGCATCGTGCGCTGGCTGTTCATCACGGTGTCGCTCGCCTTTCTCGCCGCGGTGCTGCTCGCGCCGCTCGCGACGGTGTTCGTCATGGCGCTCGCCAAGGGGCTGCCGGCTTACCTGCACAGCTTCGCCGATCCCGACACCGCGGCGGCCATCCGCCTGACGCTGATCACCGCAGCGCTGGTGGTGCCGATCAACACCATCTTCGGCCTCGCCGCCTCCTGGGCGATCGCCAAGTTCGAATTCCGCGGCAAAAGCATTCTCATCACCCTGATCGACCTGCCGCTCGCGATCTCGCCGGTGATCTCCGGTATGATCTTCGTGCTGTTGTTCGGCCTGCACGGCTGGTTCGGCGTGTGGCTGCAGGAGCACGACATCTCCATTGTGTTCGCCCTGCCCGGCATCGTGCTCGCCACCATGTTCGTGACGTTTCCCTACGTGGCGCGCGAGTTGATCCCGCTCATGGAGCAGCTCGGCAACGACGAGGAGGAAGCAGCCATCACGCTCGGTGCCGGCGGCTGGATGACCTTCTTCCGCGTGACGCTGCCCAAGGTACGCTGGGGGCTGGTGTACGGCATGGTGCTGTGCAACGCGCGCGCCATGGGTGAGTTCGGCGCGGTGTCGGTGGTGTCGGGACACATCCGCGGACTCACCAATACCATGCCACTGCACATCGAGATCCTCTACAACGAATACAACTTCGTCGGGGCATTCGCGGTCGCCTCGCTCCTCACACTGCTCGCCTGCCTGACGCTCATCGTCAAGACACTGGTCGAGCGCACCGGCTACCGCAGGCGTTGAGCGCCATGTTCGAGCGCCTCGGGCAGCTGTGGCAGTCGCTGTGGCCGGACCCTGCCAGGACCAGCCTCACCTGGTGGCTGGTGGCCATACACCTGTGCCTGGTGCTGCTGGTGGCCGGCGGCATCACCTGGTCCGCGAGCCGCAGCCTGCACGATCTGGCCGATGAGCAGGGCAAGGCGCGCGTGCAGCTCGCGGCCACCACCGCGCGCGAGGATCTGCGCCGCATGGGCGAGGATGCGCTCGCCGCAGCGCGCTCCTTCACCGACCGACCGACACTGCTGCGCCTGCTGGCGGAGGGTCAGAGCGATGCGCTGCCGCCACTGCTGCACCGCTACTGCGAGGCGGCGAACGTCGACGCCTGCGCGGTGCTCTCCGGTAAGACGGTTATCGCCGTCTCGGGCCCCGCTCTCGACTGGCAGCACATCCTCACCGCCGCCGCCGAGCAGGGCGCGGGCTTCATGGCGTTGCCGACGACCGAGCGCGTGCCGCTGCTCGGCGCGCACGCCCCGCTCGGCGACCAGGGACTCACCGTGTACGTGGTGCGCCGCCTCGATGAGAAGCTCGCGCGCGCCTTGAGCGCACAGGTCGGCGCCGAGGTGCGCCTCATCGACTACCGCTCCTACACCACCGGCCCCGTCAGCGCTTTCACGCCGCTCTACTCCGCGGCGCTCGCCGACGGTCACTCCGCGGTACAGCGGGTCGACTCGCAGGAGGCGTACGCCGCGGCCGTGCCGGTATTTGCCTCGAGCGGCGAGGCGATCGCGCTCATCGAGGCGCTGCTGCCGACGACCGCCATCGACACCTACGCCCGTCACCTGCTGCGCAAGCTGCTGCTCACGGCGCTGTTCCTCGCCGTGCTCGCCGTATTCGCCGGCGTGCTGCTCGGGGAGCGCGTCGCCGGGCCGGTGCGCGCGCTCACCGCTGCCGCCACGCGCATCGGCACCGGCGACTTTTCCGCATCCATCCCGCCCGGCGGGCCTGCGGAGGTAGGCGCGCTCGCGCGCACCATGGAGGACATGCGCCGCAACCTCATCGATCTCACCAGCACGCTGCGCCGGCGCGAGGCGGAGGCACAGGCGGTGCTCGGCGGCATCGTCGAAGGCGTGTATGCGGTCGACAAGAGCCGCGTGATCCGTTACCTCAACCCGCAGGCCGCCCGCCTCCTCGGCACCACGCCCGAGCAGGCCGTCGGGCGCTTCTGCGGCGACGTGCTGAAGCCCCGCGAGGAGGACGGCCGGCGGCCGTGCGAGCTGCGCTGCCCGATCGTGCAGGCGCGCAACGAGGGCAGCGCCAAGGCCGTCGAGTACCTGACCGCGCGCCCCGGTGACGCGCGCACCACGGTGATCACCAGCGCCGCGCAGGTCGATGGGCTGCAGGTGCAGGTGATCCGCGATGAGACCGAGCTCGAGGCGGTGCGCCGCGCGCGCGATTCGGTGCTCGCCAACATCTCGCACGAGTTCCGCACGCCGCTCGCCGCACAGCTCGCCTCGATCGAGCTGCTGCTCGGCGGAGTGGATGAGATGCCGCGGCCGCAGCAGAAGGAGCTCCTCACCTCGCTCGAGCGCGGCACGCTGCGTCTGACGCAGTTGATCGACAATCTGCTCGAGAGCGTGCGTATCGAGTCAGGTCAGCTCGCCATCCGTCACCAGAGCGTCTCGCTCGCGGAGGTTGCCGCCGATGCCGCGGCGCTGGTACAGGCACTCCTCGCGCAGCGCCGGCAGCGGCTCGAGATCAGCGTTCCGCAGGAGCTGCCGCAGGTGAACGGCGACAAGACGCGCCTGACGCAGGTGTTCGTCAACCTGCTGGCCAACGCCAACAAGTTCGCACCCGAGGGCACCGTGGTGCGCATCGGCGCCGAGCCGCTCGTCGGCGAGGTACGCGCCTGGGTCGAGGACGAGGGGGCAGGTCCGGCGTCCGCCGACGGCGCCGAGCTCTTCGCCCGCTTTCGCCGCGGCGGCACCGAGCCCGAGCCGGTGGGACTGGGACTCGGACTGTGGCTGGTGAAGTCGATCATCGAGCGGCACGGCGGCCGGGTCGCTTTCGAGCGCACCGCCGCCGGCTGCACCCGCTTCAGCCTCACACTGCCGCAGGAGATCGACACATGAAGGTGCTGGTCGCGGACGATGACGCCGACCTGCGCGAGCTCATCGCCTTCACGCTCGGGCAGGCCGGCTATCTGGTCGTCAAGGCGGCCGACGGCCCCGCCGCTGTACAGCGCTTCGAGGCGGAGTCCGCCGATCTGGTGGTGCTCGACATCAACATGCCGGGGCTGTCGGGGTTTCAGGTGTGCGAAGCGATCCGCGCCCGCTCGCGCGTGCCGGTGATGATGCTGACGGTGCGTGGCGAGGAGGAGGATCTGGTGCGCGCCCTTGGGCTCGGCGCCGACGACTATCTCACCAAGCCCTTCAGTCCGCGGACCCTGCTCGCGCGTGTCAAGGCACTGCTGCGACGCGCGGGCATGGAAAGCACGGCGCCGCTCGCCGCCGGCCGCCTGGCGCTCGACCTCGATGAGCACACCGTGCGTATCGGGCACGGCGAGGCGGTGCTGCTCACCAAGCTCGAGCTGCGGCTGCTGCAGACGCTGCTCGCGAGCGCCGGGCGCACGGTGAGCTCCGACCGCCTGCTGGTGCAGGTCTGGGGACATCGCAGCGGCGGTGACCGCCAGCTGCTCAAGCAGCTCGTGCACCGGCTGCGCCAGAAGATCGAGTCCGACCCGGCGGCGCCGGTATTGCTGCGCACCGCGGCGGCCGGCTACAAGTTAGTAGTTGACTGATGACGCAGGCCGCAAAAGTCAGCTAGCGCGCGGAGATCTGGTCGAACACGCCGCCGTCGCGGAAGTGCGTGGACTGCGCGCTGGCCCAGCCGCCGAAGTCCGCGATGGTCGCAAGCCTGAGCGGCGGGAAGCGTGCGACGTAGCGCGCGGCGACTTCCGTATCGCGCGGCCGGTAGAAGTGCTGGGCGATGATCTCCTGGCCTTCCTTGCTGTAGAGATACTCGAGGTAGGCACGCGCCACCTCGCGGGTACCGCGCCGCAGCGCCACCTTGTCGACCACGGCGACCGGCGGCTCGGCCAGGATGCTCACCGAGGGCACCACGATCTCGAGCCGATCGGCGCCCACCTCACGCACCGCGAGCATCGCCTCGTTCTCCCAGGCAATGAGCACGTCGCCGAGACCGTTGTGCACGAAAGTGGTCGTGGCGCCGCGTGCGCCGGCATCGAGCACCGGCACGTTCCTGTAGAGACGACGGATGAACTCACGGGCGCTCGCGTCGTCACCGCCGGGCTGGGCACGCGCCCAGGCCCAGGCCGCCAGATAGTTCCAGCGTGCGCCGCCCGAGGTCTTCGGGTTGGGTGTGATGACTGCGACGCCGGCCCGCACCAGATCGCCCCAGTCGTGGATGCCCTTGGGGTTGCCCTTGCGCACCAGGAACACGATGGTCGAGGTATAGGGCGAGCTGTTGTCCGGCAGCAGGCTCTGCCAGTTGAGCGGCAGGAGCTTTCCCTGGCTGGCGATGGCGTCGATGTCGGCGGCCAGTGCCAGCGTCACGACATCCGCGGCGAGTCCTTCGATGACCGAGCGTGCCTGGGTGCCCGACCCGCCGTGCGACTGGTCGACGCGCACCTGCTGGCCGGTCTTCGCCTTCCAGTAGCGCGCGAACGCGGCGTTGAAGTCCACGTACAGCTCGCGGGTCGGGTCGTAGGAGACGTTGCGCAGCGTGAGGCGAGCGTGGGTCTGGCCCGTGTCGCCGCCGCTGCACGAGGTGAGCGCCGCGACGGCGAGGACGCAGAGCGCTCTCACCTTGGCAGCGGCCCACGGACGGGTGTTTGGTCGCATCAGCGGATGCTAGCCGTGCGCGGGCCTGCTGTCAGTCGCACGGTGGTTACCGCGCGGTTACGGGTCGAGGCGCAGCGCGCGCCGCAGGTGCGGCTCGAGCGCATCCGCGCACGCCGCGACATCCGCCGGACCGCCGAGCGCGCAGAGCTGTGTCATCTCGAGTCCCGCGTAACCGCAGGGATTGATGCGGCCGAAGGGCTCGAGGTCGAGCGCCACGTTGAGCGCGAGCCCGTGGTAGGTGCCGCCGCGGCGCACGCGCACGCCCACGCTGGCGAGCTTGCGACGCCCGACGTACACGCCCGGGGCGCTGCGGCGCGACTCGGCGTCGATGCCGAACTCGCCCGCCAGATCGATGACCGCCTGCTCGAGGGCGCTGACGAAGCCGCGGATCGAGAGCCCGAGACGGCGGAGGTCGACGAGCGGGTAGACCACGAGCTGTCCCGGGCCGTGATAAGTGACCTGTCCGCCGCGATCCACCTGTACCACGGGGACATCGCCCGGCGTGATGAGGTGCGCGCGGCTTGCGTTCATCCCGAGGGTGAAGACCGGTGGATGCTCGAGGAACCAGATCTCATCCGCCGTCGCGGCATCGCGCGCCTCGGTGAAGCGCTGCATGGCGCGCCAGGTGGGCTCGTAGGCCACCCGCCCGAGACGGCGACTGACTGCCGCCGGCACGCGAACGGCTGAGGCGGGGCGCGCCGCGGGAGCAGGCGCAGTGCCCCCGCCCGCGCCAGGCGCCGGCGCCGCGCGCAGCTGGAGCGAGCGGTTGTCGAGCCCGGCGTTGTTGCGCTCGAGGGCCTGCTCGGCACGGTAGCTCGAGCGCACCAGCGGACCTGACACACATTCGAGAAAACCGTGCACCAGCGCCCGCTCGCGGTAGCGGTCGAACTCGTCCGGTGTGACGAAACGCTCTACCGGCAGATGATGCAGTGTCGGACGCAAGTACTGCCCGAGCGTCACGATATCGACGCCGGCACTGCGCAGCTCGGCGAGCGTGGCGTCTATCTCCACCTCGCTCTCACCGAGTCCCAGCATCAGACTGCTCTTGGTCAGCAAGCCCGGGCGATGCCGCTTGGCGTGCTCGAGCACGCGCAGAGTCTGCTCGTAACCGGCCCGCGGATCGCGCACCGGATGGGTGAGGCGTCGCACGGTCTCGAGGTTCTGCGCGAACACCTCGATCCCGGAGTCGACCACGGTTTCGACGTCGGCGAGGCTCCCCTGGAAGTCGGGGGTCAGCGCTTCGACGGCGGTGTGGGGATTGCGCGCCTTGATGGCGCGCACGCAGGCGGCGTAATGCGCCGCGCCGCCGTCGGGCAGGTCATCGCGGTCGACCGAGGTCAGCACCACGTACTTGAGCTTCATCAGCTCGACGGTACGCGCGGCGTTCTCCGGCTCCTGCGGATCGAGCCAGCCGTGCGGATTGCCGGTATCCACCGCGCAGAAGCGGCAGGCGCGGGTGCAGACCGCGCCCATCAGCATCACCGTGGCGGTGCCCGCATTCCAACATTCACCGATGTTGGGACACTTGGCCTCCTCGCACACGGTGGCGAGCCGATGCTGCCGCACCAGCGAGCGCACGCCCTGGTAGCCGCTGCCGCTCGGCGCCCGCGCCTTGAGCCATGGGGGCTTGCGTTGCGCTCGGTCGGGCGGGCTATTCCCGCGCGCCTTGATGCCGTCACGTATGGCCGTAAAGCCCTGAGCAGTAACGTATTTCTCGCCACTACGCAGCGGCGCCTCGTCGACGACGACCGGAATGCCCTGCAGGCTGGCCATGGCCTCATTCTAGCGCATGCAGCCGTCGCTCCAGGCTCGCCAGCCGCTCGGGCGTGCCGACGTCGCACCATTGCCCGCGATGCAGCTCCCCGCGCGCGCGCCCCGCCGCGATGGCGCGGTCGAGCAGCGGCAGCAGCGGGAAGCGCCCCGCCGTGCAGTCGTGGAAGAACTCCGGGTGGTAGAGGCCGACCCCGGAATAGGTGAAGCGGTCGCCGTCACGGTTGACGACGAGGTTGCCCTCGAGGGCGAAGTCTCCGCGCGGGTGGTGCGAGGGGTTCGCGACCAGCACCAGGTGCGCGTGCGCGTCGGGCTCGAGGGTGAGGCGGCCGAAGTCGATGTCGGTCCAGATGTCGCTGTTGACGACCAGAAACGGTCCGGGGCCGAGCTGCGGGACCGCACGGAAGATGCCGCCACCGGTCTCGAGCGGCACCGGTCCTTCCTCGCTCCAGCTGATGCGCACCCCGAACTCCCGCCCGTCACCGAGCGCCGCGCGCAGCTGCTCGCCGAGCCAGGAGAGGTTGATGACGACCTCACGGACGCCGGCACGCGCGAGCGCCGCGAGATGCCAGGCGATCAGCGCTCGGCCGCCGACGCGCAGCAGCGGCTTGGGAAGCGTATCGGTGATGGGACGCATGCGCTCGCCGCGCCCGGCCGCAAGCAGCATCGCCTTCATGCGCGCGCGCGCGCCACGCCGGTGCGCTCCGCGGCGACGCGCGCGTTGGCGCGCGGCAGCAGAGCCACCACGCGCTCTTCGAGGAAGCGCGCGAGCTCAGCGAGCGGCGCATAGCGTGTGCAGGTATCGCGCACATAGTCGAGGGTGCGCGGCAGATCCCCCAGGTAGCCGGGCTTGCCGTCGCGATACCACAGGCGGCAGAAGATGCCGAGCACCTTGATGTGACGCTGCACGCCGATGAGATCGAACCAGCGCAGGAACTCGGCGTCACCGGTGCCGGGCGCGCCACCCTGCGCGCGCAGCCGCGCGCGAAAGGCGCGCACCCAGCCGACCACGCGCTCGCGCGGCCAGGCGATGTAGCAATCCTTCAGCAGCGACACGAGGTCGTAGCCGACGGGGCCGGCGAGCGCGTCCTGGAAATCGACGATGCCGGGGTTGCGCTCGCTGCGCACCATGAGATTGCGGGAATGATAGTCGCGGTGCACGAACACCCGCGGCTGCGCCAGGGCTTCGTGGATCAGGAACTCGAAGGCCTGCGCGAGCAGCTCCTGCTCGGCGCTCGAGAGCGGCAGCGCGAGGTGTCGGGCGAGAAACCATTCCGGCATGAGCGCCATCTCGCGATGGAGCTCGCTGCGGTCGTAGCGGGCAAGTTGTGCGCACGCCGCGCCGCCGCGCACCTGGATCGTGGCGAGCACATCGAGCGCATCTGCGTACAGCCGCTCGCTGTCGCCACCACTCGCGAGGCGCTCGAGATAGAGCGTCGTGCCGAGATCCTCGAGCAGCAGCAGTCCGCGCGCCTGATCGGCCTCGTGCACGTGCGGCACGTGCGCGCCGAGCTCCTCGAGCAGCGCCGACACCTTGAGGTAGGGCCGCACGTCCTCCTTCGGCGGTGGCGCATCCATGACGACGTAAGTGTCCGCGCCGCTGAAGACACGGAAGTAGCGGCGGAAGCTGGCGTCGCTCGAGGCCGGTTCGATGCGCGCCACCGCCAGGCGTAGCTCGCGTGAGAGCCAATCGTGTATCAGCGCAAATCGCGCATCGGTTTCAGACATGTTGAGGTCGAGGCGTTGGAGTCTTTCGACCCGCTCGGCTGCGGCGCACCATTATAATGCTCGCTTCATGCTGCGTTCGGGCCCATTCTGGATCGTGGTCGCCGTGCTCGGCAGCATCATGCCCGCGGCGCGGGCTGAAGATCCGCCCTGTCCGTCACAGATCACAACACCCGCGCCGCCGCCCGCCGCCGCAGCCACCACCACGGGCAGCACGTCCGCAGCCGCGGCGGCGGGCGGCAATGCCGCAGCCACACCGATCGCCGCCGGCGGCAACATCGACGTCACCAGCGACCAGAGCTCGTACGACGTGGCGAGCGGCAACGTGATCCTCAAGGGCAACGTCGAAGCGCACCAGGGGGAGCGGCAGATCCACGCCAACGAGCTCGAGTACGACGCGAAGAACGCCTCGCTCAGCACCAACGGACATCTGCAGTACCAGGATCCACTGGTCACCGTGAGCGGCGAAGGCGGCAGCTACTCCGCGGCCGCCGGCGCGGACTTCCGCGGCGCCGAGTTCAGCCTGCGCCAGCGCGCGGCGCGCGGTGCCGCGCAGGAGATGTCGCTCACTCCCCAGGGCGTGATGAAGCTGAAGGGGGTGACCTTCACCACCTGCCCTCTGCACGACAGATCGTGGCAGATCAAGGCCGACAGCATCGTGCTCGACACGCACAGCAAGCTCGGCACCGGCCGCGACGCGCAGGTCGATTTCCAGGGCGTGCCGATCGCCTACCTGCCGTGGATGTCGTTCCCACTCTCCGACGAGCGCAAGAGCGGTTTTCTGTTCCCGAGTATCGGCAACACCTCGACCAATGGCTTTCAGCTCTCCACGCCTTATTACTGGAACATCGCGCCGAACGCCGACTTCACGTTCGAGCCGACGGTGTACAGCAAGGCTGGTATCGACCTCGGCGGCGATCTGCGCTTCCTCACGGCGAATCAGCGCGGCGATCTCAACTGGAACTACCTGCCCGACGACCACGAATTCGGCTCGAGCCGCTCGCGCGTCCAGTTTGACGACGTCGCCGAGCTGCCCGATCACTGGCGCCTCACCGTCAAAGCGGAGAACGTGAGCGACCCCTTCTACTTCGAGGATTTCTCGCAGGGCCCGGAGGGCGCGAGCACCGCGTTCCTCGAGCGCAGTGCCACCTTTTCCTACCGCGACGAGCATTGGCGGGTCGATGGTGAGGCGCAGCACTATCAGACCATCGACTACACGCTGCCGGTCGACGACCGGCCGTACGCGCGGGCGCCATGGCTGATCGCCGATTCCGCTTATACGCTCGGACCCGCGGGCCTGATCCACTACGGCTTTGATTCCGAGATCGTCGACTTCCAGCGGCCGGGAGGCACCGATCTGGTGAGCGGCTGGCGTGTCGACGTGACGCCGGCGGTCTCCCTCGACCTCACCGGTCCGGGCTATTTCCTGCGTCCCGCGCTCGCCTGGCGCGCTACGCAGTACGAGCTCGATTACACGGCGCCCGGAACGCCGAGCTCGCCCTCGCGAACGCTGCCGATTGCGAGCTTCGATACCGGTTTGTTGTTCGATCGGCCCACCGGCTCGCGCGATCAGCGCACGCTCACGCTCGAACCGCGCCTGCTGTACCTCTATGTGCCGTATCGTAACCAGGACGCGCTGCCGGTGTTCGATACCACCATCCCCGACCTCAATCCGGTCGAGCTGTTTCGCACCAACCGCTACGTCGGCGCCGATCGCATGAGCGACGCCAATCAGGTGAGCCTCGGCGTCACCAGTCGTCTGCTCGATGCGGAGAACGGGCGGCAGTTCATCTCCGCCACCTTCGGCCAGACCTACTACTTCACGACCCCGCGCGTCACGCTGCCCGGGGAGGCACCCCCCAGCGGCAATCGCTCGGATTTCGTCGCGCAGCTGGCGGTCACGGCCTTTCAGAGCTGGAGCGCCGACGCTGCGGTGCAGTGGAACCCGCAGATCCAGGGCAGCGAGCGCACGCTGCTCAATCTGCAGTACAAGCCCGCGAACAATGCCGTGGTCAATGTCGGCTACCGCTACGAGCGCTATACCTTCGATCAGGTCGACGTCTCGACCGCCTGGCCCATCCAGCGCAACTGGAGCGTGTTTGCGCGCGCGGTCTACTCCCTGAGCGATCACGAGTACACCGATCAGCCGGGGACGGCACCACCCCCGGCACAGCCCGGGACGATGGTCAGCCCTGCGCTGGTGGGCTTTCTGGAGCGTTTCGCCGGCTTCGAGTATCGTGCGTGCTGCTGGCGGGTGCGGTTCGGGGCCCGTCGTTACGTGACCAATCACGCCGGCGGCCAGGCCACCGGAGTCTGGCTGCAGCTGGAACTTGCGGGCCTCGCCAGTGTCGGATCGGCGTCCGACACCTCGCTCGGCCAGGAGATCCGGGGGTACGCGCCCCCCGAAGCAACAATCAAGTCCCAGGGGCCCCTCAAGGGCATCTGGTAGAGGGGAATTTAAAAGACTATGCGGCGTATCTGGACCCCGGCATGGCTCGTCTCAGCGCTGGCGGCGCTCGCCCTGCCCGGCAGCGCCCTCGCCCAGACCCGCGAGCTCGCCACCCGCGGCGAGCTCCTCGACCGCGTGGTGGCGATCGTCAACGACGGCGTCGTGCTCAACAGCGACCTCGACGCGCAGGTCGACCAGGTGAGCGAGCGGCTGCGGCAGCAGAAACTCGAGCTGCCGCCGCAGAACGTGCTGCGCCAGCAGGTGCTCGAGCGACTGGTTCTGCAGGAGATCCAGCTGCAGAAGGCCACGCACGCCGGGGTGAAGGTGACCGACGAGATGCTGAACAACGCACTGCAGGACGTGGCGAAGCGCAACAACCTGACCCTCTCGCAGCTTCCCGAGGCGCTCACGCAGCAGGGCATCGACTATGCCTCCTACCGCGACGAGATCCGCAAGGAGATCACCCTGCAGCTGCTGCGACAGCGCGACGTGCTGCAGCACATCAGCGTCACGCCGAAGGAAATCGACCAGTTCCTCGACAAGCAGGCCAAGATGCCTTCCGAGCGCAACGAGTACAACGTGTCGCACATCCTGATCGCCGTCGGCCAGGAGGCCAGTCCGACGCAGCTCGACGCTGCCGCCAAGCGTGCCCAGGAGGTCTACGAGCGCGCCAAGTCCGGCGAGGACTTCGCCAAGCTGGCGGTGGCCTATTCGAACAGCCAGACGGCGCTCGAAGGCGGCGCCCTCGGCTGGCGCAAGGGCAGTGAGCTGCCGACCTTCCTCACCGATACGATCGCGAAGCTCAAACCCGGCGAGGTGAGCGAGCCACTGCGCACGCCGACCGGCTACCACATCATCCGCCTCAACGAGGTGCGCGGCGGGACCGAGAAGACCGTGGAGGACCAGATCCACGTGCGCCACATTCTCATGAAGACCAACGAGCTCGCCGACGACGCCACGGTGCGCGACAAGCTGCTCGCGATCCGCGAGCGGGTGCTCAAGGGCGAGGAGTTTGCCGGCATCGCCCAGACGGTGTCCGAGGACCCGGGCTCCGCCAACGAAGGCGGCGATCTCGGCTGGACCGGCCCGGGGACGTTCGCGCCGGAGTTCGAGAAGGCGATCGCGGACCTCAAGGACAACGAGCTCAGCGAGCCGTTCAAGACGCAGTTCGGCTGGCATCTGGTGCAGATGCTCGGCCACCGTCGTTACGACAACACCGACGAGCTCAAGCGCCGTCAGGCCATGGAGGCGATCCGCGCCAGCAAGGCCGACGAGGAGACCGAGCTGTGGCTGCGGCGCATGCGGGACGAAGCGTACGTCGAATACAAGTCGTAGCGTGCGCGGCAGCGGGCACGTGAAGGAAGCTCTCTTCACGCCCCCCCGTCCACCACATTCACGACATGATTCCACGTATCGCGCTAACGAGTGGGGAGCCGGCCGGGATCGGGCCGGAGCTGTGTCTCGCGCTCGCACTCACCGAGCTGCCGGCTGAGCTGGTGTGCCTCGGCGATGCCACGCTTCTCGAAGCGCGCGCCCGCGAGCTGAACCTCGCAGTCCGCCTCGAGCGCTACCACACAACGCGCGCCGCCCCGACCGCGCCGCATGCGCCCGGGACGCTCCGCGTGGCGCATGAGCCGCTCGCAGCGCCGAGCGTCGCCGGCTGTGCCGACCCCGCCAACGCGCCCTACGTGCTCGCCCTGCTCAACCGCGCCATCGACGGAGCGCTCGCCGGCGAATTCGCTGCCGTGGTCACCGCGCCGGTGCACAAGGGCGTCATCAACGATGCCGGGATCGAGTTCACCGGCCACACCGAATATTTCGCCGCGCGTACGCACAGCCCCCGTGCCGTGATGATGCTGGTGGCGGGCGAGCTGCGCGTGGCACTGGCGACCACCCATCTGCCGCTGCGCGCGGTGAGCGCCGCGCTCACCACCGAGTCGTTGTGCGAGGTCGGCACGATCGTCGCGCGCGAACTCGCCGAGCGCTTCGGCCTGCCCGACCCGCGCATCGCCGTCTGCGGGCTGAACCCGCACGCCGGCGAAGGCGGCTATCTCGGCGATGAAGAGGCGCGGGTGATCGCCCCGGCCGTGACGCGCTTGCAGGCGGGCGGCATCCGCGCGAGCGGACCGCTGCCCGCCGACACGGTATTCGTGCCGCGTACTCTGTCGCGCTTCGACGCCGTGCTCGCCATGTATCACGACCAGGGGTTGCCGGTCGTCAAGCACGCCGACTTCGAGCATGCCGTCAACGTGACGCTCGGCCTGCCGCTGATTCGCACCTCGCCCGACCACGGCACCGCCTTCGACCTGGCCGGTACCGGACGCGCCGACGTGCGCAGCCTCGCCGCCGCGGCGCGCCTTGCGAGCGCTCTCGCCACCCGGCGGCACTGATGGCCGTCGCCGCGGCGCGCGAGGCTCCGCCGCGCCGCAAGCGCTTCGGTCAGCATTTCCTGCACGACCCGGCGATCATCGCCCGTATCGTGCGCGCCATCGATCCGCACGGTGACGATCACCTGGTGGAGATCGGTCCGGGGCGTGGTGCGCTCACCGCGCCACTGCTCGCGCGGCGCACACACTCGCTCGATGCGATCGAGATCGACCGCGACCTCGCGGCACGGCTGCGTGAGCGGTTCGCCGCGACGCCGGGCTTTTGCCTGCACGAGAGCGATGCGCTCGAGTTCGATTACGCCGCGCTGGCGCACGAGCGCGGCGGCCGGCTGCGTATCGTCGGCAACCTGCCTTACAACATCTCGACGCCGCTGCTGTTCCGGTTGCTCGGCGCCGCGGCGGGCATCATCGACCTCACGGTCATGCTGCAGCGGGAGGTCGCGGCGCGACTCGCCGCGCGGCCCGGTGATCGCGGCTACGGGCGTCTCGCCGTCATGCTCGCGCCGCTGGCCGAGGTCAGCTGGCTGTTCGCCGTCGGGCCCGGTGCGTTTCAGCCACCCCCCAAGGTATGGTCCGCAGTGGTGCGGATCGCCATGCGGGCGGCGCCCGCCTTCCACGTGAGTCCCAACTACGCGGCGGTGGTGGCTACCGCCTTCGCGCAGCGCCGCAAGACGCTGCGCAATGCATTAAGTCAGCTCCTGCAGCGCGAGCAGATCAGCGCCTGCGGAATAGACCCCGGGGCGCGCCCGGAGACCCTCGCCCCGCAGGCTTTCAACACCCTGGCGCAGGCCCTCGACCGCGCGCGCGGCGGACGTTAGTCTTCGGGCAGCGGCGTAGCACAAGGGGCGTGTCATGACGGTTTACCGTCGCGTGCTGCTGGTCGTCGACCTGACGGACGACAGTGTCGCCATCGGCCGCCGGGCACAGGCGCTCGCGGCAGCGCTCGGCGCCGAGGTCGAGTTGCTGCACGTGGTGGAGTTCGTACCGGTCGAGCCCATGGGTGAGACCCTCATGCCGTCGGTGCACATCGAGGAGGAGCTGCTCGAGCGCGCGCGCGGGCGCCTCACCGCGCTCGCCGCCGAGCTGGGCCTCGCCGGCGCCTCGTGCCGCGTCGAGAGCGGCAACATCAAGGCCGAGATCGTGCGGGTGGCGCGCGAGCGGCACGCCGACCTGATCGTGCTCGGCAGTCGTGAGCGTCACGGGCTGTCGGTACTGGTGAATCTCACCGAGGACACCGTACTGCATGCGGCGCCCTGCGACGTGCTGGCGATGCGCGCCGCGCGCAGCTGACGGCGAGCGCGCTTGCGGGAGACCGAGGCCATGACATCCGTCGAGCACAAGATACGAGTGGACGTCGAGACCAGCTACCTCGACGAGCAGTCCGATCCGCGCGAGAGCCGCTACGTCTTTGCCTACACCATCACCATCCGCAACGAGGGTCAGGTGCCGGCGCGGCTGCTGACGCGCCACTGGCTGATCACCGACGGCAACGGCAAGGTCGAGGAAGTGCGCGGTGACGGCGTGGTCGGCGAGCAGCCCTACCTCAAACCCGGGCAGGGATTCCGCTACTCGAGCGGTGCGGTCATCGAGACGCCCGTGGGCTTCATGCAGGGCAGTTACCAGATGCTCGGCGACGACGGCGCGCACTTCGATGCGCCCATCGAGCCCTTCCGCCTCGCCATGCCCGGCATTCTGCAGTGACGCGTTATGCCATCGGCGACCTGCAAGGCTGTGATCAGGAGCTGCGCGCCCTCCTCGCGCGGTTGAGGTTCTCGGCCGATCGCGATCGGCTGTGGTTCGTCGGCGACCTCGTCAACCGCGGCCCAGGGTCACTCGCGACGCTGCGCCTGGTGCACGCCCTCGGCGACAACGCCGTGGTCGTGCTCGGCAATCACGATCTGCACCTGCTCGCGCTCGCCCATGGCGCGCAGCGCCGCCGCAGGACCGACACGCTCGACGCAGTGCTCGCGGCGCCGGACCGGGATGTGCTGCTCGAGTGGCTGCTGACGCGGCCCCTGGCGCACGCCGAGGGCGGCGATCTGCTGGTGCACGCGGGCGTCGTGCCGCAGTGGACCGCGGCCCTCACGCTGAGCCTCGCGGCGGAAGTGAGCGCGGCGCTGCGCCGCGACGCACGCGGGTTGTTCGCGCACATGTACGGCAATGATCCCGACCGCTGGAGCGCGCGGCTGAGCGGCATGGAGCGGCTGCGTTTCATCATCAACGTGCTCACGCGGCTGCGCCTGTGTACCGCGGACGGGCGCGTCGACATCAGCATGAAGGGTCCACCGCCGAGCGGGCCCTCACGTCTGCGCCCCTGGTTCGAACATGCGCGCCGCGCGACGCGCGAGGTGCGCGTCATCTTCGGCCATTGGTCGGCGCTCGGCCTGGTGCAGCGCTGCGGCGTCCTCGGCCTCGATACCGGCTGCGTGTGGGGCGGAGCGCTCACCGCGGCGGACCTGGATGCGGAGCGCGCTCTGGTGAGCGTGCGCTGCGCTGCCTACCAGCGCGTCGGCGCCGACTGATTCGCGGCGCTGCATCGGCGCCGTCATTGGCTACAGGTTCGGCCCCCAGGAGACCGTCATCTGCGGGGTGCCGGCTGTGTAGAGATCGGGCGTGAGCTCGAGGTCAACCGGTTTGCCGCCGCCGGGCGTGATGGGCAGCACCGTGCGTTCCGCCGCGCGCACCTCGAGGGCGGCGATCGCGCCCGGTGTGACGCGCAAGGCGAGTCGCACCGGCCAGGTGGTGCCGGCGGCGGGTTTGAGCGTAATGCTGCCCGAGCCACTCGCCGACGACAGGTCTACCAGCAGCGTATTGCGCTTCCAGTACTGCGGGAAGGCATCGGGCGAAGGCGCGCCGCCGATGTCGAGCTCGTGCACCGGCACGGGTGCAGGCGGGGGCTGGTGATGCCACGGCCAGTGCATCGCAGGCAGGTGTCCGCAGCCGCCGATGCTGAGCGCCAGTGCACAGACCGCGATCCACCACGCGGCGTTGGCTCCGAACCTCGGCTGCATTGCGCACTCCTCGTTCCACGCACGAATGCGCGTAACATACGCGAAAGACACGGAGGACACATGGCATCCCTGCAAGCGTTCAATTTCCGGCAGTGGATCGATGCCAACCGCGCACAGCTGTTGCCGCCGGTTGGCAACAAGCGCGTGTTTCGCGACGGCGACTTCATCATCATGGTCGTGGGCGGACCGAACGCACGCAAGGACTACCACGTCGATCCCGGCCAGGAGTTCTTCTACCAGCTCGAAGGCGACATGGTGCTCAAGACCATGCAGGACGGGCGCGCCATAGACCTGCCGATCCGCGCCGGTGAGGTGCTGCTGATTCCGCCCAAGCTGCCCCATTCGCCGCAGCGGCCGGCCAACACCGTGGGTCTCGTCATCGAGCGCGCCCGGCGCGCCGGCGAGCTCGACGGCTTCCAGTGGTACTGCGAGCGCTGCGGCCAGATGCTGTACGAGGAGTTCTTCGAGCTCACCGACATCGAGAAGCAGTTTCCACCGGTGTTCGAGCGCTTTTTTGCCAACCGGCAGAAGCGCACCTGCGCGCGCTGCGGTGCGGTCATGGAGCGCTCCTAGGTGCTTGCCCGCATCGCCATCGACGGCCGCGAGGTGGCCGTCGATCTCTCGCGGCCGATCGATCTGGCGCTGGAGCTCGACTTCGCCGGTCCGCAGCCGCGTCACTTCAGCGCACCGCGCGCGAGCTCGCGGCCGTTCGAGACGCCCGGATTCGGTTTCAAGGGCTCGGTGGCGCGGGGCTCGAGCTGCAACTGCGACGTCATCACGCTCATTCCCCACTGCAACGGCACGCACACCGAAGCGGTAGGACATCTCACGCGCGAGCGCTTCGATGTCTGGCGGCTGACGCCGGCGGGACTGCTGCCGGCACTCGTCGTGTCGGTGAGGCCCGAAGCGCCCGCGGGCGAAGGGTCGGAGCCGCAGCCGCAGGCGGGCGACCTGCTCATCACCCGCCGTGGGCTCGAGCACGCCTGGCCGGCAGCCGCGCCGTTCACCCCGCGGGCACTCGTCATCCGCACACTGCCGAATACCGTCGAGAAGCGCGGCCGCGACTACACCGCGCAGAACCCGCCGTACCTTTCGCAGGAAGCCGCGCAGCTGCTGGTCGCACGCGGCATCCTGCATCTGGTCGTCGATGTACCCTCGATCGACCGGGCGCACGATGAAGGACGCCTCACCGCCCATCGCGTTTTCTTCGGCCTGCCGCGCAGCGCAGTGCAGCTGGCGGCGGCGGAGCGGCCCGCGGCCACCATCACCGAGCTTGCCTTCGTCCCGGATGCCGCGCCCGATGGCGCGTATCTGCTCGAGCTGCAGGTGCCGGCGCTCAGCGGCGACGCCGTGCCGAGCCGCCCGCTGCTGTACGCGCTGGCGGTGCCCCCCGCGTGAGCGCCGAGTCGGCACTCTCGGCGGCGCAGGCGCGCGACGCCGCCGACCCGCTGCGTGCCCTGCGCGCGCGGTTCGCCCTGCCGCGCGATGAGCGCGGCGCGCCGCTCGTGTACCTCTGCGGTCACTCGCTCGGGCTACAGCCGCTCGCCGCGCGCGACATCGTCAACGAAGAGCTCGACGACTGGGCACGGCTCGGCGTGCAGGGACACGAGCACGCACGTCGTCCCTGGGTGCCGTATCACGAGAACCTGAGCGCGCCGCTCGCCACGCTCACCGGTGCGCAGCCGGGCGAAGTGGTCGCCATGAACTCGCTCACCGTGAACCTGCATCTGATGCTCGCGAGCTTCTACCGCCCGAGCGGCACGCGTACGCGCATCTTGCTCGAGGCGGGCGCCTTTTCCTCGGACCGCCACGCGGTGGCCTCGCACATCGCCTGGCGGGGCCTCGAGCCGGAGAGCACGCTGATCGAGATCGCGCCGCCTGCGGGGCAGGACCTGGTCCCGGAGGCGGCGATCGAGGCCTGCCTCGCCGAACATGGCGCGGAGGTTGCGCTGGTGCTCTGGCCTGGGGTCCAGTTTCGCACCGGTCAGGCGTTCGACCTCGCGCGCATCGCACGCGCCGCGCATGCGCACGGCTGCATCGCCGGATTCGATCTGGCGCATTCGATCGGTAACACCCCGCTCGAGCTGCACGCAGCGCAGGCCGATTTTGCCGTGTGGTGCAGCTACAAGTACCTGAACGGGGGTCCGGGCGCGATCGGCGGCTGCTTCGTGCACCAGCGCCACAGCGACGCGCAGCCGCGCACGCGCCACAGCGGCGGAGTGCCGGGTGCGCGGCTCGCCGGCTGGTGGGGCCACGAGGAGCGCACGCGCTTTCTCATGGAGCCGCAGTTTCACGCCGCGCACGGCGCGGCCGCCTGGCAGCTGAGCAATCCGCCGATCCTGGCGGCGGCGCCGCTCATCGCCTCACTCGCAATCTTCGGCGAGGCGGGCATGGTGGCGCTGCGCGAGAAGTCAGTGGCGCTCACGGACTTCCTCGACGAGCAGCTGCGGCCGCTCGAGCCGGCGATACACATCCTCACGCCGCGCGAGAGCGCGCGGCGCGGCTGTCAGCTCTCGATCCGCATCGCCGCGGGCGCCGTGCGCGGCAAGCGTGTGTTCGACGCGCTCAGCGCCCGCGGCGTGGTATGCGACTGGCGCTCGCCGGACATCATCCGCGTAGCGCCGGTGCCGCTCTACAACCGCTTCGAGGATGCGTGGCGCTTCTGCCGCGCGCTCGCCGACGCGTTGCGGGAGTCTTCGTGAGCGCCCTCCCCGGGCGCTCGCTCAACATCGTCGGCGCCGGGCTCGCCGGCGCCCTGCTGGCGCTGCTCGCGGCGCGCCGCGGACTGTCGGTCACACTCTATGAGCGGCGCGCCGATCCACGGCAGGCGCAGCCCGAGCATGGGCGGTCGATCAACCTGGCGCTGGCCGCCCGCGGCATGCGCGCGCTCGAGCGTGCCGGGGTCATGGAGCGTGTGCGCCCGCTGCTGATCCCCATGCGCGGGCGCATGGTGCACGAGCGCTCGGGTCACGCGGCACTGCAACCCTACGGGCAGCGCGAGCACGAGGTGATCTGGTCGGTGGGCCGCGCCGATCTCAACCGGGTGCTGATCGAGGAGGCGACGCGCCACGGGGGGGTCGCGGTGCGCTTCAACCAGCTATGTCTGGGCGCCGACGTGGCGAGCGGACGGCTGCGGCTGCG
>Ga0335076_10001315_pt1 | contig 24003 bp, 23 predicted proteins | sample Lox_Sample_25_FD_206717 | JGI IMG/M metagenome (GOLD analysis project Ga0335076, IMG submission 206717) | Soil microbial communities from Loxahatchee National Wildlife Refuge, Florida, United States - Lox_Sample_2.5 | ecosystem: Environmental > Terrestrial > Soil > Wetlands | place: USA... | reverse complement strand
CTACAGGCTCATCTACATGGCATTGGGAGCGGCCCGCGCCAGGGCCTCCTGCGTGCCCCGTGATAGAGGTGACCATCATGGACATGCCAACGGGCTTCGGCCGCAAGCATCCGCGTACCGGGATACTAATCCGTGTGCTGGTCACCGCCTGGCTGTTCGGCCTGACCGTCATCCTGCTGGCCTACGGCTACTGGGGCTGGGCGCTGCTGACGCTCGCGGGCGCGGTGGCGAACATCGTGCTGGCCTGTCGCGTCTGGCGGGCGACAATACGTTAGATCCGCACCGGTCGTCGTAGAGCCCTATGCTGGCCCCGGGTCGGCCAGGAGAGGGCGGGTAAGTCGAGGGGACTCATTAGGCGATGCCTCACCGGCCCGCAGATCAGAGGCTCAATAGCGCTACCTGAACGGCCAGATCGGCCGCAACGGGGGTCAATTCCCAAGCTGATACTTCCAACCCCTGATGCCTCAGGCGGGGACCTCGGCAAGGACCTTAGGAACGTCTCAGCGGGCCAAAAGTCAATGTCACATACCCCGAGCAGTGCCTTACTGTCCCAGTATGGGTAGAGCACCCGCGGTCCGTGCGGCGGACGTCACGACCACCCCGTGGACGGACCCGGCAACATCGAAGCTTCACGAGACCAGAGCCCGGTGCACAACTGCGGTGGCCAACGCGAACGAGACCGTGCAGCGCGCCCAGGCTGCCCTCGTCGCCGCCCAGGCACACCTGCGGCGCGCTCAAGCTGCACAGCAGGAAGCCGGGGAGCAGCTAAGAAGAGCCGGGGAGCAGCTAAGAAGACTGGAGCCTGCCAGGAGCCACAATCCCGGTTTCCTGCCGCACCGGCCAGCCCAGGAACACGCGTAACGGGGGGTTCATCGCCGTAAGGCGCCCCCTGCGCCGGGCGACCGCAGGACCTTCCCGCGCTCGCGCGGGGAAACATCCCGCACCCAGAGCAAGCTCGGAGGGAGGACGGGTAACCGGCGGCATCCCCCGGCGCCGGTAACAAAGGCGCCCCAGCGTCCTTCACCGTCGCCTAGACGTATTGCCAGGTACAGCCCTCGCTATGCTCATGGTGATGACTGCACGGTGCAAATCGGGTACCGGCCTTCACATGGTTCCGGATATCGTGATGCCGCGTGCATTCGACGGCCCCGTCCGAAGGAACGACCTGGCCTGGCTTGTAGGTCTCGGCCGCCGGAGCGCTCCCGGCGTGGCCAGGCATCAGCGGCGCCGCCGCCTTCAGCAGGTCCTCGGCGAACTTGCGCTGGCCGGCGAGCAGCTGCTCGGCGAAGTCGTAGGTGGTGGACACGGCGCCCTCTGGCTTCGCCTTCAGCAGGTCCTCGGCGAACTTGCGCTGGCTGGCAAGCAGCTGCTCGCCGAAGTCGTAGACGCTGGCTACAGCGTCCTCCGGCCTAGGCGGCTTGCCCCCGAAGGGCACGCTGACAGACGGCAACTTGGGCAGGTTGTCCGCGAGCGGCGCCAGCTTCGGACTGGCTGTCCTGGCGGTTTCGGCGAAGTTCCTGACCGCGGCGATCACGGCCTCCTGGCTCTTACGGATGACCGCCAGGAATTCTTCCTGCCCGGAGGTACTAGCCATTGTCCCGGCCTCCTTGTCGGCTTCTACGAACGATCTCATCTATAGCGGCTCGTGTCCTTGCCGCAGGCATACCCAACTCCATCCGCCTGCTAGCCGGAACACCAGGAAATACTTCAACCGCGGCCAGTCGCGTCAGCGGACAACGGCCACATCGCCACGTCCGGACCAGCCGGGTACATGCTTTCCTTCCAGCCAGCCGTGCCCGCCGCGCGCCCGGTCCGCCTAGCAGGCAGTGTTCGCGCGTCGCATCCGGCCGGAGTTCAGCTCTCGCTGTCGTGTTCCGGCTCAGCGCCGGTCAGATTGATGATGTTCTCCATCTCCGCGACGTCGAAGACCCGCATCGTACGGACGCGGACATTGCCGGCCGATGCGAGCAAGAGGAAGGCTGCGGCCGCTGACTCATCGTCGGCGAAGTGGGAGATGTGGACGAGGTCATACTCACCGAAGCTCCACAGCACCTCACGGACCATGCCACCGGCCTTGGTGACAAGCCGGGTGAATTCCCGCGCGCGCTTGATGGTGTCGGGGAAATTCTTGATGCCTTGCTCAGTCCAGCTGACGAGAGAAACATAGGTCGACATATCGTCCCCTGACGGTTCTGGGTCCCGGGTAATCGTGTCTACGACGGCATGGCTTGCTGAGCGTCCTGGCCGGTGTCCGGCCAGGCTTCTGACGATGGTGCTGCTGCCTGGCTGCCTCCGAGCGGGCCAGGGAACAGGCGGCAACTCTGCCAGAGCAAAGACTGGGCAAACAGGGACGTAAGTCCCGGCCGGCACGCCGGAAATCCGCCGCTGATGTCAACCTGCTGGCGCACGGCGCTGACATCGTCCCGGCCCCGGCCGGGGCCAGTCCGCAGCAGCCTGACGCTAGGTCCGCTGCACCACATCGCTGCCCGGCGCAGACCAGGGTACAGACCAGGGATGTCACGGGGGCCACCTGTCCGCCCCATCCGCGATCGTGAGGCAGTACCAACTATTCCGCTGGCACCGGGATGAAGGTCGTTGGCCTCAATCGTGCGCCGGAGCCGACCGTCCGACCGTCCGGCCGTCCGTCGTCAGCGAATCAGGTGAGGTGGAGACGTATGTCCAGCGAAACTGAAATCCGTCCCTTCCGGGTCGGCGTGCCCGACGAGGCGATCGCCGACCTTCGGCGGCGCATCGCGGCCACCCGCTGGCCCAGCAAGGAACTCGTTGCCGACCGGTCGCAGGGCGTGCAGCTGGCGACGATCCAGGAGCTTGCCCGCTACTGGACGACCGGGTATGACTGGCGTGCGTGCGAGGCGAGGCTGAGCGCGCTGCCGCAGTTCAAGACCGAGATTGACGGGGTGGACGTCCACTTCATCCACGTGAAGTCACCGCATGCGGACGCGTTGCCGCTGATCATCACGCACGGCTGGCCCGGCTCGGTCATCGAGCTGCTCGGAGTCGCCGGCCCGCTTACGGATCCGGCCGCGCATGGCGGCTCCGCCGCAGACGCGTTCGACCTCGTGCTGCCGTCCCTGCCCGGCTACGGCTTCTCCGCCGAGCCGGCCGAGGCCGGCTGGAACGTCGGCCGCATCGCCGGAGCCTGGGCGGAGCTGATGCACCGCCTCGGCTACACCCGCTACGTCGCCCAGGGCGGCGACGTGGGCGCCGCGGTCACCGATGCGATGGGCCGCCAGGCACCCGAGGGGCTGCTCGGCATCCACATGAACCTGCTCTTGGCCGGGCTGGCCGGCGGCTACCCGTCGCCGGACCCCTCCGCGGCCGAACGCGCCGCGCTCGACGCGATCCACACCTTCAGGACCAGCGGCAACGGCTACCTCATCGAGCAGAACACGCGGCCGCAGACGATCGGCTACGCCCTGCTGGATTCACCGGTCGCCCTGGCGGCCTGGATGCTCGACCACGATACCGACAGCTACTACAAGATCTCCCGCGCCTTCCTCGACGGCCAGCCCTCCGGCCATCTGACCCGGGACCAGATCCTGGACAACATCACGCTGTACTGGCTGACCGGCACCGGGGCCTCGGCGGCCCGGTCGTATTGGGAGAACACGCAAGCCGCAGCTCATGCGGCCGGGCAGGCTCGCCCGGAGGTCAAGCTCCCGGTCGGCTTCACCACCTTCCCCGGCGAGATCTGGCGGACCCCGCGCAGCTGGGTCGAGAAGTCATACCCGAACGTCGCCTACTTCAACGAGGTCGACAGGGGCGGCCACTTCGCCGCGTGGGAAGAGCCCGAGCTGTTCTCGACCGAGATCCGGGCGGCATTCAAGTCGGTGCGCTAGTCATAGCGCACCGCGCCGTTCCTCATCGCCTGCTGCTCCTCCAGCTGCAGCGATGGGGCATCGTCGCAGTAAGACCCGACCCCTGAAGGGCGGTGCGGTCCCTGGTGGGGGCGTGAGCGAAAAGTCCCCGACCTGGCTTTCCTGCTTTGCCGGCTCTCGCACCAGTATTTTTCATTAGCCCGGACGGCCGGCCACGGCGGTGAGGCCAGGCCAAACCTGCCGAGGCCGCGAAGAGGACTCCCGCCTCCCGAATCAGGGCCGATCAGCCCTACCCGCGCGGAGCAACCCGGGGCACGGTCACATCATGAGGACGAAGGCTGGCCACCGCGGGGAGGGCCGCGCGCTCGGCGCCGCGGTCGCCGGACTCGGCGCCCTGCTGGTCATCCGGTCGCTCGTGCCGGCCGGCACCCCGCGGATCCGGGCCAGAAACGCCGGGAGCATCGCCACCCTGGAGAAGGTGCGCATCGGCGGCTGCGATCAGTGGGTCCTGGAGCGGTCGGAAGACGCGGCCAACCCGATCGTCTTGTTCCTGCACGGCGGTCCCGGGACGTCGCAGCTGACATCCAACCGGCGGAACACGCGTCACCTGGAGAAGTACTTCACCGTCGTCAACTGGGACCAGCGCGGGGCCGGGAAGTCCTACGAGGCGATCAACGACACCGGCAAGATGCGCATCGACCAGTTCGTCGCTGACACCAGGGAGCTGACCGTATACTTGCTGGCCAAGTTCGGCCAGGACCGGCTGATCCTGGCCGGGCATTCCTGGGGGAGCGTCATCGGCGCGCTGACGGTCCACCGGTACCCGGAGCTGTATCACTGCTACGTCGGGATCAGCCAGGCCGCCCGCATCGCCGATGGCGAGGCGGCGTCCTACCGGTGGACGCTCGAGCAGGCCAGGAAACGAGGAGACCAGCGGGCCGTCGCGGCGCTTGAGCACATCGGGCCCCCGCCCTACCAGGGCGACTGGCGCAAGAAGACGGTTACCCAGCGACGGTACCTGGCGCGGTTCGGCGGCGAGATCCACGCCAGCCGGAACGGGGCGCTCGGGCTGGTCCTCCGCAACCTGCTGTGCTCACGCGAGTACACGCTGGCCGACCGGGTCAACTACTTCCGCGGCATCCTCGGCTCGATGCGGCTGCTGTGGCCCGAACTCCTCCAGGTCGATCTGTTCGCCAGCGTGCCGGAGATACGGGTCCCGGTCTTCTTCATGGAGGGCAGATCCGACTGGGAGTGCCCGTATGAGATCGCCGAACGGTACTTCGACGCGGTCCAGGCGCCAGCCAAGGAGCTGATCTGGTTCGACCGGTCGGCGCACCTGCCCAATTCCGAGGAAAGAGACCTGTTCAACGAGGTCATGGTGGCAAAGGTGCGGCCGTTGGCCGTCCCGTCCCCGGCAGCAGGGCAGAATCGCCCGTGACCGGGCCGTGCGGTCGGGCGTCCAGGACTGACCAGGGAACCGGCTACTTGACGCTGATCCTGGTGCCGAGCTCGGCGCCCCGGCAGATCTCGCGCATCACGCCCGCGGCGGCCACGTCGAACACGTGCATGGTCAGGGACTGCTCGTTGGCCAGCACGAACGCGCTGGTGTCCATGATCCGCACGCCCGCGGCGAGCGCCTCGTCGTAGGTCAGCCTGGTGTAGCGCACCGCGTCGGGGTTGAGGTGCGGGTCACTGTCGTAGACCCCGTCCACCCCGCGCTTGGCCACGAGCAGCGCGTCGGCGTCCAGCTCGAGCGCCCGCTGGACCGCCGGGTAGTCGGTGGTGACGTAGGGCTGCCCGATGCCGCCCGCGAGCAGCACGATCATGCCCCGGTCCAGGTGATGTACCGCGCGGAGCCTGATGAAGGGCTCCGCGACGCTGTGCATGGGTACCGCGGTCATCACCCGCACGTCGGTCTCTGTCCTGGCGGTGAGCGCGCCCCGGAGCATCAGCGCGTTCATGATGGTGCCGAGCATGCCGATGTTGTCCGCCTCGGCGCGGCTGATGCCCCACCCCTCCGCCATCCGGCCGCGGAAGTAGTTCCCGCCGCCGACGACCACCGCCACCTGCACGCCGAGATCGTGCACGGAGAGGACTTCCTCGGCGACGCGGGACAGGCTGGCCGGATCCACCCCGGAACTACCCGGTCCGGCGAGCGCCTCGCCGCTGAGCTTGACGACAACCCTCCGATAGCGAGGCACAGCCGCAGAACCCCCATCCGTCCTGGCTGCCCGGGTGGCAACTTCGCCCACGTTACCGTATGCCGGTACCGCGTCCGGTGCCCTTTTCATCTGGCCTTCATGATGCGAGCGCACGGGGGCAGCGGCGGTTCTCGCACGCTGAGGCAGGTGAACGCGCTCCGGGTCACCGGCAAATGAGCGCCGTATCCTCAGTTAATATCCCGAACGGACCTGGTGCGTGCCCCCAGGCCGGTTCCTGCCCGCCCTGGCCGGGCAGCTGAATCTTCCCAGGTGTCAGCCTCACGACCCTACGTGGCCGCCTCGCCGTGCTCGCGGGCCTCGGCGAAGCGCTTGCGGCAGGCCTCGATCTCGGCCTCGGCCGCGCTGCGGTCCGCCCACGCTTGGGCCTGCACCGATTTGCCGGGCTCGATGGCCTTGTAGACCTCGAAGAAGTGCTGGATCTCCAGCCGCTGGAACTCCGGCACGTCCTGGATGTCCCGCAGGTGCGCCATCCGCGGATCGCGGGCCGGCACGCACAGCACCTTTTCGTCGGCGCCCTTCTCGTCCCGCATCCGGAACATCCCGATGGGCCGGCAGCTGATCAGGCAGCCCGGGAAGGTGGGCTCGTCGAGCAGCACGAGCACGTCCAGCGGGTCGCCGTCATCGGCCAGGGTGTCCTCGATGTACCCGTAGTCCGCCGGGTACCTGGTCGAGGTGAACAGCATGCGGTCCAGCCGGATCCGCCCGCTGTCGTGATCCATCTCGTACTTGTTCCGCTGTCCCATCGGGATCTCGATGATGACGTCAACGTCCACTGGTTCGCTCCAGGCCGGTCTGGGTGATTAACTCCATTGTCGCAGTGTTGGCCCGCGGGGACGACCCCCCGGACCCCGGCACGGGAGGGCCATCCGCCCCCCCGCATCCCGCTGGCGGGAGGGCCACCCGCCGCCCATACCGCCCTCCTGGGAGGAGGTGGCAGGTCATGGTGCGCCGCACCCGGCTCGCGGCCGTGGTCACGCTCGCCGTGATCAACGTGTTCACGGTGGCGGCCGGCGTCACCGTGGCCGGCATGCTGCCGCCGCGGCTTGCGGCGCTGCGGGTGCCCACGGTCGCGCCGGGCCGGGTCGCCGGCCCGGGCCCGGTGCTCGCGCCGCCGGCCGCGGACGGCTCGCTGCCGACCGCCGCCGGGCTGAGCTCGGCCCTGGCCGGGCCGCTGTCCGCGGCCTCGCTCGGGCCGCAGGTATCGGCGCTGGTGGCGGACCCGGTCACCGGCCGGGTGCTGCTGTCCCACAACGGGACCAGGCTGCTGACGCCGGCCTCCACCGCCAAGCTCGTCACCTCGGCGGCCGCGCTGGCAGCGCTCGGCGCGAACGCCACGTTCACCACCCGGGTGGTGCGCGGCGCCGCGCCGGGCCAGGTCATCCTGGTCGGCGGCGGCGACCCCACGCTGGCGGTGCGCCCGTACCCGGCCAAGGACTACCCCCAGCCGGCCACCCTGGCCAGCCTGGCGGCGCGGACCGCGCGGGCGCTGAAGGCCGCGGGCCGCCGCACGGTCAGCATCGGGTACGACGCCTCGCTCTACACCGGCCCGGGCCTCGCGCCCGGCTGGCCGGCCGGGTACGTCAGCAGCGGCGACGTCACCCCGATCACCGCCCTGGAGGTGGACCAGGGACGGCTGACCCCGGCCGGCGCCCCCGAGGACTCCGACGACCCGTACAACCTGCGCGCCCGGACCACCGACCCCGCGGGCATGGCGGCCGCCGCGTTCGCCGCGCTGCTGGCCGCGGACGGCATCGGCGTCACCGGGTCCCCGGCGGCGCAGACTGCGCCCGCGCACGCGGCCAGCCTGGCCAGCGTGTCCTCGCCGGCGCTGTCGGCGATCGTGGAGCAGATGCTCGAGGAGAGCAACAACGTGATCGCGGAGAACCTGGCCCGCCAGGTCGCCCTCGCCGTCGGCCGGCCCGCCTCGTTCGCCGGGGCGGCCGCCGCGGTGACCGCCGAGCTGCGGCGGCTCGGCGTCGGCGGCGGCCTGCGCCTGGTGGACGGCAGCGGCCTGTCGCCGCAGGACGCGATCGCGCCGGTCACCCTGGTCAGGGTGCTCGAACTGGCCACCGGCGACGCCAGGGTGCGCCCGCTGCTTGCGGGCCTGCCGGTGGCGGGCTTCTCCGGCACGCTGTCCGCCGGGGAGAGCGTGTTCGCCGGCATCGGCGGCCCGGCCCTCGGCTCGGTCCGGGCCAAGACGGGCAATCTCGGCACGGTGGCGGCGCTGGCCGGGCTGGCCACCGACAAGCCCGGGATCACGCTCGCGTTCGCTTTCATGGCCGACCGGATACCGGCCGCGGGCCTGCTGCAGACCGCCGCCGGCGCCATCGACGCGGCCGCCGCCGCGCTGGCCAACTGCGGCTGCCGGTTACGGGCGCGTCGGGTACCACGTACCGTTGGACTGTGAGCAGCACGCAGATGATCGACTGGGACGTCGCCATTTCCACCGGGACCCGGTGGGCCAGGCCGGGCCCGCAGGTGAGCCTGGCCGAGGCGCGACGGACGGTTTCCGAGCTACGCGACCTCGCCGGCGCCGTTCAGCAGCCGGTTTACGAGGTCACCGGGATGTCCGCCGGCCGTGACCACGCCCTGGGCCGGGTCGCGGTGGTGGACCGGCCGGGGTGGATAAGAGCGAACGTGGACGGCTTCCGGGTCGTGCTCGAGCCGCTGGTGGAGCAGCTCAGGGAGCGCGCACCCGGAGCGGGATCCCGGCCGGGCTCGGTGATGACCGCGGTGGGGTCCCGGGTCACCGGCATCCAGGCCGGGCTGATCCTGGCCTACCTGTCGTCCCGGGTGCTCGGCCAGTACGAGCTGTTCCTCCCGCCGGAGACCTCCCCGGTCGACGGCGAGCAGCCCGGCCGGCTCACCCTGGTGGCCCCGAACATCGTGATGGTCGAGCGCGAGCTCGGCGTCGACTCCCACGACTTCCGGCGCTGGGTATGCCTGCACGAGGAGACGCACCGGCTGCAGTTCACCGCGGTGCCCTGGCTGCGGGACTACGTGCAGAGCCAGATGACCGAGTTCCTGCTCGCCTCCGAGCTCGACCCCGCGGCGATCCTGCAGCGGATCCGGTCGGCGGCCGACGCGATGGCGGGCGCGGTGCGCGGCGGCGACGGCGGCAGCCTGATCGACGCCGTGGCCACCCCGCGGCAGCGCGAGATCATGGACCGGCTGACCGCGGTGATGACGCTGGTCGAAGGGCACGGCGACTACGTGATGGATGCGGTCGGGCCGCAGGTGGTGCCCTCGGTCGAGCAGATCAGGGAGCGGTTCAACGCCCGGCGCGGATCGACCGGCCGGATCGAGCAGACGGTCCGCCGCATCCTCGGCATCGACCTGAAGATGAAGCAGTACGCGGAGGGCTCCAGGTTCGTCCGGGCGGTCGTGGACGAGGTCGGCATGGCGGCCTTCAACGAGGTCTGGACCTCGCCGGAGACCCTGCCGGTCAAGGAGGAATTCGCCCGCCCGCACGACTGGGTGGAGCGGGTCGCCTCCGCCGCCTAGCCGGCGATGGGTCCTGGCGCCGCGGTCGCCGGGGTCCGCGCCGCGGTGCGGACCTGCCTGTCCGATCTGGCCGCCGGTGACCTGGTCCTGGTCGCGTGCTCGGGCGGCGCGGACTCGGTAGCGCTGGCCGCGGCCGCGGCGTTCGTGGCGCCGCGGCTCGGCCTGCGAGGCGGCGGCGTGACCGTCGACCATGGCCTGCAGCCCGGTTCGGCCGAACGGGCGGCCGGCGTCGCCACGCTGCTCGCGCGGCTCAGCCTCGACCCGGTGCGCAGTCTCGCGGTCAGCGTCCCCCCCGCCGCCGCGGCCGCCGGGCCGGAGGCCGCGGCCCGGACCGCCCGGTACGCCGCCCTCGACGCGGCCGCCCGGGAGCTCGGCGCCGTCGCGGTCCTGCTCGGCCACACCCTCGACGACCAGGCCGAGACCGTCCTGCTCGGGCTGGCCCGCGGCTCCGGCGGCCGGTCGCTGGCCGGGATGCCCGCCCGGCGAGGCCGGTACCGCCGCCCGTTGCTGGCCGTGCGCCGGGCCACCACCGGCGCGGCCTGCGCCGAGCTCGGCCTGGAACCCTGGCAGGATCCGCACAACCGGGACTTCCGCTTCGCCCGGGCCCGGGTCCGCCACCAGGCGCTGCCCGCGCTCGAGGCCGCCCTCGGGCCGGGGGTGGCCGAGGCGCTGGCCCGCACCGCCGGCCGGCTGCGCACCGACGCCGAATGCCTCGAGGACCTCGCGTTCGCGGAAAGCGAAAAGCTCCGCGCCGACGGCTCCGACCCGGCCGGCGCCGACGTCGCCTGGCTGCGCGAGCTGCCCGCCGCGATCAGGACGCGCGTGCTGCGCGACGCGGCCATCATGGCGGGCTGCCCGCCCGGGTCGCTCGGCGCGGGGCACGTCGACCGGGTCGGCGAACTGGTCACCGCCTGGCACGGGCAGCGCTGGGTGGACCTGCCGGGCGGGGTGCGCGCCCGGCGCCAGGCTGGCAAGGTGTGGTTCAGCAGCAGCACCGCACCGCGCGAGTCAGAGGGTGGCGAGACCAGTGGACGAACGTGACATGGGCGCCGAGCTGAAGCAGGTGCTGATCACCGAGGAGCAGCTGCAGACGCGCATCGGTGCGCTCGCGGCGCAGATCGACGCCGACTACGCCGGCCGCGACCTGCTGCTCGTCGGCGTGCTCAAGGGCGCCGTCATGGTGATGGCCGACCTCGCCCGGGCCATGCACCTGCCGGTGCAGATGGACTGGATGGCGATCTCGTCCTACGGTTCTGGCACCAAGTCCTCCGGCGTGGTCCGTATCCTCAAGGACCTGGACACCGACATCACCGGGCGTCATGTGCTGATCGTCGAGGACATCGTGGACTCCGGGCTCACCTTGTCGTGGCTGGCGGGCAACCTGCGCTCGCGGGCCCCGGCGTCGCTGGCGGTCTGCGCCATGCTCCGCAAGCCGGGGTCGGCCCACATGCAGCTGGATGTCGCCTACACGGGATTCGACATCGGTGATGAGTTCGTCGTGGGGTATGGCCTTGACTATGCTCAGCGGTACCGCAACTTGCCATTCATCGGGACGCTGGCCCCGGCGGTATACGGGGGTAGTTGAGGTCCGGCGGACCGGGCCGGCCAGGACGGGGGAACACAATCCGCGACGGGAAGCGTTGACTTCCCAAGGCGCTGCACCAAGCGTGTACTGTCCTAGTTTTACGGCTCGCGGCCGCCGTTGGAGCACCGGCTGCGAGGATGGGAAGATGGCCATCCCGCCGGAGGTCGACGGGAATGTGAGGCTGGTCAGGAGGGAACGGTCCCGAGCCGACGGGGCCGCTCATCGATGGAGCTAAGGCGCTTTTTCCGGGCCCCGCTGCTGCTCATCGCGGTAGCCGTGCTGTTGCTGCTTTTCGTGCTCGACTACGCGAATTCCGGCAGCTCGTACAAGCAGGTTGATACCTCGCAGATCGTCAAGCTCATCGATCAGGGCCAGGTCAAGAGCGCGCTGATCACGGACAAGAACCAGACGATCCAGATCACCACCAAGAGCGGCCAGAACCTCGAGGCCTCCTGGGTCTCCGGCCAGGGCCTGCAGCTGGCCAACGAGCTGCAGAACCAGGCCAACAAGGGCACCCTGACCCAGGGCTACACCGTCAACATCCCGAAGAGCAACGCGCTGCTCGACCTGATCCCGACGGCCCTCATCTACCTGGTCATCTTCCTGCTGTTCTTCTTCATGCTGTCGCAGATGCAGGGCGGCGGCTCCCGGGTGATGAACTTCGGCAAGTCCCGGGCCAAGCTGATCACCAAGGACACCCCGAAGACGACGTTCGCCGACGTGGCCGGGGCGGACGAGGCCATCGAGGAACTGCAGGAGATCAAGGAGTTCCTGCAGAACCCGGCCAAGTTCCAGGCCATCGGGGCCAAGATCCCCAAGGGCGTGCTGCTGTACGGCCCGCCGGGCACCGGCAAGACCCTGCTCGCCCGGGCCGTGGCCGGCGAGGCCGGCGTGCCCTTCTACTCCATCTCCGGCTCGGACTTCGTGGAGATGTTCGTGGGCGTCGGTGCCTCCCGCGTCCGCGACCTGTTCGAGCAGGCCAAGGCCAACGCCCCGGCCATCGTGTTCGTGGACGAGATCGACGCCGTGGGCCGGCACCGCGGGGCCGGGCTCGGCGGCGGGCACGACGAGCGCGAGCAGACGCTGAACCAGATGCTCGTCGAGCTGGACGGCTTCGACACCAAGGGCGGCGTCATCGTGATCGCCGCCACCAACCGGCCCGACATCCTCGACCCGGCGCTGCTGCGCCCCGGCCGGTTCGACCGGCAGATCGTGGTGGCCCAGCCGGACCTGGCCGGCCGCAAGGGCATCCTCAAGGTGCACGCCCGGGGCAAGCCCATCGCCCCCGGCGCCGATCTCGACATCATCGCCCGGCGCACCCCCGGCTTCACCGGTGCCGACCTGGCCAACGTGATCAACGAGGGCGCGCTGCTGACCGCGCGGTCCAACGGCAAGCAGATCACCATGGACGCGCTCGAGGAGGCCATCGACCGGGTCATGGCGGGCCCGGAGCGCAAGAGCGTGCTCCTCTCGGAGAAGGAGCGGAAGGTCATCGCGTACCACGAGGGCGGCCACGCGCTGGTCGGCCACGCGATGCCGCACGCCGACCCGGTGCACAAGGTGACGATCATCCCGCGCGGCCGCGCGCTCGGCTACACCAGCGCGCTGCCGACCGAGGACAAGTTCCTGGTCACCCGGGCCGAGATGCTCGACCAGCTGGCCATGCTCCTCGGCGGGCGGACGGCCGAGGAGCTGATCTTCCACGAGCCGACCACCGGGGCCGCCAACGACATCGAGAAGGCCACCCAGATCGCCCGCGGCATGATCACCGAGTACGGCATGAGCGAGCGCCTGGGCGCGCGCAAGTTCGGCAACGGGGACGGCGAGCCGTTCCTCGGCCGGGAGATGACGCACAGCCGCGACTACTCCGAGGAGATCGCCTCCTCGATCGACGAGGAGATCCGCCGCCTGATCGAGTCCGCTCACGACGAGGCATGGGAAGTCCTGAACGAGTACCGCGACGTGCTCGACGCGCTGGTGCTCCGCCTGCTCGACAAGGAGACCGTGTCCAGGGAAGAGGTCCTGGAGATCTTCGCGCCGGTGCAGACGCGGCCGTCCCGCGGCTCCTACACCGGCTACGGCAAGCGGCTGCCGTCGGATCGGCCGCCGGTGCTCTCGCCCAAGGAACTCGCCCTCGCGGCCGCCGACGGCGCGGGCAACGGCAACATGGCGCTGCCCGCCAACGGCCAGTCTTTCGGCTTCAACCCCGGCGTTACGGGCCAGCCGGGCGGCTACGGCGAGCCCAGCGACGACGTGCCCGGCGCCGGCGGATGACGCAGGACGCTGCGGCCCGCCGGGAGGACGCGGCGAAGCGCGGTAACGGTGCCGGCTTCGACCTGCCGCGGATCGAGCGCGCGGTCCGGGAGATCCTGCTCGCGATCGGCGAGGACCCGGACCGCGACGGCCTGCGCGACACCCCGGCCCGGGTCGCGCGGGCCTACGCCGAACAGTTCGCCGGCCTGCGGCAGCACCCGCAGGACGTGCTCAGCACCGTCTTCGACGCGGACCACGACGAGATGGTCATCGTCCGCGACATCGAGGTGTACGGGACGTGCGAACATCACCTGGTCCCGTTCGTCGGCGTGGCCCACATCGGGTACATCCCGAACGTCAAGGGCCAGATCACCGGGCTGTCCAAGCTGGCCAGGCTGGTCGACGTGTACGCCCGGCGGCCCCAGGTGCAGGAGCGGATGACCAGCCAGATAGCCGACGCCCTGGTGGCGTCGCTGGAGCCGCGCGGCGTGGTGGTGGTCATCGAGGCCGAGCACCTGTGCATGACCATGCGCGGGGTGCGCAAGCCCGGAGCGCGCACGGTGACCTCGGCGGTCCGCGGTGTCTTCCGGGGGAGCGACGTCACCCGGGCCGAGGCGATGAGCCTCATCTACGGCCGCCGCTGAACGTGACCCGACGCTGAGTGTTATGCAAAAGTTCGCGTTGCGCGAAGACCCGCTGCGGTTGCTGCCCGCGGCCTGCACCGACTGCTCGCGCAGGCCCCGAAGGCCTGCACTCGCAGCTGGTTTCGCATAACGCTCACTGAACTGAAACGCCTCCCGCAGCGTCTCACTGGGTAGGCTGGCGGGCCGCCGATGCCCGCGGGGGGACACGAATGTGAAATACCGGTATTTCCGGTGCGTCTCACCGACTCCGTCCCGTTAGCCGTGACCGTTGCCTACGCTTGGGGAGGTACCGTGAGTGCAGGACACGAGGCGGCGCGATGACCGCGCTGACCCACCGTGCTCTAGGGCCTGATAAGAAAGCTGCCGAGATGAGCGACAGCGACGACGCTGGATACCCGCAGCACGCGAACGTACCCGGGGCCAAGGCCGACGGCACTGCGGCTCCAGCAGGATCCCCGAACCCGGTTGACCACCAGCGCCGCGCGTGGGTGCCCGGCACCGCGGCGCTGCTGACCGCGCTCATCGGCCTGTCGGACATCCTCAGTATCTTCCGGCCCGACCTGGCGCACCGGCTGCACAAGTTCGCCTTCATGGTGCCGGGGACGCTGACCGACGTCGCCCGCAGTGCCGACGTCCTGATCGGGCTGATGCTGCTGATGCTGGCGCACGGCCTGCGCCGCCGCAAGCGGCGCGCCTGGCAGGCGGTGACCGCCCTGCTCGCCTTCGACATCGCCATCCACTTCTCCCACGGGCAGCGGATAGTCACCTCCGTCGTCTCGCTGGTGCTGCTCATCGCGCTGCTCTATTTCCGGGACGAGTTCTACGCCGAGGGCGACCCGCGCACCCGGTGGCGGGCGCTGTGGATCCTCGGCGGCCTGATCGTGGCCGACATCGCCATCGGCCTGGCCTACATCCTGCTGGCCCGGGGCCTGGCCGAGGACTACTCGTTCACCCAGCGGGTGCAGGAGGTGGTCTACGGCCTGGTCGGGGTGTCCGGCCCGGTGCAGTGGGTGCCGGAGGCCCGCAGCGACCTGTTCAACCTGCTGACCAGCGCGCTCGGCCTGTTCACCCTCCTGGTCACCGCGTACCTGTTCCTGCGCCCGGCCGAGCCCCGGGCGCGGCTGGGCCGCGCGGACGCGGCCCGGGTCAGGGAACTGCTGGGACGGCACGGGGACCGGGACTCGCTCGGCTACTTCGCGCTGCGCCACGACAAGAGCGTGATCTGGTCGCCGACCGGCAAGGCCTGCATCTGCTACCGGGTGGTGTCCGGCGTGATGCTGGCCAGCGGCGACCCGATCGGCGACCCGGAGGCCTGGCCCGGCGCCATCGGCCCGTTCCTGGACGAAGCGGCCCGGCACGCCTGGAAGCCGGCCGTGATGGGCTGCAGCGAGCTGGGCGCGGAGGTGTGGTGCCGGGAGGGCGGCCTGACCGCGCTCGAACTCGGCGACGAGGCGGTCGTGAACGTGGCCGACTTCAGCCTGTCCGGCCGGTCGATGCGCAACGTCAGGCAGATGGTCAACCGGGTGGCCAAGCACGGCTACACCGCCGAGGTCCGGCGGGTGAGCGACATACCGCGGCGGGAACTGGACGCCATCGTCAAGGCCGCCGACTCCTGGCGCGGCAGCCAGACCGAGCGCGGCTTCTCCATGGCGCTGGGCCGGATCGGCGCGCCAGGCGACGAGGACTGCGTGCTGGTCACCGCCACCGAGAACGGGGTGGTCCGCGCGGTCCTGCAGCTCGTCCCGTGGGGCGCCGACGGCCTGTCGCTCGACCTGATGCGGCGGGACAAGGCCGCCCAGCCCGGGCTGAACGACTTCCTGATCGTGGAGACCATCAAGGCCGCCCCGTGCCTGGGCGTGAAGCGCATCTCGCTGAACTTCGCGGTGTTCCGGGCCGCGCTCGAGCGCGGCGAGCGGATCGGCGCGGGCCCGGTGCTCCGGGCCTGGCGCTCGGTGCTCATCTTCGCCTCCAAGTGGTTCCAGATCGAGTCGCTGTACAAGTTCAACGCCAAGTTCTGCCCTGTCTGGCAGCCGCGCTTCTTCATCTTCCCGAGCACCAAGGACGCGCCCAGGATCGCGCTGGCCGCGCTCGAGGCGGAGGCGTTCCTGGTCTGGCCGCGGCTCGAGCTGCGCCGGATCGCCCGCAAGCTCGGCCTGGGCAAGCTCCGGCGGCAGCTGGTGCCCCGGCGGTGACTGGCGAGGCGAACCTGCCCGGGCTGCCGAGGGCGGACCGGTGCCTGGTCATGGGCGTGGTGAACGTCACGCCTGACTCGTTCTCCGACGGCGGCCTGTGGTACCGGGCGGACGCGGCGGTCGGCCATGGGCGGGAACTGGCCGCGCAGGGCGCGGACATCGTGGACGTCGGCGGCGAGTCCACCCGGCCCGGAGCCCAGCGCATCGATGAGGCCGAGGAGCTGCGCCGGATCGGGCCGGTGGTCACCGAACTGGTCCGGGCCGGGCTGCCGGTATCCATCGACACCATGCGGGCCCGGGTGGCGGAGTTCGCGATCGACGCGGGGGTGCAGCTGGTCAACGACGTGAGCGGCGGCCTGGCCGACCCGGACATGCCCCGCCTGGTCGCGGCGGCCGGGGTCGGCTACGTCGTGGTGCACTGGCGCGGCCACAGCCGGGAGATGTACTCCCGCGCGGTCTACGCCGACGTGGTGGCCGAGGTCCGAGACGAACTGGCCCGGCGGGTGGACGCGGTGGTGCACGCCGGGGTGGACCCCCGGTGCATCGTGCTCGACCCCGGCCTGGGGTTCGGCAAGCGGCCCGAGCACAACTGGCCGCTGCTCACCCACCTGGCCGAGCTGGGCACGCTGGCCGGGGGCGCCTTCCCGGTCCTGGTCGGGGCCTCGCGCAAGCGCTTCGTCGGCAACCTGCTGGCGGACGCGGACGGGACGCCGCGGCCGTTCGGCGACAGCGACGCGGCCACGGTCGCGGTCACCGCGCTGGCCGCCGCGGCCGGCGCATGGTGCGTGCGCGTGCACCGGGTGCCGCCGAACGCGGACGCCGTGCGCGTCGCGGCCGCCTGGCGGGACGCCGCGGGGGCGGCCGCGACCGCCTCGCCGCTGCCGGCCACCGGACCGTCCTGACCGTGCGCCGCCGCGTGGTGCTCTCCGTGGGCAGCAACCTGGGGGACCGGCTGGGTACCCTGCAAAGATGCGTACAAGCCATCGGCGGCCTCCCGGACACTGACGTGCTGGCCATCTCGCCCGTCTACGAAACCGACCCGGTCGGCGGCCCGGCGCAGCCCGACTACCTGAACGCGGTGCTGGTGATCGAGACCGGCCTGGAGCCGTTCGGCCTGCTGGCGGGGACCCAGCGGATCGAGGCGGCCTTCGGCCGGGTCCGCGGAGCGGGCCCGCCGGCTCCGCGGGGGACGACCGCCCCGAGCCCCCCCGAGACTCTGCGGTTCGGGCCGCGCACCCTCGACATCGACATCGTCAGCTATGCGGGAGAAACCAGCGACGACCCGGTGCTCACCCTGCCGCACCCGCGCGCGCACGAGCGCGCCTTCGTCCTCGCGCCGTGGCACGACATCGACGCCGGGGCCAGCCTGCCCGGGCGCGGGCCGGTCGCGGCGCTGCTGGCCCGGCTCGGCCGGGATGGTGTCCGGCGCCGCCCGGACCTGGCTCTCGGGGCATCGTCATGAAGCCGACGCGGGTGTCGACTCTGGTCGCGGTCGCCGTCGTCTGCGCGGTGCTGACCTGGCTGGTGCTGCGGCCGGTCTACCAGCACCTGCCGCCGCTGCCCTGGACGGGCGTGCCTGCGCTGCTGATCGCCGCGCTGGCCGAGGCCTGGATCGGTCGCGACCTGAAGGCGCGGATCGCCGGGAAGCGCGGCCTGAAGCCGGCCGCACCGCTGTTCGTGTCGCGGATGGTGGCCCTGGCCAAGGCCAGCTCGCTGGCCGCGGCGATCGTCGGCGGCGTGGCGGCGGGCTTCGACATCTACCTGAGCGGCCAGCTGACCGCCAGCGTGCCGCGCCAGGACGCGCTCGCCGCGGTGGTCACCTTCGTCGCCGCCGTCCTGCTCGCCTGCGCCGCGCTGTACCTCGAGTTCTGCTGCCGGGTGCCGGGCGGCCCCGACGGCGACCAGCCCCGGGCCGCCGGGCCGGATCGCTGAACTGCCGTGTCGCCGGAGTGCCCGCCGCGGCGGCTTCCGCGGTCGCGCTGGCGGGCGTGCTGGCGGGCGCCCGGCGCCGTCGGCCTTCCTCGGCAGCTTCAGCTCCTGACCGGCTCGGCTGTCCGGAGGGCGCCGGGACCCGCGGGGTGCCCGGCGCCCTTATCCTGGTCACGCACGTCCGGTACCCGCCGAGGACTGGAACGAGATGAACCCTGACAGCAACCCGGACCCGGCCGCCAGGCACCCGGCCAGGCTCGCGGTCGGCATCATCGGCGCCGGGAGAGCGGGCACCGCGCTCGGCACGGCGCTGGCCCGGGTCGGCCACGAGATCGTGGCCGCCTCCGCGGTGTCGGACGCCTCACTGCGCAGCGCGCACGCGAACTTCCCCGGCGCGGTCATCGCCGAGCCCGGCCAGGTTCTCCGCCGCGCGGACCTCGCCCTGCTCACCGTCCCCGACGACGTGCTGCCCGGCCTGGTCGCCGGGCTCGCCGCGACCGAGGCGCCGCTGGAGGGCCGGATGCTGGCTCACGCCAGCGGGCGCTACGGCGTGACCGTGCTGCAGCCCGCGGTGCGCCAGGGCGCGCTCCCGCTGGCCCTGCACCCGGTGATGACGTTCACCGGCCGCGCCGACGACGTCGACAGGATCCGCGGGACCTGCTTCGGGGTGACCGCGCCCGGCGTGCTGAGGTCCGCGGCCGAGGCGCTGGTGATCGAGATGGGCGGCGAGCCGGTGTTCATCGCCGAAGAGCACCGGGACCTGTATCACGCGGCCATCGCGGGCGCCGCCAACTACCTGGTCACGCTCGTTACCCAGGCCGCGGACCTGCTCCGGACGGCCGGGGTGGCCGAGCCCGCGCGGCTGCTGGCGCCGCTGCTCTCCGCCTCCCTGGACAACGCGCTGCGCTTCGGCGACGCCGGGCTGACCGGCCCGGTCGCCCGCGGCGACGCGACGACCGTGGCCGCGCACGTGGCCGCGCTGGAGGCCGCGGCGGGTACCCCGGCCCCGAGCGCGGGTGCCGCGGGCCCGGCGGGCTCGGCCACCCCGGCCGCGGTGCCCGCCGCCTCGGCGGCCATGGTCACCGCCTACGTCGCCCTGGCCCGGCTCACCGCGGATCGCGCGCTGGCCGCCGGGATCCTCAAGCCGGCCGACGCCGAACGCCTGCTCGACGTGCTGGGCGGCCGCTCGTGAGCGAACCTGTCCGGCTCGCCGCCACCCGGGCCGAACTCGCGTCCGCCCGGGCCGCCCTGGCCGGGCCCGTCGTCCTGGTGCCGACCATGGGCGCCCTGCACGCCGGGCACGAGCGGCTGCTGCGCGCGGCGCGCACGCTGGCCGGGCCGAAGGGCAGCGTGCTGGTCTCGATCTTCGTGAACCCGCTGCAGTTCGGGCCGAACGAGGACCTCGACCGCTACCCGCGGACCCTGGACGAGGACCTGGCCGTGTGCGCCCGCGAGGGGGTGCGGCTGGTCTTCGCCCCCCCGGCGGCCGAGGTGTATCCCGGCGGCAAGCCGCAGGTGACCGTCGACCCGGGTCCGGTGGGCCGCCTGTTCGAGGGCGAATTCCGCCCCGGCTTCTTCGACGGCGTGCTGACGGTCGTGCTCAAGCTGCTGCACCTGACGCGCCCGGCCATCGCGGTGTTCGGCCAGAAGGACGCGCAGCAGCTCGCGCTGGTCCGCCGCATGGTGACCGACCTGAACCTGGACGTGGTGATCGAGCCGGTGCCGACCGTGCGCGACGCCGACGGCCTCGCTACCTCGAGCCGGAACCGGTACCTGTCCGCGGCCGGCCGGGCGGTGGTGCTGGCGCTGCCGCGGGCGCTGCAGGCCGGCCAGGCCCGGGCGGCCGGGGGCGCCGCCGCGGCGCTGGCCGCCGCCCGCGCCGTGCTGGCCGCCGAACCCGCCCTGGCGGTCGACTACCTCGCGGTGGTGGATCCGGGCACGTTCGGCCCGGCCGGGCCCGGTCCCGCGTTGCTGGTGGCGGCGGCCCGGGCGGGCGGGACGCGGCTGATCGACAACATGCCCGTCGTGCTGCCGGCCGGCGATCCCGAGGATGCCGGAAAGGCCGGCCGGTGATGCTGCTCACCATCGACATCGGGAATACGAATACCGTGCTCGGGGTCTTCGACGGAGACCGGGTGATCGAGCACTGGCGGATCGCGACGGTCCCGGACCGGACCGCGGACGAGCTCGCCGTGGTGCTGAAGGGGCTGCTCGCGGGCGGCGGCAGGTTTACCGAAACAGAGCTGAGCGGTATATCACTGTGCTCGACGGTGCCCTCGGTGCTGCACGAGATGAGAGAGATGTGCAAGCGCTATTACGGGGACCTGGAAACGGTCATCGTGGAGCCGGGGGTAAAGACGGGGGTGCCGGTACAGACCGACAACCCCAAGGAAGTGGGCAGCGACCGGATCATGAACTCGCTCGCCGCGGTGCACCTTTACGGCGGCCCGGCCATTGTCGTGGATTTCGGCACATCGACGAACTTCGACGCGGTGAGCGCACGCGGCGAGTTCGTCGGCGGCGCACTTGCGCCGGGGATCGAAATTTCCGTGGACGCGCTGTCCCGCCGGGCCGCGCAGTTGCTTAAGGTCGAGCTGACTAGGCCGCCGCGGGTGATCGGCAAGAATACCGTGGAGTCGCTGCAATCGGGCATCGTCTACGGCTTCGCCGCGCAGGTCGAGGGAATTGCCCGGCGGATGGCGCGGGAACTGTCGCCCGCCGACCCGGGCGCGGTGACCACTATCGCCACCGGCGGCCTGGCGCCGCTCGTTATCGGCGAGGTGAGCGTCATTGACGCGTACGAGCCCTGGCTCACCCTGATCGGCCTGCGCCTGGTCTACGAAAGGAACGCGGGTCACGCCGAGTCGCCCGGGTTACGGTGATGGCTCAGCCGATCCGGACGGCGCCGACGAAGGCGCTCCAGTAGATGGGTTCCACGTGCACCGGCACGCCGAAGTCGGGTGCGTCGACCATCAGCCCGTTGCCGACGTAAATGCCGACGTGGCTGATGTCGGGGAAGAAGAAGACGAGGTCGCCCGGCTCCAGGTCGCTGCGGGCCACGTGCATGCCCGAATTCCACAGCCAGCCCGTGTAGTGCGGCAGCGCGATGCCTTCCTGCGCGAACGCCCACACGACGAGCCCGGAGCAGTCGAACTGGCCGGGGCCGGCCGCGCCCCACACGTACGGGTCGCCCACCCGGGTGAGCGCCGCCCGCAGGGCCTGCGCGCCCACCGTGTTCGCGGTCGGGATGTTGATGGCCGGATAGCTGCCGGTCTGGGTGTAGATCGCCATCGCCTGCTTCATCGCCGCGCTGTTGACCTGGTCGATCTTCGCGTCGATGAGCTGCTTTCTGCCGTTCATCTGGGTTTCGAGCGCGTTGACCTGGGCGATTTGCTGCTCGGCGGCCTGTTTGTCGCGCAGCGCCTGGATCACCTGGCTGGCCAGCGTGCTCACCCGCACCCCGCTGGACTGGTCGAGCTCGGTAATGGCCGAGGCCTGGTTGAGGAACTGCCCCGGATCCCCGGCGGTGAGCGCCTGGAACGTGGGGTCGAGCCCGGAGGTCATGTAGTTCGCCGCGGCCAGCTGGGCTATGGCCTGCTGGCCGAGCGCCAGCGCGGCGGCGCCCCGGCTGGCGGCGTCCTGTGCGATCCGCGCGTCGGCCTGGGCCCGGCTGAGCTGGATGCGCAGCCCGTCGTACTGCTCGCTCAGCGCGTTGATCTGGAACTCGAGCTGCTTGGCCTGCGCGACCAGTGTCGTCAGGTCCGGGTTCGGCGTGCTGGTCTGCGCGGCGCTGATGCCGCCCGGCACGATGAGGGCAAGCCCGGCCGTCACGACGGCGAGGCCGGTAGCTCCGCTCAGCTTTCGCACAGCGATGCACAATATTGGAATCGACGTCGGTTGCCAACCGACTAGGAGGAAGTTTTACCGGCCGGCCGGCCCGCGGCCCAGGGCGTGCCCGGCCGGATCCGGGCGTGTCTAGCGCCCGGTGCGTGCCTGGCGGGCCCAGGGCGTGTCTGGCGTCCGGTGCGTGCCTGGCGGGCCCAGGGCGTGTCTGGCGTCCGGTGCGTGCCTGGCGGGCCCAGGGCGTGTCTGGCGTCCGGTGCGTGCCTGGCGGGCCTGGTGCGTGCCCGGCGCGTCCGTGGGCGGCTGCCGGAGATCTGCTCGCGGCGGGCGGCCGCGGTCACCGGCTATCGTGGACGGCGCTATGGCTTATACGATAAGGCCCGCGCGCACCCGGGACGTGCCGATGATCCGGAAGCTGATCGACTCCCACGTCGAATCCGGCCGGCTGCTGAGCAAGGCCACGGTCACGCTCTACGAGGATGTCCAGGAATTCTGCGTGGCCGAGCTCGACGCCGACGCGGTCGTGGCGGCCTGCGGGGCGCTGCACGTCATGTGGGAAGACCTCGCCGAGATCAGGACGGTGTCGGTCCGGGAAGACTGCCTGGGCCTGGGCATCGGGCACGGAATCGTGGCGGCGCTCCTGGACCGGGCCCGCGCCGTGGGCGTGACCCGGGTTTTCGTGCTGACGTTCGCGGTGGACTTCTTCGGCCGTCATGGATTCCAGCCGATCCTCGGTACCCCGGTGGCCGCCGAGGTGTACCGGGAGCTATTGCGCTCCTATGACGAAGGCGTCGCGGAGTTTCTCGACCTGGAACGGGTAAAGCCCAACACGCTAGGCAACACCCGCATGCTGCTGCGCCTGTTACCGAATCGGGGAAATGAGGATCGGCGTGAACCCGGAGATCTCAGGGAACCCCGGAGCTCCCAGGAACGTGAGGGACGATACAAGCCCGCTGGGAGCATCGCCGGATCGGGCCGGAGAGAGGAGCCCGCGATGTGGCAGGATCTCGCCGCGCTGACTCCGCCGCTGGTCGTTTGCGTCGCCTTCCTCATCGGCGTGGCGATGCTGCTGCGCCGGGAGATGTCGCCGAAGCGCCGGGCCGAGCGGAACAGCCGCCGCCGTTCGCGTGACCGGGGGTCTTGAAATATACGGAACGGCAGGTTTTATCCACCGCAGAACTGCGCGGACTGGGAGCGTTATGCGAAACCGGCTGCGAGTGCAGGCCTTTGGGGCCTGCGCGAGCAGTCGGTGCTCGTCGCACGGGCAGCAACCTCGGCGGGTCTTCGCATAACGCGAACTTTCGCACAAGGCACTGGGTGAACGGCGTGGCCGGGAGTTCACGGTAACTTCACAGTTCGTGATCTGCAGTCGGGCACGCCGCTAACCACGCCCTCCCGGCCTGATTACTCTGAGTAACTGCCCTGGGATGTCATCAGATGGCCACGACCCAACACAAAACAACTGTCTCCAGTTGAAGAATTGTCAGCGCCATGGATTTGGGTATACATTTAGCAACCGAAATAGGTTGCTCCGTCAGAAGGGCTGTTTCCATGGCACAGAAGGTGCAGGTGCTCCTCGTCGATGATCTCGACGGGAGTGAGGCCACCGAGACCGTCTCGTTTGGTCTCGATGGCGCCTCGTATGAGATCGACCTGAGTTCAGGCAACGCGGGCAAGCTCCGCAAAGAGCTAGCTCAATATGTGGAACACGCACGCAAAGCCAGCGCTCCGGCAAGGCGCCGCCGGGCGCGCACCGGCCCCGGCCGCGAGCGCAGCGCCCAAATCAGGCAGTGGGCGAAGCAGCGCGGTTACAAGGTCAATGAGCGCGGGCGCATTCCCGCCAACATCGTCGCGGAGTACGAAGCTGCGCACTAGTAGTACGTACCGGAGTTCGCGGGGGGTTTTAGCGGATCGGCCAGGACCCCGGCTCGCAGCAAGCCTGGCGACAGCGGCGGGGCCGGCCATATCGCACCGTTGGCCCGGAGGGGCGGA
>Ga0335076_10001314_pt1 | contig 24028 bp, 32 predicted proteins | sample Lox_Sample_25_FD_206717 | JGI IMG/M metagenome (GOLD analysis project Ga0335076, IMG submission 206717) | Soil microbial communities from Loxahatchee National Wildlife Refuge, Florida, United States - Lox_Sample_2.5 | ecosystem: Environmental > Terrestrial > Soil > Wetlands | place: USA... | reverse complement strand
GCGAACTCGCGTGCGCCTGGCGCCAACTGGAGAAACACCTGAATCAATTCACAAACGCAGCGCTCACCGCAGCCTGAGCCCCAAACTTGGTCTGACCGTGAACTCCGCCCTCACCAAGCAAAGCTAGACCTGGGGCCAGCGGAAACCAGGCCCGATCAGCTCAACGCGGCCAGCGCGACGCGCCGCAGCTGGGTCAAACGACCACGGCGAGAGGCGAATTCAAGCTTGTCGGTGCGGCCGGGCAGATCGAGCACCAACCCGATCGCAGCACCCTCATCGCGATTGCGAGCAACCCGGACAACATCATCGCGGAACTCCCTCGGGTACGGCCTAGCCGGAGTGGCATCCTTCCAGCCCGTCCATCAGGGATAAGCGGTCATCCACCAGCGCAGTTGTCGGCCACGCAGGTGTATTTCATTGGCCACCTTCGGGTGCTGGCACAGCCCTACATGCCGCGCCGGCAGGGTTGGCTTCATCGGCCAGTTTTCGCACCGCATCCGCTAGGGTCGCCACGGTGATGGGCTCGATGATGCGGGGTCCGGATCTGCGACCGCCATCCGTACCTTGGTGATGCGACCAGACTCCGCTGTAGCACTTGGCGCTTGGGCCGATCACGGCGAGGGGTTTGTCATGCAGTGAGCTTTCGTTCCACGACCGGGTGAGCCACTCAATTGCGTTATGCAGCATCGCGGGTACGCGTCCGCGGTAGTGGGTCAATACCAGCGCCGCCTGCGCGTCGGCAGCGGCAGCGCGCAGTGCTACCACACAGTCGGGGGTTCGTTGGGTCGGCACGGTTTGGCTATAGGGCGGCAGGTCGGCCAGGCCGTCGAACACGTTGAGCCTTATTCCGTCCGGTGAGCTTTGTGCTGCGAGTTTGATTAGTTGGGGACCGAGGGTCCTGGCCCGGCTTCCAACGATCACCAGGACATTGATGCCCGACACAGCAGTGATCCTTTGGTCGAAGCGCGGCGAGGTTCGTTCGGGGTCGATGCGCAGGGCGCATGCCGAGGCTGGGTGGTTGCAGTCATGTGACCTCATCTGGATGGGATTTCTTGTAGTCCTTGGACGCGGCGGCGCGTTCTCTTGGACGTTGCGATCGTCTGACGAGTTACCGATCGTGTCGATGTTGACGTGCACAACGCTGCCCAGCCTTTGGTGTCTGTGCACACAAGGTTGCCCGCGCGCGCCGCCGCTTTGTGACGGCGGTCACATTGTCAAACTCGTCAAGAGCCGCATCGCGTCGAGTTGGTGGTTATTGAGCAGATGCCCTTCGTCGACGACCAGCACGGGTATGAGCCCTCGCTCGGCGTTTTAGGTAGCCAGTGCCGAGACTGCTCGTCACCACCAGCCCGCCCCTACCAGTGGCCTTCACCGAGGCGGCGAGCGTCTCGACAGTCAGCAAGCGATCATGAACCCGCGCCGTTTTCACCGCTTGCAAGACACCGGCCGACGGCATTCGTCGTTGCTGGTCACACGGCACGTGGGTGCGCACCCCAGTAACGACGAATGCCGCTGTGGACGGGCCGGTTCGGCGTGCCGGCGCCCGCCGGGGGCGGGCAACCGCGCCGCCGATCTGTTCGGTCGCACTATGCCGGGTCCCATACCCGAAGGACTTGGCGGCGCCGCGATCAGGAACTCAGCGCGACTGCTGCGGCTCGCGCATACATGGCGTCGAGCGCTGCGTACTCGGCTTCCTCGACTGCGGCCTCGGCGAAATCGATGGCATCAAGTGCGTAGCCCTCGGCCATGTCAGCGTCCCAACCGGCCTCCTTCGCCTCATGTCGCGCCTTCTTCTCCTTGATGTCTCCCCTTACCTTCGCGATGTGCGCCTGCCACTTGGCGCGCATCTCGTCCCACTGTGACGAGGTTTTGTCGTGGGCGGCGTGTGCCTTCTCTTTGAACTGGTCGGCAGCCGCAGTCGCCTTGTCTCGCGCTCGGTCGACCTCCGTCTCGAGCTCAGCCTTGGTCCGCTGATTGGCGGCCTTCAGCTGGTCCGTTGCCGCTTCCGCTTTGTCGGAGATCTTCTGGAATTTCGCGCTGAAATCGGTTTGTGTCATTGGGAACTCCTTGCATCGTCTGAGGCGGTCGCTCCGCCCACCGCGTCGATTCTGGGTGCCCGGTGGGTTGCCGGTCATTCCGGTATGCAAGAAGGTTTGCATTGCAGTGAGCCCCCATCGGGGTTTCGGGTGTGCCGTCACGACATCAGGGCGGTGCCGGGCAATCCTGGTGCGATGGCTAAGGCCGCCGAGCGGACCACCCTGACGCCGTGAAAAATCAATCGACCAATCTACCGTTTGGAGCAGAGATGACTAGTATTCGCCAGGCCCCGGCAAAAGCATCGGGGCTATTTCACGGAGCCCTCGAGAACATCGTATCGAAAACGAAGTATTGGTGGCTGCTTCTGGTCACCGGCGTGGCGTGGGTCGTAGTTGGAATCTTCATCCTTCGCTTCGACTACACCACGGTTGAGGCGGTATCCATACTCTTCGGTGTGTTCTGCCTCGTCGCGGCAGCCAACGAGATGATGGTCGCATCGGTGTCGTCGTCGGGATGGCGTGTATTCCGCTGGCTACTTGCGGCGCTGTTCGTCGTCGTCGGCATAGTCGCTTTCTACAACCCGGGAGACACCTTCGTCAGTTTGGCATTCCTGATGAGTTTCTACTTCGTCTTCCGAGGCGTGTACGACATCGCAATGTCATTCGCCGCGAGCATGATCCAGGGCTGGTGGGTGCTGCTGATCGTTGGGGTGCTAGAAATCGCGCTCGGTTTCTGGGCTGCCGGTTCTTGGAAGGCGTCCATCGTCCTGCTGGTGGCTTGGGTCGCCGCGGGAGCCATCGTGTACGGAGTGGCCCAGATCGCCGCGGCGTTCCTCGTAAGGAATGCCGGCCGTGAGATGGCCAGTATCGCCGACAGGCAGCCGGCTGGCATACCACGGGCGGCCTGATTCGACATGGCTGGGCCGGGCGGCGAACACAGTTCGCCGCCCGGTCGCTTTGGGCGAAGAAACGAAAATGGATTTCCTATTGTGTCCAACGCACCAGATCACGTGGTCACCCGCCCGACGATCATTCCGGAATTGTCACCGATGTTGAACACCGGTCCTTATGGCGGCCCCGGCCAGCTGATTGCGGTCCGTCAACAGCTGAAATCTGTCCCCCTGCGCGGTACCCGGCTTCCGTGTGACGTGCAGGGGTACGTACGTCACGATCAATCTGCCGTTGCCCAACGAGATCGCCGCGTAATACGCGGTGACCCAGGCCCTCACCTACCCGGACGCGGTGGGCTGCAACCACCCCAGCCGGTAGGAGAATACCGGCTGGCTGGGGTGCGTCGCGGCGGCCTACCCTGAAACAGTGATGGCATGCTATTAGGGGTGATGCCGTGCGTTGTCTAATTGTTGACGACAGCCCAGCTTTCATCGAGGCCGCGCGGAGACTGCTTGAGCGTCAGGGCATCAGCGTCGTCGGTGTGGCGTCGACCAGCGCCGAGGCGCTGCAACACTACGAGGAACTCCGGCCGGACGTCACCTTGGTCGATGTATATCTCGGCGCAGAGAGCGGATTCGAGCTCGCGGAACAACTCCACCGGTCAGGATGGCCGACACCACCACCGGTGATACTGATCTCCACTCATTCCGAGAACGACTTCGGCAAAATGATCGAGCGCAGCCCGGCTGTGGGGTTCCTGGCCAAGTCCGCGTTATCGCACGGAGCGATCCGCGATCTCCTTCGCGGCGGGGACGACGGTGATCCCGTCCCTCCGGTCAGCGAGCCTTCAGAAAGGTGATCACAGCGAGCACCCGCCGGGAAACGTCGTCGGTCTCCGCGAGGTTCAGCTTGATGAGGATGCTGCGCACATGCTTTTCAACGGTGCCGCCGGTGACCCACAACTCTCGCGCGATTGCGCCGTTGGATCGTCCCTCGGCCATCAGGGCCAGCACCTCTCGCTCCCGCGCGCTGAGCACCGACAGCGGGTCGTTTTGCCGGCGCCGCGACACCAACTCGGCCACTAGCGTGGGGTCCACCACCGAACCCCCCTTGACAATCCGGTCGAGCGCATCGATGAACTCCGCCACATCGATGACCCGGCTCTTGAGCAGATAGCCGACACTGTGCCCACTGGCCAGTAGCTCCATCGCGTGCACGACGTCGACGTGTGCCGATAAAACCAGGATGCCTATGTCCGGGAACTCCTCGCGGATTATCCGGGCCGCATCCAGCCCCTCGGTGGTATGGGTCGGCGGCATCCGTATGTCGGCGACCACCAGTTCGGGCTCCTTGTCACGCACCACCGCAACAAGCTGCGCGCCATCACCGACCTGCCCGACCACCTCGAAACCGGACTGCTTCAACAGGCTGGCCAAACCCTCCCGGAGCAGGACCTCATCCTCGGCCACCACCACCCGCGCCGACGTCACAGCCGCGCCATCTTCAGCAAGAGGTCCATTCTTCGCCTGACTCCAAATCTGTCCAACGCATCTCCCGCGGGCGACACAACCCGACTGGCTTTGATCATCTTCGAACGACCGGACAACAACCGCTACCGATCCGGCGGATCCGGGGTTGTCCGATTAACGGTGGATTCGGCCAATTCCGGCTGGCGGGCATCCCAGGAAGCCGCATTTTCAGCTCTTCGGGAAGCCCAGTTGCCACTTTCAGCACCCAAACGACATCGGCGGCCGTGTCTTCATGCGCTATCGAGTGGGACGGCGATCTCAATCTCTGTCCCACTTCCAGGGTGGCTCGTAAAATGCAACTGGCCGCCGATCGCTTCGATCCGGTCTCTCAGGCCGATCAGGCCGGAACCCCTAAGGGGATCGGCTCCGCCGATTCCGTCATCACAAATCGACAGGTGGAAGGCGCAAACGGTGGTTTGCGCGCGCACGGTGACCTGCGAGGCGCGGGCGTGCTTGGCGGCGTTGGTCAGCGCCTCGGCCACCGCGTAGTACGCGGCGACCTCGACGGGGTCGGACAACGGCCGGTTGATCGCGACGTCGAGGTCGACCGGAACCGCGGAGCGCAGCGCCAGCGTATCCAGCGCCGGTGCGAGTCCGCCCTGCGACAGGATCGCCGGATGAATTCCGCGGGAGATTTCCTGCAGCTCGCTTGAGACCCCGATCAACTCCGATATGGCCTCCGACAGTTCGTTTTTGAGGTCAGACTGTTCGGGTGACACCGCGGCCTCGGCGGCGCGAAGTTTCAGCCCCAGACCGATCAGCCGCTGTTGGGCGCCGTCGTGCAGATCGCGTTCCAGGCGGCGCCGCGCGTCGTCGGTGGCCGCCACCATCCGCGCGCGCGAGGCAACCAACTCCGCCCGGGTGGCGGCGGCGGCGATCGCCGTGGCGACCAGCTCGGCGAAGTCGGTGATGCGTTCCTCGGTGTCGGGGGGCAGCGGCTCAGCTCGCGACGAGCCCACGACCGCCAATCCCCACAAGTCCCCCCCGACCACGATGGGCGACCCCACCCGCGAACGCAGCCCCAGCTCACGGTTGCGGGCCGCTAGAGAACCAGCGGCGTCCTCGTAGCTGTCCATCCGGGCAGTGCGCCCGGTATGTAACACCCTCGCCGCAATGTTGTCGCCCTCCAGGGTGAGGCACTCGCCGACGCGCGGATGGCCAAACCCTGGGAGGGTGTAGGACGCCATCACAATCGTCGCATCACTGCACTCATACCGCACGACCTCAGACTCCTGTACGTCCAGGCAGCGGGCCATCTCCTCAGCCACCGCCGAAAACACCTCCGACGGGTCGACCTCGCGCGCGACCAAGGTCGCCACCCGCCGCAACGCCGCCTGCTGCGCGGCAAGCACACCCAGACTGTCGCGGCTGGCCTGCAGTTCGGCGCGGGCGGCGGCGTTGGCGATCGCCGTCGCAACCAGATCGGCGAAGTCGCTCATGCGCGTCTCGGTGTCCGACGGCATGGGATCGCCAACCGAGCCGGCGGTGGCTGCGCCCCACACCCGGGCACCGACGAGGATCGGGACCGCGACGATGGACTTCACGCCCAGCTCACGCATTTGTTCGGCGCCGGCGCCGGTGGCATCGTTGTAGTTGTCCATCCTGGCCGCACGACCGGTGCGAATCACTCTCGTGTGGACGTTGTCACCCTCCAAGGGGAAGCGCTTCCCGAGAGGCACCATGTCTTTGACTTCAGGCGGGACCGGTGCGACGGCGACCATGGCGACGCTGTCTTCTTCGTAGCGAGACACTGCCGCGCCCGCCACCTTCAGGCATTGGCCCATTTCCTCGGCCACCGCGTCCAGCACGTCTGACGGGTTGGCGCCCTCCGCGACCAGCGTTGCCACCCGCCGCAACGCCGCCTGTTGCTCAGCTAGCGCGTTCAGCCGGTCGCGGCTGGCCTCAAGCATGGCCTGGGCCTGTTGCAACTGATCCTGCTCACGGCGACGGTCGGTCACGTCGCGGCCGGCGGCGTAAAGCACGCCCCGATGCGACGTGACGCTCCACTCGACCCAGCGCCGCGAGCCGTCGCTGCAGATAATCCGATTCTCATACCGCGCCGGCTTATCGCCGCTGGGCCGGTCGAGCACCGCGCGCACGTGGTCCCTATCCGCGGGATCGACAATGTCGAGGTAGTGCCGGGACGCCAACTCCTCGATCGTGTAACCAAGGGTGCGCTCGAAGGCGGGATTGATCATGATCACCCGGTCGAGACCCGTGATGCACAACATGTCAGATGACAGATTGAAAAACCGGTCCAACGCCTGGCGGCTCTCGATCAACTCCGTGCTGATGTGCTCGCGGTCACGCACGGCGGCAAGGAGTGCCTCCAAGGAGGGCACTACCCGCTGCCGCAGACGTTGCTGAATGACCGTGGGCAGATCGACCGGAACCACCAGCGTGCCGAGCACCGTGGCGCCGTCACGCAATGGGATCGCCAAGCGGCGCTCGTCCCCGGCAACCTCATCCAGCCCAAGTGCCGCAAATGACAGCTTCAGCGCCTCCGCTAGGCATTCGCCCGCGCGATCCAGCGCCGATCGCAAATCGATGGCACCCAGCATCACCCGGGCCAACTCGGCGGCCAGATCGGCCTCGCGGCGCCGATCAGCCAGGACCGCGCGCGCTGCCGCGACGCCCACGACAACGTTGGCCACCAACGCCAAACCCATGAACACGGCGATAACCACACCGACCGGATCCCGCGGGTCGACTTGCTTGAGAAGAATGACCAAGACGGTCTCGGCAACAAGAAAGACCACGGCTAGGACGACGAACAGCCCAAACGCCGGCGCCGCCGCGGGCCTCACCACCCACGGCAGGCGTGCCCTAGCCCGCGGGACCGTGTTGTCGGCGGCTGCTAATCCGTTCGGCACCCGCGACCGCGTGGGCGGCATCCTGTCAGTATGTACCTTTCGCAAGTTGAGACAACACGCAGGTTGAGACAACAAAAGACAATCAGCATGAACCGGGATAATCCAGGATTCGTGTATTCGGCGAAAGGCTCCCGAACGGGTTGGTCTCGTCTACTTTTGCAGAATGGCATTGAGGATCGTCGAAGCCCCGCAAAATGGCTGCCCCTCCCCGGGGCTGAGCGGCGAATGACACCGCCGCGCCCGCCCAGCAGATCACGGGCGAGTGAGGCGACGTCCCGACTGGGGGATGTCACGGAAGCGGTGGCCGGCGGGGTGGTTGGCGCTGCAGTCAAGGGCGCGATCGGCGGTATTAAGGGAACCGCCGACGGATTCCGTGACGGCTGGCGTAAAGGTAGTCGGTCGGTGGCAGGCCGGCCGGGTGGGGCCTGGGTCCAGGGTGTCATCGGTGGTGTTCGTGGAGTCGCCCTCGGAATCCGCGACGGCTGGAGTACAGGCAGTCAGTCCCGCCGGCTGCCGCGTTGACGTTGGCATCGCTTGGGAAACTAGGCCAATACTGATTGGGGCGGGTATCGATTATGTGGCGGAGGCGCCGTCGAAGCTGCAGCGCCCGTCGCGCGATCGAGTCAAAAGCGATATGCATGATGCCCAACATTTGGTGCGGCTGCTGCATCTGGGCGACTCCTCGGCGCCCATTAGGTGCAATGTCCAATTCTGACCTCCATGGACCCACGCAGTGAATCATCCCGCGATTCCACACACCCGACGTGTACTCAATCTGAGCAGGTGCTGCAAAGTGAACCGCTAGACTCATAGCTGTACCGCCGGCTGGATGTAAATAGACGAACGCCGAGGGGCTGACGATATGAGCGATGACGCAGCCTACTACCGGGCTGATGTACAGGGCCTTAATCCCGGAGACGCCGCTACCCGTACGCTAGACCCGCGCGATGACAAGGAATACACGTACGCGACAACCCGGCTTGACATAGCGCGCGCGATCGCCGGAAGACACGCTGATTTCTCTGTTTATCGCGTCACACTCGACGAGCCCATCGAAGCAGACCCCGATGCTGCCGAGGACAACCTTGGTGAATTGTTCGTCAGGTCTCCGTGGGGCGCGGTCGTGGATGCCGTCGATGAGAAAGAAACATAACTCCCTGACAGCGGCACGACTCCGTCGAAACAACTCAGACATTTCTGGATGCCGGCATTAGAGGGGCGACGACCTCAGAGGATCGATCCTCGGAGGGCAACCGGTGGGTGACAACGCGGGGCATCGAAAGTCGAAAATGGTGGTCCTCCATCGATACATCTGTCGCACCCAACACGACTTGATGGTCGGTGACGCGCGGGAAATATCGCACTGGGCTGGGCACGGGTTGGGTCACGGCCGCGCATCGGATCAGCTGCGAAGCCTGCGGGCCCGCCAAACCCATCGCCGCGCCAGCGCCGCGTGCCGCCATTGTGTGGGCCGACGACACCGCAGCCGCATCGGTGTCATGGCGTACACGGTTGCATTCCGAGGGCGTACTAGGCTGTGGGCGTAGAGTTCGACGATCTTGCAGGCTTCCCCGTCGGGCGCGTCGACCGGGTCGTCGGCGAACCAATTTGCAGGTACGCGACCAGTCGGAATCCTGCTGTGTCGCTGCCTCGCTTGGTTTTACCAACATCAATTGTTGGGCGTTTACCGCACACCGAATGTCGGACACGTTGTCCGCAATGGCGGAGGAGCTCGACGTGGCCAAATCAGACATCGCGGCGCTGCTCGCCCTAGCAGCTGCCCTGATGATCGGCGTCGGAGACGTCATCCAGCAGCAATCCGCCCAAGAGGTCACCGACAAGCCGGTCGGCACCCTCGCGCTGTTCGGCCGGCTGCTGCACGATCGCCGGTGGTGGGCGGGCAGCCTGGTAGCCGCAGCGGGGTTCGCGCTGCAGGCCGCGGCGCTGGGCCTGGGTTCAGTGGTGCTCGTGCAGGCGCTGTCGGTGACCTCGTTGCTGTTCGCGCTGCTCATCAACGCGAAGGTGAACAACCGCCGGATCAGCCGCAGGCAATGGACCTGGGCGGTGCTACTCGGCGCTGCGGTTGCGGTAGTCGTGACGGCCGGCAACCCGCAGGCCGGACACGCTCGGGCGCCGCTTCACGCCTGGGCCCTCGTGTTCGCGGTCATGTGCCCCGCGCTGATCTTGTGTGTAATTGGCGCCCGGGTCCTTTCCGGTTCGATCAACGCAGCATTGCTGGGCCTGGTGTCCGGTTCGCTTTGGGGCGTGTTCTCGGCGTCGACCAAGGGTGTGGTCGACGAGCTCGCCCTTGGTATCTGGGCATTGCTGCACAGCCGGAGTTGTACGCCTGGGCGGTGCTGGGGATCTCCGCGACGGCCTGGGAGCAGTCGGCGTTCCGGGCCGGCCCGCTTACCGCTTCATTGCCGGCGGTGACCGTCTCCGAGCCCGTCGTTGCGTCGATCCTTGGCGTCACCGTGCTGGATGAGACGCTTAACACCACCCATGTCGGCCTGATCGTAGTCGGGGTATCGGTCGCGGTAATGGCGACCGCGACGGTTGCGCTGGCTCGCAGCCAAGCCGCCGCGGCGCCCGAGCGGAGCATCGGAGGCCGAGACGCGAAGCGCGCGATCCCGTGAGGGCGACCCGACCCTCCAACATACGGGACTACGTTCCGCGCCACCATCGCGCGACGGTTTGGTCGCACCGCCGTGGAAATCACCCTCGGCGAAGTGGCCTGAAGAGACGCCATGGTTGCGGGTGTAGCCGTCCTCTCAAACGCCGGCGTCCCGCCGGTAAGCAGGCTAACCTCATCACCCGGAGCCGCGACCGGGCCCCGTCCCTCTCGTCTACACCGGTTCCTGGACGCGATCAACGGGGGCGGCGGTGTTTTGAAGGCCCTACACGGGCAGCCCCACCATGCCGTCACCGCGGTTCCCGCCGTCTCGACGACGAACCTCATCAAGAGGCCTGCAACAAGGTCGCTATATACCCGCGATCTGAAAGCTGCCGTTTAACGAAACGAAGAAAGGAGCGGCGCATGTGGTTTGGGGACTCGCCAACGCCGGTGTTCGAGCTTGTCCTGAGCATGGAGAATCGAGCAGCCGTTTTTGGACTCCGAAACCCACGTTGACATAAGTCCTCACCTGCGTACGAAGAACCACTCCACCTCGTGAGGGCGCGCGGCCAGCTCGCACCCGAAGCCAAGCCATTGGCCAGGCGCGGCTGATCAAGCGCGTTTTAGCAGCAAAACGGCTTATCAAGCACTGAAGTCGTCGCGCGTTTCGATGGACAAACGTCCATAACCATGACTCTTTCCGCGGCGAGCGGGCGTTCTCGTCAAACAGTGGTCGACCGCCTGGGTCGTGTCGTAGGTTGTTCTCGGACGCGAATTCCGAGCGTGAGCAAGGTGTGCGCTATGAAGGCTCTGCGATTGATCGATTGGAAAACCGATCCGGAGCTGGTAGAGGTGGCGAAGCCGAAACCGGGACCGGGCCAGGTCATCGTCAAGATCGGCGGCGCGGGGGCGTGTCATTCCGACCTGCACCTGATGTACGACTTCGAGCCCGGCATGATGCCGTGGAAGTTGCCGTTCACACTGGGCCACGAGAACGCCGGATGGGTCGACTCCGTCGGCGACGGCGTCACCGCGGTCTCGGAGGGCGACGCCGTCGCGGTCTACGGCGCCTGGGGTTGCGGCAAGTGCACCCGCTGCCAGCAGGGCTTCGAGAACTACTGCGAGGATCAGGCCGAGGCACCGGTGGTGAGCGGGGGCGGTGGGCTTGGTCTGGACGGCGGGATGGCCGAGTACCTGCTGGTGCCCGACGGGCGGCTGCTCGTGCGGCTGCCCGACGCCCTTGAGCCGGCGACGGCGGCAGCGCTCACCGACGCCGGCTTAACGCCATACCACGCGATCCGCCGCTCGTGGTCGAAGATGGCGCCGACATCGACCGTGGTGGTGGTCGGTGTAGGTGGTCTCGGCCACATCGCGGTCCAGCTGGTAAAGGCGACGACGGCGGCCACGGTGATCGCCGTCGACAATCGCCAGGAGGCGCTGGATTTGGCGACAAAGGTCGGTGCCGACCATGTCGTCACATCGGATGATCATGCGGCCGGCGCCGTCAAGGACCTCACCCACGGCTACGGCGCCGACGTGATTTTGGACTGCGTCGGCGCCGAGGCGACGATCGAACTCGCCCGCACCGCCGCCCGCACGCTCGGTGACGCCACGATCGTCGGCATCGCCGGCGGCACCGTGCCGCTGTCGTTCTTCTCGCAGCCCTACGAGGTCAGCATCCAGACGACATACTGGGGATCCCGTTTCGAGCTGGCCGAGCTCATCGACTTAGCTGCCCGAGGGCTGGTGCACGTCGAGTCGATCACCTACTCGCTCGACGACGCAGCGCAGGCCTACCGCGACCTCCAGGACGGGAAGGTGCAAGGCCGCGCCGTCGTGGTGCCCTGACCGCAAGGTGCCGTCGGTGCGGGTTGCGTCGACGAGCGGCAAAGCGACCGCTCGGCCGTCGGGATGCGGCTATGACGTTCGCCTCATGCCACCAGCAGGCAGCAATGGACTCGGCGGTATCACGCGCGGCGAGCGTCGAAAAGCAACACTGCGCCATCTATTCCTCTGAGATGACGCTCTTCGGCCAACGACCACTCGACGCCGGGTGTATCGCCGATCGCCTCACGCGCGGATTCGGTTACTCGCACCGTCCCGCCGGGTGCAACGCTAGTGACTCTACTGGCCACATTTACCGGGCTGCCGAACCAGTCCCCTGCACGGCCGACTGCACGGCCGAAGGCAAATCCCACCCGTAGTGGCGGGAAGTCATCCGCAGCCGCGGCCTCAACTAGCTCCAGGACCGTCGTCAGCAGATTCCCGGGGTCCGCGCAAACCAGCATCACCACGTCACCGATCGTCTTGACGAACTGGACGGGACTTGTCACGACATCATGGGCAAGATCACTGAACCGTGCGGCGATTAAGCCCAGATCTTCCGGCAGCAGTTCTTCCCCGAGCCGCGTGAATCCGACCAGATCGGCGAACGCGACGGCGACGTCCCGTGCACCCGGCACCGTGCCAGCCGCACGCTCTGCCTCATTCACCGCCTCGGTCTCAAACGAACGCCGTAAGACCACCCTCAACAGATCGTCGACCATCGGCCCAAGAAGAGGCTCGGCTTCTTCGGTCAGCCTTTCGATTGCCTGGGCAAGCTCACGCTCGGTGGCACCCGGATGCAGCGATGCCTGTAAGGCCGCTTGGCGCATGGCCACTGCCGCGCCAGTCAGGCCATCCACCAGGAGTCGCACGATCAAGACGACCTGCGCGGGGTCCAAGCCGAAGTCGACCAGACGTGCGGCATGTACCACCGATTCGGCATCCGCCCGTGACTGCAGAGGCGCATCAGGGTTCTCAACACGTACCAGACCAGCTGCGCGGTGCAGTCGTTGCAACAGTTCAAGGCCGACGCCAGTCGAATCGGCAAGTTCCCGCGTCGTCACCGACGTCCCGTCATCGCCGAGTGCGCAATTGGCGGGCAACAACATCGGGCTGAACGCATTGCGGATCTGATTGACGTCGAAGCCCCGGGCGAGCAACCAGGCAACGAGCTCAGCACGTTCTTCGCGCGCCTGCCCTTGCAGATCCGCCAGCAAACCTAGTGCATCGACATCCCGCGCGTCCGTCTCTGCCGCCACGGCGCCAACGTACTCCACGTTGCTAACCCCATTGGGGATAACCAACATCACTAGCGGTGTGTTGACAGCTATCCGAGTGGTGCCGCGGATGTGATCGATTCTTCGCGCAGTGTTCGGTGGCCACAACCTGTATTTCCGGATCTCCGCATGGGACGAAGCGTGGGCGTCCCCAAAGCGAGGGGCGTCTCAGAGGAGGCACGGGACTTCTTGCCGCCTCTCGTTGAACGACGAGCGCGGGAGCGTCGAGACCGGCGAAGGCTTCGGCCCGGATGATGGAATGCCACACCGGATGAACGCCGTAGCGACCACAGGATTCAGCGGTGTTGACGGCCGACCTGATCGCGAACCCGGCGTACTCCGCCAAACGGATGTAAAGCGCTGCGCCAGCAGCATGTTGGCTTGCGACATGGCTGGGCCAGCTCGGTCAGACCTCGGTCGTCGGCTCGTCTAGGGACTGGTACAGCCAATGGGCGACGTCACGGTGGACGCGACCTTTCTCGGCTTCGTTCAGGATTTCGTGCCGCCCGCTGGGGTAGAACCGGTATTCGAGTGCCAGTTGGCCCTGCCTCATGTAGCGGGTGATGAGTGCCTGGATTGTCGTGGTCTTGACGCCGACTGGATCATCGGTTCCGGCGACGATCAGGATGGGCAGAGCCCGAGGAACGCGCGATTCGTTCTCGGGAAGCCACAGATCGTGGACTCCCGTGACTAGCGAATAGAACATGCTGTTGGAGAACGGCTGGCCACACAGTGGATCGCTGAGGAATTTCTGTATCTCGTCAGGATCGCTGGTCTGCCACTCGCAGCCCGTGGGATGGGCGACGTCCGCGATGAACGGTGCGTTCAGTGTGGCGAGCCCCGAGCTATATGTCGCACTCGGTTCGTCGGCCTGCGGACCCGTCGCCAGCACGCGTAACTCGGCGAGGGCGGATTGGTACTGGTCTTCGTCGACCCCCGGTAGCGCCCCAAACGAGCCGCACAGGATCGCGCCGGCCAGCAGATCGCCGTGGTTCTGTATATGGGATTGGATCAGCCCCGAGCCCATGCTGTGCCCGAAAGCGATCAGCGGCAGGCCGGCATTCTCGGAGCGAATGATGTCGGCGAGCTGCTTGAGATCGGCGGTCATATCGGCCCACGCATTGATACCTGCCTGCCCCAACTTGCCGGGAGGGGCCGTGTGGCCGTGCCCGCGCAGGTCGATGCCATAGGCAACGCAGCCCTCAGCGGCAAGGAACCGGGCGAACCGGTCGTATCGCCCACTGTGTTCGGCGACGCCGTGAGTGATCTGGACCGTGGCACGCGCGCGGATCCCGCACGGTGGCGACCACTTGCGAACGAAAATCGGTGCTTGATCAACCTCCGACGCAAGGTGAAAGTGTCGGTCGCGGTGGGCATCGTGGCGGTCATGCATCGAGTATCAGACCCGTGCCGCCGTGACAGGTAGTTTCTCCGAGACAAGTTTGTCGCCGGGAAAGGCATCGATAACAATCAACACGCCATCAACGACCTTGTTAAGCGGCGCATCGAACTTGCCGGTTGTAATCCCGATGCTCGGCTGTTCACCGGCCCGACACCCAAGGCGGTTGCCGCCGGCGTGCGATCGGCCAGCCTGTCCAACAGCGGCCAGATCTGCAACGCGTTGACTCGTGCCCTAGTGGCCCGAGCGACGCCGCGACGAGTACGTCGACGCGCGCGCATCTGAAATGACCCGTTCGGGCCGGCGACCCAAGCAATCCCGACACCCAGGTTCTCTTGCCAACAGCAGCGCGTCCGCGACTACATCCACGTCGGTCAACGCGAAGGCGCGCGATTGGTCGTCGGCGGCACCGAGGAGAACCGTTCGGGGGTGGTGCTTCGGCGGAGGGGACCGTAAAGGCCCGGCCCGTCGACCTGTAGGGACGCCAAGAACGTTGTGCGGCGTCGTAGGCATCGGCGAAGAGCATGTCGGCGTGGTCGAAGTCGAGGGGCGACACCCGGTGCACCGCCGGCACGGGCAGTCTTGGAAGACACCCAAAGATTGCCGGCCTAAGCTGCGGCTATTGCGCCGCTAGTGATCGCCGCCGTCGGGTTGTACTGCCCGGGAATACGGCCACGAACCGTACTGAGGAGGAGAATCATCAAAGTGAAACTGGACACGATGTCGCTGATCTCCGCGGCCATCGCGGTTACGATTTGGGTTGTGGTTATCTGGACGGCCATCGCGGCGATCGTCGCCCACATTTAGTGCCTTCAACACAGGACTCCTCGGCCATCGCGGAGGGGTCACCCGGTTACCGCCGTAGCAGGCAGTCGCCGGGCCGGGCAGGTGGACAACGGGCACCTCGGCGGCGCGCGCTGCTTCAAGCGCCGGCTGTGGCCGCATGGTGATGATCGCGGTGCACAGCAGCGCCTCGGCCCGCGTTGGAGGTTCACGTCTGGCGCGGTTTTCGTACGCCTTTCGGAAATGCGCTCTGCCACAGCCCAATCTGTGAAGCTCCTCCGTGCCCTACCCAGTCAGTAGATACCAGTGATAAGGACTTCCTTAGCGCGCAATGAAATTCGTCCCAATGGGCCGCCGCCCCGGTAACGCCTGAGCGGTTGAACACATGGATGAACTTGCAAAGTGGATTTTGGGGTGCGGCTGAACGGGTTTCGGTGCCTGCCGCGATGATTTAGCGCTGGGAGGTGATCACTGATCTGTGGCCCGGTAGCTACATCGGCGTGTAGACGCCTCAGGCACATCTACGCTGCCGAGCTGGCCACCGCCAACGTCAGCCCATGGACAAGCCCACCTCGCGCCCGGTCAATACCGGCGCGGCGGAAGGGCGGTAGCGCTGACGTTCCTAAGATGTGCGATGGCAGCTTGATTGCGATGCGAAGTCTCTCGATGTGCACCTGCCAGGATCCGCCGCCCGTGGAATCGCCGCCTTCGCGAACCTCAAACCGGCAATGCGGTGGTGTGGGACACTGGCGCCATGAATTCGGATTCTCAGTCAAGTTTGTTGCAGCGGCTGTGGATATCGGCGGTCCTCTTCGGCCTTCTGACCGTGATCCTCGGCGTCGTAATCCTGGTGTGGCCAGGGCCTTCCATTCTGGTGGCTGCCGTGTTGTTCGGGGTGTACCTGGTGGTGTCGGGCCTGGTGTTGGTGCACGTAGCGTTCAGCCTGCCGGCCGCCGGAGGCGGCAGCAGGTTTTTGAGCTTCATCAGCGGTGCAGCATCAATCATCCTCGGCGTGTTGGCGTTCTGGCACTTCGGCCAGGGCTACGCGATTCTGCTGCTCGCCATTTGGATTGCTGTCGGATTCATCTTTCGGGGAGTGGCGGCGGTGGCGGCGGCGATCAGTGATCGGCAGTTCCCCGGGCGCGGCTGGACGATCTTCTTCGGTGTCATCAGCATCATCGCGGGCATCGTTGTGCTTGCCTACCCGTTCGACTCGATCGTCACGCTGGCTCTAGTGGTCGGCATCTGGCTGATCATCCTCGGCGCGGTGGAGATCATCTCCGGGTTCACCGCCCGCAGCGATGCCAAGAAGCTCGAGAAGATCACGCAACCCGCCGCCTCCTGATTGCGCGACAACTCCACCGGTCGAACTGCGCGCCAAACCCTGGTAACAGGATGACGAATTTGAGCCTTTGTCTCACAGAATCGGCGGCGAGATATCCCGACGCCGCCGCACTGCGGTGCGACGGCGCGACCACGACATATTCGTCGCTGGCCCTGGACGTCGCGCGGTTCGCCGACTACCTCATCGACGGCGGCTTGGAACCCGGTGATCGGGTCGGCATCATGCTGCGCGACCGGCCCGAATTCGCGGTGGTGTTCTACGCGGTGTTGCACGCGGGCGGGGTCGCGGTGCCGATGAACCCGTCCCTCAGCGCCCGTGCGGTTGAATTCCACGTGACGATCACCGGGGCGAGGATACTGTTCTTCAGCGGTCGACGTCCGCTCGCAACGACCATCGCCGCCCTGACCGCGGGAACGCAACCGGTTCGCGTCGGTAAACGTGGGATCGCACGGCTAACTGCGGGTTTCGCCGGCCGCGCCGAGCCGGTGAGTCGCGCCGAAGGCGACGCCGCGGTCATCCTGCACACGCCCGGCACGACCGGTGTTCCCGCCGGCGCCCAGCTCACCCAGGGCGACCTCGCGAGTAACCAGGCCGTCGTCGCGCGCAGCCTGCTGGGCCTGGGGGCCGACGACGTCGTGATGGGATGTCTACCGTTGTTTGAGCCATTCGGCATGACATGTGGCCTGCTGGCGCCCATCTCGACGGGCGCAACCCTGCTGCTGGTACCGCAGTTCGACTCGCGACGTGCACTGGAAATGATTGCGACCGAACAGGTGACGGTGTTCGATGGGGTGCCTTCGATGTTTACCTCGATGCTGACTGCGGCCGAGCACTCTGGGCTGGATTTCAGTTCGCTGCGCACGTGCATCGCCGCCGGCGCAGCGATGCCAGCCGACGTGCACCGCCGGTTTGAGAACAGATTCGGCTGCACCGTGTGGGAGGAATACGGACTGTCGGAGACCTTGCCCGTGGCGTGCCTCACCCATCCCGGCGGCGCCCGCAAGGTCGGGTCGCTCGGCAGGCCCATTGATGGCGTCGAGATGCGCGTGGTGGATGACAAGGGCTGCGAAGTCCCGGTCGGCGTTGCTGGGGAGATCCAGATCCGGGGCCGCAACGTGATGAAGGGGTACTCGAACCTGCCCGAGGCCACCGAGCCCGACCTTTCCGAGGGCTGGTTGGCTACCGGCGACACCGGAAGAGTAGATGTGGACGGCCACTTCTTCCTCGTCGACAGCAAGAAGACCTAGCCACGAGTCGATGACGAGGCGCCCGGTGTCGCCGCCTACAGAAACCCGCCAACCGCCCCGACCCGCGCCAATGGGGCATCCTGCGTCGTCAGCGTGGTGACCCTGGTTGGCCGCGGTAGGTTCCACTGTCGCCGACGCTACTGGATGGTATTAGCGGTGATCAAGGGTGTGTCCAGCGCCGCGGCGATTGGCGCGGCCAACACAATTAAGCAGCACCAAACCACTCGATTGTGATGAAGATATAGACACAGCATGGGTCGCTTGGAAAACAAGGTCACATTCATTACCGGCGCCCTCGGCGTTGCCGCCAGTTGCGCGGGGCTTACCGACCTCGTGCAGCCTGAGGCGCGTCGCGAGCCCGCAACGCGACGACCATGGACGCGGTTCCTGCACGCACTGTGTGGCACACTGATACGGTATGTGGCATGATTAGGCCATGGATGCCACATTGGTGTTGGGCCAGCAAGGTCGGCTGGTGATCCCGGCAGACATCCGGACCGCGTTGGGCCTGGCTCCCGGTGATCGCTTGCACCTGCATGTGACCGGTCAGCGGCTGGTGCTCGAACGGCAGCAGGACGCCGTGGCTGAGCTACGGGCCCTAGGGGCCGAGCTTCCGAAGGACCGCTCACTTGTCGAGGAGTTGCTTGCTGACCGGCGCCTGGCCGCTGAGGCCGAATGACAGTCCTGGATGCGTCTGCGGTACTGGCTCTCGTTCACGACGAGCCCGGCGCCGACCTGGTCGCAACCGAACTGAATTCCGCGTCCCTGGGCGCAGCGAACCTCGCGGAAGTCATTGGCAAGCTGGTTGACGCCGACCTCGACGTCAGCCGGGTCCGTGAATTGCTCGCCGCCGCCGGCGTCACGATCGAGCCGTTGACCGAAGCCGACGCTGAACTGGCCGGGGCAATGCGGTCCCTTGCCGGCGGACGTGGGTTGTCTTTGGGCGATCGCTGCTGCCTCGCCTTGACGGTGCGCAGCACGCCCCCCGAGGTACTGACCGCCTACCGCGCGTGGTCTCAGCTCGACCTACCCATCCGGGTCCGCCTGCTGCGGTAAAGAAACAAGGCGCGTCGCAATGGCCAACAATCCTGCAACCGTTCGATTACGAGACGGCACGGCGCGAACGAAAACCTGTCATCCACTCCAGGGATTCCCCTGTTTCCGAGCCCGGAAGCCAACACCACCTATGCGGCATGCGGGTGATGAACTCGTCGGCGCTGGCGAGTTTGGCCGCCTCAACAATTTGGTCCCCGGTTGCGCCGGAGCGGCCGAAGGCGATGTTGTCGCGCACGGTTCCCTCGAATAGCACGGTGTCCTGCATCACACGGTTCGAGGGCAACGACTCGGCAATCGTCGTTGCCTCCTACACCATTCCAAGGGTTGGCCACCCACGCGTCGGCGAGCGCCTAACCCTGGAGGGCGACAACATCGCGGCGACGGGTGTTACACACCGGGCGCACCGCCCGGATGGACAGCTATGAGAACGCCGCCGGTTCCGTGGCCGCTCGCAAGCGTGAGTTGGGGCTGCGTTCGCGGGTGGGGTCGCCCATAGTGGTCGGGGGCCCGGTGGGGAATGGCCGTCGTCGGCTCGTCGCGACCCGAGCCGCTGCCACCGGACACCGAGGAACGCATCGCCGAGTTCGCCGGCCTCGTCGCCACGGCATCGCCGCCGCCACCACGTGCGCCGAGTTGCAAGCCAGCCGCGACAGATCACAAGCACTGGCCACGCGGCAGGCGGCGCTGCGGCGGGTGGCGACCCTGGTCGCAGGCGGCGCCAGCCCGTCGGAGGTGTTTTCCGTTGTAGCCGAGGAGATGGCCCGCTGCCTGGACATACGGGATGTCGGGATCCTGCGATACGAGGGCCACGACGCGGCGATCGTCGTCGGGTATTACGGCGCGCAGGGGTCTGACCACCTGCGCGTTAGCAAGCGCCTCACCCTCGAGGGCGACAACCTCGCAGCGACGGTGTTATACACCGGGCGCCCCGCTCGGCAGGAGAGCCTCGAAAATGCGGCCGGTCCGACTGCCGAAGAAAACCGTGCGCTGGGCATCCGTGCGGCGGTGGGAGTGCCCATCATCGTCGGCGGACACCTAATCGACGTTTCAAGCGAGCTGCAGGAAATCTCGCACGGAATTCACCCGGCGATCCTGGTTCAGGGCGGACTCGCACCGGCAATGGACACGCTGCGAACCACTGTGCGGTCCCGGTCGACCTCGACGTCGCGATCAACCAGCCGTTATCCGACCCCGTCGAAGTCGCCGCATACTACGCGGTAGCCGAGGCGCCGACCAACGTCGCCAAACACGCCCACGCCTCCCAGGTCACCGTGTCCGCCACAACCCACGACGACACGCTCGAGCTGTCCATCGAAGACAACGGCATCGGAGGGGCCGATGCCGCCAAAGGGTCCAGGCTCATCGGGCTGAAAGACCGCGTCGAGGTGCTCGGGGGCCAGATGCATATCAACAGTCACCCCGCGAAAAGGACATCGGTGAACATCACCATCCCACTCGACAGCGAACGAACCCCGGACGCACCAGCAGCCGAAGCTACGTCCAGCGAGGTGCGCGGCGCAGATAGCCGCGAGTGAGCGCCCCCAACACCAAGGGCGCAAACACCATCAATCCCAATGCCGCCAAGGCAAGGGCGGACGTTAAGGAGCGGCATGGCCGCCGCGGCCACCCCTCGGCTGGGCCCTGGGCCACCTGCTCTACCGGCGCAAGCTCATCCCCAGGACCTCTGATTGGCTGGCTTTAGCTCGTCTGTCGCCTTTCCCGCTTTGTCGGAGATCTTCTGGAAGTGCGCGCTGAAATCGGTGTCTGCCATTGGGAACTGCTTGTATCGCCTCACGCGGGTGCTCGGTCCGCCGCGCCGATTCTGGGTGCCCGGTGGCTGCCGATCATTCCGGCATGCAGGAAGGTCCGCTTTGCGGCCAGCCCCCACGGGGGTTTGGGGTGTGCAGTCACGACATCTGGGCGGTGCCAGGCAATCGTAGAGCGATGGCTAAGGCCGCTGAGCGGAGCACCCGGACGCCGCGAAAACCACCATCCACCAAACCAATTTTTGGAGCAAAGATGACGAGTATCCGCCAGGCCCCCGGCGAAACATTCGGGAATATTCCACGACGCTCTCGAGAACGTCGTATCGAAAACCAAATATTGGTGGCTATTTCTTGTCGCCGGCATCGCATGGATCGTCGTGGGGATAGTGATCCTGCGCTTCAATGCCACCACGGTTGACGCGGTCGGCATACTCTTCGGTGTCTTCTGCCTCGTCGCGGCCGGCAATGAGATGATGGTCGCCTCGGTGTCGTCGTCGGGATGGCGAATATTCCGCTGGCTGCTTGCGGCGTTGTTGGTCGTCGTCGGCATCATCGCTTTCTACAACCCGGGGGACACCTTCGTCAGTTTGGCATTCGTGATGAGTTTCTACTTCGTCCTCCGCGGGGTGTACGACATGGTTATGTCATTCGCCGCGAGCATGTTCCAGGGCTGGTGGCTGCTGCTGATCGTTGGTCTGGCAGAAATCGCGCTGGGTTTCTGGGCTGCCAGTTCGTTTAAGGCGTCCGTCATCGTGTTGGTGGCGTGGGTCGCCGCGGGAGCCATCGTGTACGGGGTGGGCCAGATCGCCTCGGCCTTCCTGATCCGCAAGGCCGGCCATGAGGTGGCCACACTCGCCGGCGGGCAGCCGGCTGGCGCGTCGCGGGCGGCCTGAATTCGACACGGCGGGCCGGGCGACGAACAAAACTCGCCGCCCGGCCTTCTTCGGCGGCACGGCGAAACGGGAGTTTTCCAGCTAATTACGGCAGGCCCCGTTAGACGTCAGCCGCGCGATCTTGCCTGCGCGACAACATAAAAGACCGTTTCGACACCGCACCGCAACGCGACGCTCGCACACAAGTCCCGCGACGTTGGCGTCACACACGAACCCCCGAAGGGCGGCCGCTGCGACATGACTAAGGACATGAGGCATTCGCCTCCCCGACAGCAGCTCGAGCAGTCCGACCAGGACCAACCCGGTGGCCCGGATCAACCGCACGGTCGGGAGCCCGACAGCGCCACCCCGACACATCAGAAGGCACACAGGCGCGTTGGTAGTGCGACATTGTATGCCGCCGGGCTGGCGGTCGCGATGGCGTCCGGGGGTGTCGGGGCAGCCGTGGCTCTGGCCGCACAGGCACACGATCCACGATCAGCATGGTGGCGACTGCCGCGGTGGCCGGGGCGGCCGCACCGCAACTCGGGGCCAGCCTCCCCGCCGACTCGATCGAGCAGGTTGCCGCAACAGTGCTGCCCAGCGTGGTACAGCTGAAGATCGATCTGGGCAGCCAGGCTGAGCAGGGTTCGGGCATCATCTTGACCGCCGACGAGCTGATCATGACCAATGCCCACGTCGTCGCGGCCGCAACCGCTGACCCCGCCGGTTCGGGCCCGGCGCGCGCCCTGGTGACCTTGGCCGACGATCGCACCGCGCCGTTCTCCGTGGTCGCCAGCGACCCCACCACTGATGTCGCACTGGTTCGCGCGCAGGGCGTTTCGGCGCTCACCCCGATCACGCTCGGGGTGTCGAACAACCTTCGTGTCGGTCAGCAGGTGGTGGCGGTGGGATGCCCGTTGGGCTTGGAGGGCACCGTCACCTCAGGCGTCATCAGCGCCCTTCATCGTCCGGTGTCCATCGCCGATTCGGCGGACCACGCCACCCCGCGCGATACCATTCAGACCGACGCCCCCATCAACCCCGGAAACTCAGGCGGGGCACTGGTCGACATGAACGGCCAGCTTATCGGGATGATCTCAGCGATCGCCACGCTGGATGACTCGCCATACGCGCAGAGCGGTTCTATCGGGCTTGGTTTCGCGATTCCCGTCGATCAGCCAAGCGCATCGCCAACGAGCTTATTGCCACCGGCAAGGCATCACATGCTTCACTGGGTGTGCAGGTAGATGACAACGCACACATCCCTGGCGCCCGGATCGTCGAGGTAACCAGTGCAGGTCCCGCAGCCGCGGCCGGTTTGCGCACCGGCGCGGTCATCACCAAGTTCGACGACCGCCCGATCGATAGCGCCGACGCACTGGTCGCCGCGGTGAGATCAAATGCGCCCGGCACCACGGTCACCCTGCAATACCTCGACCCCTCGGGTGCCACCGGGACCGTCGACGCCACCCTCGGCACGGATCAGGGTCTCACGGATCCGGGCCCACACCCGTGAGAAGGCACGAAGGACATGTCGGCGCCGAGTATCCGGACGGATCCAAGTTCACCGATCCGGCAGCTGCCCGTTGTGGTTTCCGCGATGGACATCTTACCTGTACTTATCCGTGTTGAGGACCCCCGTAAGGGTGGATCAGTCGGTCGTGTTTCGTTGTTGTGCCTCGTTTTCGCCCCTGCACACCACGATCATTCCCAACAATCGCGATCAACAGGTCTACCGCGGTGGGATCGCGGCAACCCGTTAGCTCCGGGTCAACGGCCGACGTGTTCCTTGAACTGCTGTCCCGCGTCGGCCGTCAGTCGGGCGATGACTGCGGCCCGGCTGCCCGGGTCCAGCGCCGAGATCGCGTCCTCGATCTGCCGGGTGGTCAGGTCGACGGTCTGTATCTTCTGGCGTAAAACGTCGCGTAACGTGCTTGCTGCCACCGCGAGCAGCCCTGCTGCTGCTGACAGTAGGATGACCCGCAGAATGTCCCTGGGGACGTTGGGCACGCTCATCTCTGTTCCTTTCCAAGGGCTTGCGATCCGAGTCACGGACCAATGAACTGATGGTGCGTTGCCGCGTCACGGCCCGCCTCCCTCCAAAAGATGGTGGACCCCGCTGCCCAATATTGTCACCTTGAGTTCGCGCGCCACAACCAAAAGGTTGAACGGATCTGAACCGCCCCGGTAAGTCCGGAGACTTTGTGATCTGAGAACTCAGCCGGCGGCTGGTCTCTGGTGTTGAGCGTAGTAGGCGGTCTCCAGTTCGATGGGTGGGATGTCGCCGCAGTATTCGTAGAGGCGGCTGTGGTTGAACCAGTGGACCCATTGCGCGGTGGCGAGTTCGACTTCTTCGATGCTGCGCCAGGGCTTGCGCGGTTTGATCAACTCGGTTTTGTACAGGCCGTTTATGGTCTCGGCCAAGGCGTTGTTCCGCGTCGTCGAATGCGCTCGATCCCGTTGGTGATCAGGGAACTGTCCGGGTGACGCACCCGTTCCATCCCTGGTTCGGG
>Ga0335076_10001313_pt1 | contig 24029 bp, 18 predicted proteins | sample Lox_Sample_25_FD_206717 | JGI IMG/M metagenome (GOLD analysis project Ga0335076, IMG submission 206717) | Soil microbial communities from Loxahatchee National Wildlife Refuge, Florida, United States - Lox_Sample_2.5 | ecosystem: Environmental > Terrestrial > Soil > Wetlands | place: USA... | reverse complement strand
CGCGCCATGCCAGTGAACATGGACACTCACGCGGACAGATCGTCGATGCCATTTCGATTCGCGAAAGACCTGCGGAGGCGGAAGACCGCGCGATTCCCGGCCACTGGGAAGGCGATCTGCTGGCCGGTGGAAAGAATAGCTACATCGCGCGGGCCGAGTGATGATGCTCGGCCCTTTTCATTTGCACAACACAGTGACGCGAAGACTTGCGCGAGAGTGCGGACGGCGTACCATGTCGGAAACGGCGGCGCGACAATTTTGCCGCATCGTGCGGCGCGCGGGCGCGCGACGAGAGTCCTGAAGTTCGTCCGGTTTTCCTTTTTGACGGGGACTTATCGTGGGTCAGGTCTCTTTTTCGAAATCCCACCGGTCACGAAGAAACTGTGTTTTCATGCTGCGCTTTTTCTCCGTCGCCGCATGATGCGAAGGTAAGTCCGAACACGAGGCGCAACTGTTTTCAGTGTGATGTTGCACTCCACGGTCCTCGGGTACCCTTCGGCGATCCATTTCTCAACGCCCGGTTTCTGACTGCAATTGCAGCTGTGGCAGCAGAGCATGATGTTCCAGGTCTCCGGCGATTTGCATGAGTAGCTGCCCATGTGTTCCCACGAAGGCAGATTCGACCGCGTCGGATGTGTCAGCCATTTCTCCCATGTCCTTCCGCAGTAAACGCATCCCCGTTTGAGGTCGAGTTCAATTACATCTTTTCGAACCTCTTCGGGGATACCCATCCTCTTTCCGTTGATGTGCAGTGTTAATCATGTCGTTCCAAGAAAGCACTTGAGTGTTCCTTTCGATTTTAGGCACAAACGTTTTTTCACGATGTCTTCGTGCAGGCGCGGCTACCCGCGCTCGTGAATGTTGCTTTCTGGTCGCACCGTTCGCACCGCGGAGACGCCATTATCTACGCAACCGCCTCTAGCTGGATGTTAGAAGACGGCCAGCGGAACAGGTGCATCGAAGATGTCAACTCCGGCACTCTTTCTTGCACAGCGGGTGATCCGAGGACTTGCGCGGCAGCGCGCAAGGCGTACCATGTCGGAAACGCTAACCTTCCATTAAGGTATCGGAACTGACTTGAGCGATATCCGCAGGTATGGGCGTTCCTACGGCTTATTGAGAGCCGTACCAAACCACCACGTTTGATACGCCTCGGGTGACCGATGAAATGATCCGCAGATACAAACACATTCGGGGCCTTGGTGCAGAAACCATTTGATACAGGCTTGGACGCATCCTAAGTGAAAATCTGACGGCCTGCGTAAATTCCCAAAACTCCGTCAGAGCGCTTCTGCCAATATTTTGTCCCTTCCAAGCCTCCAAACCTTGAGCCGGCCTTGCTGCGCGTTCTGAGAACAGTTAACCGCGAGTTAACCCCTAATCCTGGGGGTGCCCAACCGCATGCGGATGTTCGTGACGACTTCCATTTTGCCGACTATTCGCCTATGACCCGACTTTAGCTTCCCAGAACGCCGTTTCCGGCCAACTTCAGAGCGTCCGAGAGTTGATTGGTTGGGTCAACACGAGCGCGTTTGTTGGTACTGACCCATAGATCAATGCAACCTTCGAGTTGGCCGCAGACCGGGACTGCCGTCCTGAGCAGCGAATTTAGAAGTGAATCCCTGGGCAACAGTTAATGTCATATCATGTTGGGGCAGAGGAGCACTATGTTCACGCGAATCAGAGTTTGTCTTCTCTCAGCACTCGTCTCGGCTCCAGGCTTGTCCGGCACCGATTTTGCCATGAAGGTGACCGACAAGAATTACCTCGATTCCCAAGGTTTCAGCGTTTTTCTCTACGACAGCACGTACCATCCCGTTTTTGTGGACCAGAAGAACACCGCCATGGAGATGATTCTCCACGGCCAGCGCATCGCTACGAACGGCGACGTGCGCCTGGTGCCAACACCGGAGCAGTGGGATCTGGTGGCAACCCTCAAAGGTCGCCATGCCGACAAGGCAAACAACCGGCTCACCGCCGACCTCGCGTTCCCGGCGTTCGACTTCAGTTACACACTCGAAGTGGCAGCGGAGCCAGATGGCGCCAAGGTCAGCATTAATCTGGACAAGCCGCTCCCGCAGAAACTGGCGGGGCGGGCGGGCTTCAATCTGGAGTTCTTGCCTTCGATTTACATGGGCAAGGCTTACTTGGTGGACGGAAGCAAAGCCGGCATCTTTCCGCAAACGCCTAACGATCCGATGGTTAAGCTCTTGCCGCTGCCTGATGAACCGAAAAAAGCCTACTACCTCGAGGACTGGGATAAGGCGAAGGGATATATGCAGCCGTTGCCGTTTGCCGAAGGGAAGAGCATCACCCTGGGCGTGGACGACACGCTGGCCCGAGTGAATGTAGTATCGGATACGACCAATCTCATGCTGTTCGATGGACGCGACCGCGCGCAGAATGGGTGGTTCGTTTTGCGTTCGCTGATCCCTTCCGGCAAAACCACCGGCGCCATCGTCTGGCACATCAGGCCGGACGTAATTCGGAACTGGACGCGGCCACCGATGATCGCGCACAGCCAGGTCGGTTATGCGCCGGGCTTCCCCAAGGTGGCGGTACTCGAACTCGACCCGAACGACAACGGCCCGAAGACGGCCAGAGTGCTGCGCCTGACGGAAGACGGAAATTACAAGCAGGTGTTCGAGGGCCCCATCACGCCTTCGACGCCCTGGCTCCGTTACGTCTATTCCAAATTCGATTTCACTCCCGTGAAGCACCCCGGCCTGTATGTAATCGAGTACGCAAACCAGCGCACGGCTCCCTTTCCTATCTCCAAGGACGCCTACGCAAACATCTGGCAGGACAGCCTGGATCATCACCTGGCTGCGCAGATGGATCACGTTTCCGTTCGCGAAGGCTACCGCATGTGGCACGGCGCTTCGCACCTGGATGATGGCCGCATGGCACCCGTTGTTGGTGAGCAATTCGATGGCTGGAACCAGGCGACGGCGACGGACGGGAAGTACAAAGGCGGCGATCACATTCCCGGGATGAACGTGGGCGGCTGGTATGATGCCGGCGACTTCGACCTCGAGGAGCCTGCGCAGCTGAGCGTGATTCAGAGCCTCGCTCTGGCATATCGCGAATTCCACCTCACCTACGACGAGCTTACCGTCGATGAATCCGCCCGTGAGGTTGAGATGCATCGTCCCGATGGGGTGCCGGACGCGGTGCAGCAAGTCAAGCACGGCGCGCTGCTCATTCTCGCGCAGTTTCACAACATCGGCCATGCCATCCGCGGCACTCACGAGCCAGATCTGCGGCAGTACACACAGGTGGGCGACGGAGCATCGAAAACGGACAGCCGCTTTTACGACCCGAAGCTCGGCCCGAACGAAGTGAAGGGCGACTACTCCGGAAAGCCCGACGATCGCTGGATCTTCACCACGAACAATCCTTTTTTCCAGTGGAATGCCATTGCAGCGCTGGCGGCAGCGGCGGATACCCTCAAAGACTGGGACCCTGCACTCGCGAAAGACTGCCTCGATACTGCGATCAAAGCATGGAACGATGAGAAAGCTCATCCAACGCCGAACCCGCCGGGCTGGGGCTTCGGCGGAGCGCTTCCTGAAGATGCTCCCGGAGGCGCTGTGCTAGCTGCCTCCCAGGGTGTGGTCTCTGGCGCTCAAGCCGCTCGTAATCCAGCGCTCAAACCAAGCGCTCCGACAGGCTCGGGCTCCACTAGCGCACAAACGACTCCTCCGGCTGGCCTTGGCCGTGACGGATTCGGCATCGGCCTGGACTGGCCTGCTGCTCTGCAATTGACCATCGCCACGAACGGCGCCGAGCCATTCAAATCCCGTCTGAAGGAATTGTTTCCACAGATGATCACCCAGCAGCAGATGGACGTCCGTGGTTGGACCGCAGTGCGGGCACTGCCGTATCTGGACGCGAGCACGAAAGATGAAATGCGCGAAGCAGTTAAGACTTACATGGCGGGTTTGGACAAGCGGTTGGATGCCACCCCGTTTGGCGTGCCCCCGAGCCTCGGCACCTGGGGCGGGTCGGGCGCGGTGGTGGACATGGCCATCCGAATGTATTTCCTGCACAAAACCTTTCCGGATCTTGTAAGCCCCGAATACACACTTCGCGCCGTCAACTATATTCTCGGCACGCACCCGGTATCGAGCACTTCGTATGTAGCTGGAGTCGGTACGGTGTCGAAGACGAAGACGTACAGCAACAACCGCGCGGACAATGCTTACATCCCTGGCGCCGTGATTCCGGGATACATCATCATCAAGCCGGATTTTCCGGAATGTATCGACGATTTCGGATTCCTCTGGTTCGAGGATGAGGCCGTCGTCGCCGGGTCGGCAAGCTGGGTCGTGGCCGGCAACGCTGCGGATGCGATCACTAAGGAATCGAAATAGGGCTAGTAGTAGAAATCGCTCGGCGGCCCCGAGGGGATGCCGAGCGTTTCCTTTTTGGGAAGAATTCGAAGACTGCGCGGCGTTCATCGAATTTGCGAGAATGCCGCCATGAAGGACGGCCGGATCTTGGGCGCATGTACGCGCAGGTCTTACGACCTGTTGCATGTGCGTGCGTCGGGGGTCTTGCTGCAGTGAATAGTCTCCGGAAGTCGGCTGGTGTAGAGGCATCAAGGATGCTGGGTTCGGTTCGCTGTATTCAGACTCTTCTCGCTGTCAAGAAGTCCGGTTCAAGGACATCGTCAGTGATCTCCGCGAACGCCGTATCTGGACCCCGAGCGAGGTGTTGACAGTTCCTGGATTGGTTCCGCATTGCCGACAATCCAGACAATTGAGAGTGGTTTGGATTGAGCCCAGGTTCGGGCACCTCACCCGTGCGACCGCGGCTCGCAGAACAGCCGGAGGGCAGAGGCACGACAGGCCCTCTGGCGGGCGTAGAAGCAAAGGACAAGCTAGTGCGAAGCAGGAATTTGGGAGAGAGCGAACCTACTGGAACACCTTCACCTCTGGCCAAAACTCTTCGATCGGCTTTTTCAGCCCACGGCACACGAGGATGGATTCGCCTCTAAGGTTCGAATCGGTCCAAGGGACATTGAAAACGGCTGCCTCGGAGCAGGAGTCGTAATTCTTGTTTCCGCCACAATGCCATGCGGGACAGATGAAGACCCTTTCCGTTCGCTCCGCGCGGTCCCCAGAGGTAGTAGTTGTTATGGCCGCTGATCACCGGCAGATCTGAGTAGAACTCCACTGCGCCGGCATCGCTGTAATTTCTCGCAAAAACTGCGGCCTCGCGTCGCTCCTCGGAGGGAAGCGAATCGTATACCCGTTGCACGGTCGCCGCCAGCTCGGGCCACCCGTGCATGCCGGTGAAGTCGGTTGGTAGCTCGGCCACCTTCACGTGTTCGTTCTCCAGGCTGCCGTTCGGAACATGGATCGCCTTGTGGAAGCCATGCAGATAGCTTGCCTCGATTGGCTCCGGCAGAATCGGCAGCACCAAAGGCGCCGTCAGCGATCCCAACGGCATGAGCGCCACCGCCACCGAGCTCTGCGCTATGGGTCTGCCGGCAGTCCACCGCTCGATTACGACCCCTCCCGCCGCGGCCAGATATGGATAGAGGTCGAAGGGATAGTAATTCTTGCCCTTCAACGCGATCATGATTGCGATCATCGGTACATAGGCAAGGCCAAGGTAGCGCAGCTCGCGCTTCCGCAGGAGCCACGCCAGCCCAATCATCCACACTGCGGGAAGGAAGCCGGAAAGAAGAAGCTGCTGCACGAGTAAGTCCCCGGACCTACCATCACGTTCTTGCCGCTGTGCGTGTTCCGCAGTGTCTCCAGCATCGGGTAGCCAAAGTGCACCTGCCACAGGAATGACGGCAGCACGATGAGCCCACAAATCAGCAGCCCGTAGAGAAAGTACGGACTAAAGAGAATCTTCCGCTGCGGCGTCAGCAGCAGCCCCAGCGCCAGTGCGGCGAGGAAGAAAATGATGCTGTACTTGCCTAGAATTCCGAATCCCGACGCTACGCCAACCCATAGCCACAGCCGCGGATGGCCGCCCTTGGTCAGTCGCACGACGTAAAGCGCGATAATAGGCCAAATCCACAGCCCAACCATGTTCGGCGAGACCTTCATGCCGAAGTCGCAAAGCACCGGAATGAAAAACACCGTGATGCTCGCCGCCAGTTGCGCGAAGACCGCTCCTCCCATCTCCATCGCCAGCAGGCAGGTAACGTAGATCCCCAATCCGGCGAAAGCCGCCGGCACCGCGCGCAGCAGAAAAAGCGAATGGCCAAAGGCCTGCGTCACAGCCGCACGCAGTGGCGCTACTAGCGGTTGATCGACATAGTTCCACGCCGGATGTCGTCCGCAGGCGATGAAATACAGTTCGTCTCGAAAATATCCGTAGTGCGGGTTGGCCACCAGATGTAGCAGAAAAGCAGCCATTCCGGCGGACAAGGGAAAACAGAGCAAGCGATGAAGCTTGAGCCTTTGAGTTGTTTCGTGCATGCGGTCCGCCTAAGTCAACCTCCCAATTGCCGACGATTCACAACCCGGTTCACTTAGCCGTCGCCTAGAACCTACGGCGACATGCCAAAAAGGAGATGTTTCCATCCTTTCCGGCTGCTGGTGAATCCGACATTGAGCCTACTTAAGATGCTCCGCCTTCTTGTAATGAGTTCGTGACCTTCCTTCGCGGTGACGGCTTGACTCCAGTTTTTTCCAAGGTGACGACGCGCCCACACAGAAAAGAGCAGCCCACCTGCGGTAATTGCCGCGCCGCCCCAGAAGCACCAAAAGCCATGCGGAAGAAATTGCTTGTTGAGCATTTGCAAGGAGTTTCGACTTTGTACGACATGTGTCTTTGAGTATCACACCACTTTGCCGCGTGTACGCACAGCCAGCCAAACTATCAGCGCTGGTATCACCATCAGCAATCCGGCTGCGATGTAGATGGCCTCAAGCCACCAAAACAGGGCGACAAACGCACTCGAGGGCAGAATTATGCGTTCTCCCACGAGCCAGCCCAAAAGGATTGCGCCGGCCAGCACTGAAATCAATGAGCCAGTGTCCGCCCTGCGCAGTGCGGCAACCGCGGTAGCGGTCGCGCTTCCGCCCACCACTACTGCCAATATCAGCGCGGGAATCAAGTAACTGCGGAACAGAGTTCCGTTTAGCCAGTCGGCCGGAAACTTATCGAACCCCAGCGCCAGCGTGATACCACCGAACACCGCCGTCAAGGCCACAAACACACTGGCGACGAAGAGCATGACGCCGCAGATGCGAAGCAGCGGATTCCCGGCAAAGACCAACAATACTCTGCTCAGCCATTTCACAGAGATTGCGACAAACACAAGAAGGATCAGTAGGAATAGCCAGCCCATGATGCCCCAGTTTTGAATCGCAAGTTATCTGGTACGTTTGCTGATGCGCAAAAAGGCCAGAGCGATCATCACGTACCAGACTTGTATGACTACCACGGAAAGAATAGAAAGCAACACGCCGATCGGCGCCTCTCAGGGGGTTCCATACTGGAGGAAGTTGCTTCGGCTATGCAGCGGTTGAGGCTGAAGGGGGAAAGCGACTCCGGGTGTTGGCGTCCGAGGCTGCAGTTGTGCGCCGGATTTTTGAAATGAGTGCTGCTGGTGCAGCCCTCAAGACCATCGCGAAAAAGCTTAATGCGGAGCGCATCGCACCTCCGCGGCCACGAAAAGGGAAACCCGCCGTCGGGGGATGGTGCCCAACTGGCATTCGCGAGATGCTTCACAACGAGCGGTATGTTGGACGAGTCATATGGAATCGAAGCAAGTTTGTAAAGGTCCCTGGGACCAACAGGCGCGTGGCCCGGCGCCGACCAGAGAGCGAGTGGAGAATCCAGTCCGTTCCAGAGTTGCGAATTGTCTCGGACGACCTCTGGGAGCGCCTTCAAGCGCGGCTGCGGTGGTTGAAGGAGTCCTATCGCGGTGCCCGGCCGGTAGGTTTGTGCTCGCCCCGCGCTGGCTCCCGCTACCTGTTTTCTGGGATCCTCGTGTGCGGCGAGTGCGGTGCTCGCCTCTCCATCGTGACAGGAACTCGCAAGAAGGACCATCCACGATGGGGATGTCCACGCAATTTCAATCGAGGAACGTGCTCAAATGATCTTCGGGAGCGAAACGAGTACGTTGAAAAACAGCTTCTCGATCAGCTCCAACAGGCCGTTTTGACGTCCGATGCATTGGACTATACCTTGGCATCGTTTGAGGTGGCGCTCGCGAGCGAACTACGGAAAGCAGGTGCTTCGATTGATGAGAAACGAACCCGCCTCGCAGCAATCGACGTGGAATTAAACCGATTGGCCGAGGCCGTCGCGATGCACGGGACCTCGCGTGCGCTCATGGCCGCAATTTCGGCCCGAGAGGAGGAGCGAGCGTCAATTGAAAGGTCTCTTGTGGCTTCAGGCCCCGGATCGATAAAGGCTGCAATAGAAGATGTGCGTGAGTTTGCCAGACAGCAATTGGACGACATTCGCGGTGTGCTGGCCGAGCAACCAGCATCGGCGCGCATGATGCTCTCAAAACACGTGGACAAAATCGTGATGCGGCCTACTCGAAACGGGGATGAACGCTCTTACGTGGCCGAGGGTGGATGGGATCTGCTCGGAAAATACGAAGGGCGGCCTGGCGCCGCCCTAAGGAATCTGGAGATGGTTGCGGGGGTCAGATTTGAACTGACGACCTTCGGGTTATGAGCCCGACGAGCTACCAGGCTGCTCCACCCCGCACCATTAGTATAAAGAAGGGGTGCAGTTCCGTCAAACCGCCAAAGATTTGCGCCAAGGAACCCCGAATTTCCTTGTTCTACCGCCGGCTCAACCACACCAGCGTCACGCCGAGTGTAACAATGGCGATCCCGATCCAGCGGTGGCGCGTGATGCGTTCCCCCAAAAAGAATTTCGCGCCGAAGGCTCCCGCGGCGTAGCTTAGCGCGCTAACCGGAACCACGAAGCTCACTTCCAGGAACGACAGGATCGCCAGAAGCGAGAAAAATCCAAGGGCCATCAGGCTAATTCCCACCCACAACCAGGGCAGCCGAATGGCTTGTCCCACGAAGCGCAGCAACGAACGAGGCCGAAAATCGTGGATCTCGCCCATGCTTTTCATCGCGCGGCTGAGGCAAAGTTCGCCCCCTGTCCCCGCGACCACGATGGAAAAGAACAGTACGTACTCAAGCATCGCTACGGCACCACCGTCGTGTTTGGAGGAGTGCGCCCCACCACCAGCACTCCAAGGCAAATGAGCCCGATGCCAGCCCAGCGCAGCGGCGAGACGATCTCACCCAGCAAAAAATAGCTCAACACCGCGACCGTCGCGTAGGAAAGCGCCGTGGCAGGCTGAACGTAGCTATAGTCTGCCCAGGTCAGCAGCATCATGTGTACAAGGAAGAAACCCAGCAGGCACGCGATCCCCAGCCACAGCGTGGGAATCGAAAAGACCCGCAATGCCACCGGAAGCAAGTCGCCGATACCCTGCAGTTGCACATGGCCGACATGCTTCATTCCTTTTCCTAAAAGGACGTTCCCCATTGGGCCCAGGATGATACTCACCAGAATGAGGGGGACGGTCTTCAATTGCAGCCGGCGCGCGTGATGTTCGTGGTGGTCCAATGATGTGGGAGGCAGTCCAATTAACAGTTGCAATCAGAATAAAAAGGCCTTTTCTATCTTACGCGAAACCGGCGAATCTCCAAAAAAGAAGCAATCCAAGCGGGCCAAACGCTTTCCGTGTCTTGGCGGCTATGTTAGCCTGAAAGAACTGGTTGAGCTGAGAATTTCCGGGCGTGGGGCCGCGACAATGCTCAATCCGAAAGAGGTTCTTTGTATCTGAAAGTTCTTGAATATCTGCCGCTGTTTCTCGCCGCCATTCCTTTTGTCTATTATGCTCTTGCGATCGTCAGCTCGTTTGAGTTTTTTGGCCAGAGCCGTGCGCACCAATCTGCTGAACCACCCTTTACTCCGCCAATCAGCAATTTGAAACCTGTGAAGGGTTTGGATCCTGGCGCTTATGAGAACTTTGCCAGCCTTTGTCGCCAGGACTATCCCGAGTACGAACTGCTCTTCTGCACCACGGATGGCACCGACCCGTCCGTTCCTGTTATTCAGAAACTCATGCGCGACTTTCCCGAGCGTCAGATTCGCCTTCTCTACAGCGCCGGAATCGACGCTATCAATGACAAGGTCGCTAAGCTGGGGTTAATGACCCGCGAGGCCAAGTACGAACACTTGGTGATCAACGACTCTGACGTGCGAGTTACTCCCCATTATTTGAGAACAGTTGTCGCCCCGTTGCAGGATCCGAAAATTGGCGGCGTTACGTGCTTTTATGTCTCCACCGAGGATAATTCGCTGGTCGAGCGCTTGCAGAGCGTCGGAATGATCTCGGACTTCTACGCAGGAATTCTCGTCGCCTGGAAGCTCGACGGCGTCTATTTTGCGCTCGGGCCAACGATGGTCTCGACAAAGCAAATGATCCGGAAGTTCGGGGGATTCCAGGTGCTGGAAAGCCGCCCGGCGGATGATTTGCTTTTCGGACGGCTAATTGCGGAGCAGGGCGCGGAAATGAGACTGCTTCCTTATACCGTCGAGACCACGCCCGACTACAAAGGCATCAGCGAGTTGTTCGCCAAGCGCTCTCGTTGGATGACCGTCATGCGCAAGATGCGCCCCTGGGGCCACTTCGGCTTGCTGTTCACCTGGGGCTTGCCGTGGAGCTTATTCGCTCTCGCGCTACATCCAACTCTGGTGGTTGCCGGCACCTACCTTGGTGGCTATTTTGCCTGCCGTGTTCTTATCACCTGGTTAATTGGTGCCTATGGTCTGAAGCAAAACGCTTTTTGGAAGAACTATGCCTTGATCCCGTTTTGGGATGCCCTCGCATTTTTGGTCTGGCTCACAAGTTTCACGCGTAATTACATACGCTGGCGCGGCGTCGATTACGAGCTGCGCGAAGGCCAGTTGGTCTTGCGGGAAGATGCGCGTAGCCGCAGCGTCGAGAAGACTACCTCGTAGAAAAGAAAAGCCTTCGCGGGATCCCGGAAAGGCCAGCTTCCTTCCGCTTAAAAAAGTTATTTCCCTGGCGCTTTGTTGACCGCGGCTTTCGCCTGTTCGACGGAAGGCGTTTTGCCCGAAACATTGGTCTGCAACTTGCGCGTGTTGTGGGTTTGACGCCAACTGACCTGCGGAAGCATTAGCGTCGTGTCGACGCGGTCGCGATACTGAATCGCGATGTTCACCAACGAATCCAGCAGCGAATCGGAAAGAAGGTGTGGCTGTAGGCCAAGATCAACCAGCTTGGAATGCTTGGCGTTGTAATAATGCGCTTCGGCTTCGACGCGCGGGTCTGGGATATGGTCTACCTCTACGTGCAGGCCCATTTCTTTGCCGGCGGCCTGAACCTTTATCGCCAGATCTAGCACCGAGAATTGCTCCGTAAATTGGTTGTAGACGCGGCATTCGCCCTTGTTCGCGGGATTCAGGCAAGCTAGCTCAATACATCGAACGGTATCGCGGATGTCGAGGAATCCGCGAGTCTGTCCGCCCTTGCCGTACACCGTCAAAGGCTGGCCAATCGCCGCCTGCACGCAAAAACGATTCAGCACCGTTCCGAACACGTCGTCGTAGTCGAAGCGGTTGATCAGCGTCTCGCTTAGCGCCGTTTCGTCCGTCACCGCCCCGTAAACCACGCCCTGATTCAAATCGGTCGCGCGGAGGCCCCAGATTTTGCAGGTGAACATCATATTGTGACTGTCATGCACCTTTGACAGGTGATAGAACGAACCCGGCTGTTTCGGGAAGGGAAGTACGTCGGACCGGCCGTTGTGCTCAATCTTGATGTAGCCCTCTTCAATGTCGATGTTTGGAGTCCCGTATTCACCCATTGTCCCCAGCTTGACGATGTGACACTCGGGTGCAGCCTCTCGCATCGCAAAAAGCACGTTGAGCGTTCCGACGACGTTGTTCACCTGCGTGAACACCGCGTGTTTTCGGTCGATCATCGAATACGGGGCGGAGCGTTGTTCCGCGAAATGCACGATCGCTTCAGGTTCGATCGCTTTCACCGTCGAATAGATGAAGTCGTAGTCGCACACGTCGCCGACTGCCAGGTCGATGGTCTTTCCCGTTTGCCGGTGCCAACATCGCAGACGGTCGCTTAGCGGTTGAATCGGTGTCAACGTCTGCGCGCCAAGTTCGTGGTCCCACTGACGCCGCAAGTAGTTGTCAATGATTGTTACAGCGTGGCCTTTCGCGGAAAGATACAGCGCTGTTGCCCATCCGCAATAACCGTCGCCGCCCAGTACGATAATTTTCATTCGTCACTCCACTTGATGTGAATCAAGATTCTCTATGTTGGGATTTATTCAGATTACATGAGGCCGACTGCCGGAACAACCCGCTGTTCGACTCGCTAGTTCAATGACTATCGCATCAAGTCCCCAATAGACGTGCCCGCGGGACCATTGCTGATCAATTGTTTGCCACCGCTTGACGTGACGGTATGAACCGACTCGCCGCCCACCAACGACTTGACGCGGATTATGGCCGTATTGGTTCCCACCAGATAATAGCGTTCATTGCCGTGCCACAGCGAAATAAACTGCTCGTCATTCAGGAAAACTGGCGGAGCATCCGGTGCTGCGGCACCATATTCGAGATTATTGAACTTGCCGTTGAGCAAGAGCGGATCGACACCCGTGTAAAACACCACCGACGAGAACGTGTAGTAGTGATGATCGAGAATCAGCTTGCCCGGCGGTGATTTAAGGTACGCTTCGGCCAACGGTCGCGACGCAAGAAAAGGATCGAACACCACCAGCGCCAACCTGGCCGCATGAAAGAACAAAACCATCATGACCGCGCTCAGAACCCCCGCGCGCACGTCTTTACGGAAGAGATTGCCCAGTGCGCCGACCAGGAACGCGACGCCCGCCAAGACTAAGGGCAAGCGCAGATACGCAAACGAATCGAACGTGAGGTCCAGCATGTGGCCGAGCGAAAGCGTGTACGCCGAGGGATGGGAAGACAGCGCGTGGGAAATGTCTCCAGGCGTGGGAAGATTGCGGACTTCGAAAGCGATTGCGAAGCACGCGACGGCCGCGAAGGCGACTAGAACACCTAGCACGCGGGTTCCACCCCGTACCCACGATGATTCCGTGGTCATCGCCGAGCCGATCAGGAGCGCAAGCGCGGGGTAGCACGGCATCGAGTAATACTCTTGCGTCGTCGAAAACGTGAAAAACACCAGCATGAACCCAGTCCAGCACAGCGCAAGCAGCCGTGCTTGTCCCGCGCGATCCGTCGGTTTGAACGACAGCTTGAAGATCGAAGGGAGGTACACGCTCCAGGGGAATAGCCAGAGAAAGTGAAACAGCCAGAACCACAGGCGCGGCACGGTGTTGTAATCCCGTGGATACCGCATGTTCAGGAAGCGCAGCAGTTGCTCGTTAATAAAGTAGAACCACAAAAAACCGTGGTACTCTCCCGGCCCGCTGTGGAGCGTCCATGCGAAATACGGCGGATTGCGCAATGTCGCAAACACATGCCACGGCGCCGCGATGAGCAATGCAATCAGCGCTCCGCTAAAAGGATGCAGCCGTTGCCAAGTTCTGCGCACGAGCAGCTGCCGGGTCAAAGCCAGATAAATCAATGCGCCTGCCACCGGAAACACCACGCCGATCAAACTCTTCAGCAGCAGCCCGAATCCCAAACTCGCGGCCAGAATCACGGACCACAACCTCGGTCGTTCTTCCTCCGGATCGAGCGTGCGCAAAAATGCCCACATCGACAGCGCGATCGTGCCCGTCAGCATGACGTCCGGGATTTGAATGCGCGTGAAAAGGAACAGGCCTACACACGTGCCGATGCACATTCCTGCGTATAGTCCCGCTCGTTTTCCGAACGCCCACGTGCCAAACGCCGCGGTCAACAACGCCAGCAGCACTGCCGCGAACGCCACAGGAATACGGGCTGCCCAATCGTGTACGCCGAATGCCTTATAGGAAATAGCGATCAGCCAATAAATGAACGGGGCTTTTTCGAGATATAAGACGCCATCGAGTCGAGCGGTAACCCAGTCTCCGGTCAGCAGCATTGTTTTCGCAATTTGCGCTTGGACCGCATCGACATCATCTTGCAGCGACGGCGGGGAAACGATGCATCCAAAATAGATCGCCGCCGTGATCAGCACCACCGCCAGATAGACTGGCCAATTCGATCCACGCTTAACCCCGCCGCCTAAATCGCCACTTGCCATTTTTTCATCCACAAGAAAAGGATCAGGAATCCCCACAGGTGATAACCGACGTTAATCTCGCGCCGAAAATGCCGCTCCATCAGCTTCTCGATACGCTCTTTCTGGAAGAAAGACCCATACTCCCGCAGGCCGTCGCGCATGGTCTCCACCAGCAAGTTGCGCAGCGGTCCACGAAGCCACTCGTGAGCGGGAATGTCGAACCCGGTTTTCTTTCGATGCAAGATAGTCTGGGGCAGTTTATCGGCCATCAATCGCTTTAATACCACTTTCTGCTTTGCCCCTTGAATCTTGAGCGAGGTCGGCAGCGACGCCGCGAATTCGACGATGCGATGGTCAAGAAAAGGCGGGCGCACCTCGACCGAATGCGCCATGCTCATGCGGTCGCTCTTCGTCAGAATGTCGTCCGCCAAGTAGTATTTCTGGTCGAGCCACAGGTATGGCGCGAGGTCGTCATTCACCGTAGGCAATGTGCGAATCTGCCCCAAAATCTCTGCCAGCGAATCGGGCATAGGCCCGCGAACCAAGTTATCTATGTCATCTTTCGCGAATGTCCCATTCCAATAAGCATGTGCGACCTCTGGTGGCATCAGACAGCCTTCCAGCAGTCGCGTGGCCTTGTAGTCGAAGCCCATTTTCTCGTCGGAAACAGGCCAGCGGCGAATTGCACCGAGCGCCAGCGAAACCATCCCGCGCGGAAATCTGCGGATCGTCCTCGCCATCCGGTCGGCACGGTATGTCAGATAACCGCCAAACAATTCGTCCGCGCCCTCTCCACTTAGCGCCACTGTGGTTTTACGCTTGCACAGCTTTGAAAGAAACCACACGGGTAGCGCCCCGGCATCCGCGCTTGGTTCGTCCGAATAATGTGCAAACTCTTCAATCGCGGCCTGCAACTCCACCTTCGGGTTAAGGTCCATCTCGTCATGGTCCGTGTTGTACCGCTTTACTGCCGCGTGTACATACGGCGTCTCGTCAAAACTCCGTCCACGAAATGAAATAGAAAACGTTTTCAACTGTGCGGAAGTCGCTTGCGACGCATAGTGAAGAATCGAGGTGGAGTCCACGCCCCCGCTCAACCACACGCCGAGCGGCACATCGGAAATCATGTGCTCTCGCACGGACTCTTTCATCAGTCGATCCAGCTCTTCCGTAGCTTCTTCCATCGCGATATCGCGGAGATTGCCGTATGGCAGGTCCCAATACTTGCCCGTGCTAACCTCTCCGTCCCGCCACTCCAGCCATGCCCCTGGCGTCAGCTTGACGATGCCGTCAATCAAAGTCCACGGTGAGGGGATATAGTTCAGCGCCAGATAGCAATCGAGCCCCTCGAGCGATAATTTGCGGGGAATCTCCGGATGCACGAACAGCGCCTTCAGTTCGGAGCCGAAATACAAATCCTCGCCGTGCCGGGAATAGTAGAGCGGTTTGATGCCCAGCCGGTCTCGGGCCAGCACCAGCCGTCGCGATGGCTGGTGCCAGATCGCAAACGCAAACATCCCCCGCAGGCGCGCGATGCTCTGCATGTCCCACTGCAGAAACGCCTTCAACACTGTTTCGGTATCAGAGTGCGAGGAGAACCGATGCCCCAGAGGCTCGAGTTCGCTCCGCAATTCGAGGTGGTTGTAAATCTCGCCGTTGAAGACAATGCCCCATTCGCCGCCGTTCTCGAGAATCGGCTGGTTTCCGCATTGCAAGTCGATGATTTTGAGTCGCGCCGCGCAGCACGAGAAAGCTTCCGAGGAAAATGCGCCTTGCTGATCCGGCCCGCGATGATGCAGCGTGGCCACGGCTTTTTCGATCCGCCCCTCAGGCGCCCGTCGATTTTTATGCGTGAAGCCCGCAATCCCGCACAAGCGTTGTGCCTTTCTTACGAAGAGTATTGTGTGCGCACCTGCAGTAGCCCAGGCTATATTGCGAACCGGAACTTTCTACTGCGGAGACCCTCAAGGCCGTTGGCCGAGGCGGAACAGAAATAATTCTGCGCGACTGTAAGATTCTTCGTTCCCTTCAATTAAACGAACGCGAAGTGGGCTCTTTCAAGCCTACATGCAGTCAACAAGCAAGTGCAAGCGCAGTTGGATACCTACAGTGTCGTGAGTGCGAAGTCACTCAGCTACCAGGTATTGTAAGGACTCGGATCCGATACCCCCGTACCATCGCAACTTGAATGAACGTCATCGATGCCAGAGCCCGACTGATCCGGCGAAATCACCTGGTCGCTAAAATGCAGCGTCCAGTCCAACCGGCAGACCGGGTCGACCGGTACAGCTCGAAGATAGTGCCCGTCCACTAGATCCTGAATCGATTGCGGCGCCTGTTGCTTATCCAACGTGTAATTGTCGATCGCCTGCCGCATCGTCTGCAGATCTTCTTTCAGCACCGATTCCCGTGCTCCCTGGATCGACCGCTGGTACATGCCGACGCCGATGCCGACCAATATCAGGATGATCGCGATGACGATCATCACCTCAATCATCGTGAAGCCGCGTTGCCGCAATGTGCGGCGAACCCATTTAGGCGCGGCAATGGAGCAAGGAGCGATTTGCAAGGTCGGCCTCATTCTTACCAATCCGAGTATTTGGTGCCGTCCATCGCGGTGGCATCCGATTTCGAGTACACGTCGAAGACGTTCTTGCCGTCCCAACTCATGGAATCCGGATCGTCTTCCACGGAGCGGAGTCCCCAATCGGCCTGCTTGGTAAATGGGTCGATAGGAATACTCCGCAGAAAGTGAATCGTCTTTCCGCCCGTCCCGCCGCCGCCCAGCCCACCCGTCAGCGGGACGCCCGTAACCAGCGTCTGCAAATCAGGAGGATACCCGCCCGTCAAGGGATCGACGCGAATCTGGCCCTTATCTGCCAGCAATTTGTAGCGGTCGATCGCATCACGCATGTCCTGCAACTCGCGTCTTAAGGTGCGTTCACGCAATCGCCAGCCGGTGTAACGCGCTATCGGGAGCGCAGCCGAACACAGAATCACCAGAATGGCGCACGACACTAGCAGCTCGATCAGCACCATGCCCTCGGCCGCGACGTGTTTCCTGCTCTGGTTCATCGTCCTCATTCGTACGCTCGTCACGCTCGCGCGTCACTGCACCTTCAAAGAGGCTTCGCTTGTGACCAGCGGGATTGGCCTCTGTTGCGAATCCTTTGCGTTGATCTGAACGACCGACAGCGTGGACGTGCCGGGGGCTATCGCCTTCACCACCACGCCTAACAGGGTTCCGCTTCCGCTCACTCCAGGAGTGTTTGGCTGGCGCGTGGCCGAGATGATCGCCTGCCCATGTTCCTTATCAACCCTCTGTACGATCGCGATTTCCTGCGTACCGCCCGACAGGAATCCGCCATGACGTACTTCTTCGACGCTCAGCACCGCGGGATTGTATTGCAGCATCATCGGCACGGAATACAGGTCAGATACGTTCTCTACCACGATCCCCAGGGTCGCGGTCTGCCCAGCCTTAAGGTTCAATGCGTTCGGCTCGAACCGGATTCGTGGCCCGGAAACTTGTGGCGGCGCTGCCGGCGCCCCTGGATTTGGCGCGGCCGTATCCGGCGTTGCTACCACTGGGCCGTTCGCAGGCGTCGCTGGGATGGCGCGCTGCTCTGTGGGTGCGAAGCTCGCAGACCCACCCGGATTCGAAGAAGGCGCTTTGACGTCCAGTTCTCGCTTGACCGTTGGGTTGGTGTCCGATCCTGCGTACAGGCTCCGCAAATTTGCCTTGGTCCACTCGGGCATGCGAACAATGTGCGGAATCAAAACGATAATATCTTCGTTGTCCTGATGCTCGACATTTTCCGTCGAGAACAAGTAGTGCATCACTGGGATCTTTGCCAGCCAGGGCCATCCGTTCAGCGTTTTCGTATCGATTCGGTCAATCAACCCACCCAGAATGCTGACTTCGTTTTCCTTCAACCGGATTTCATGTTCAATTTTGCGCTGGCTGATGATCGGCTGTTGAATGCCACCGATGTTCTGGTAACCCGTTACCGAAGACACTTCCACCAGCAGCTTCATGCTCACGTCACGATTCGGATGCACGTGCGGAGTGACGTCGATATTCACGCCCACATCGATGTACTGGAATTGCGTGTTCACCAGCGGATTGACGAATCCCGCGCCGGCTGTGCTGCCGACGCCAACGCCTGCCTGGTAGCTGCCAGTCGCCACCGGCACGCGATCGCCGATGCGCAACTTCGCCGCCTGTCCGTCGATCGCGCGAATCTCCGGGTTCTCAATGATCTTTGTCGCCGAATCGGTCATCAGGAAGTTTGCCGTTGCGCTCGGAATCGTGAAGATCACGTCGTTCTGGTTAAGGTGGGTCAACTGGTTGAGTGTGATCGTGTTACTCGGGGTAGTGGTCGACGACGTCGAACTGCTAGTGGTGTTGTTGGGATTGATTGTCACCGAAGTGCTCTGTGGCGGAAGGATGCCCAGATTCTTCAAGTGATCCGTGCGCGCCTCGAGAACTTCCACTTGCACGATGACTTCCGGCTTCGCCTTGTCAATGTCTTTGATGATTTTATCGATGAGGGCGAGCTTGTCGGGCGTGTCCCGCACGATGATCGCGCTCTGCGCATTCACCTGCTGGATGCGCTTCAGATCGAGCAACTGGCGAAGTCCGGTGGTGACCTCGGTCAGATCCTGCGCCACCGCGATATTGTTCAGATAAAACGTTCGAACCACCTGCTCGTCATAGTCACGACGCTTCTGCGTCTGGTCGGGGATCACCATAATGATATTTTCGGTGACCGGCTTCCAGAACGTCTTGCTCTCCAGGCAAACGATATCGAGCGCCTGTTCCAGCGTTACGTTGTTCAGTTCCGTGGTAATTCGGCGCGCCTGCAGGTCCGGATCGTAAATCACCGTCAGTCCTGCCAGCTTGCCAATCGTGTCGAAGATGATCTTCGAATCATTCGACATCTTCAGGTTGATTGGTGCGCGGGAAAGCGGTTTCAACTCCGGTGGCGCGGACGCCAGTGAAGGCTGGCCATTTTCCATAATCGGTTGTTCTTGCGATTGCGCGGACCGCGTCCGTTCCGCGAGGTCTTCCAGGGACTTCTTCAACTCTTGGTCGGCGACGATGCTGGAGGGGTCGAGAATTGTGGCCCGTTGAAATTCCGAAATGGCACCCTGGATATCGCCCTTATCCCGCAGTTTCACTCCTTGATGGATGTGAAATTGACCGGCTTCGAAGCGGGACTGGTTCAGCTTGATCCGGTACGCCGCGTTGTTGGGTTCGGCCTGCAGTGCCTTGCTGTAGTAATCGACTGCCGCGTCGTAATCCCTTAAATCTAAAGCCTTTTCACCAGCCTTAAAGTCCTGCCCGCCCTTCTTGGGGCAGCCTGCTAGCGCAATTCCGAGGAAAATCCAAACCAGTATCTGACCACTGCGGCGCATGAATGCTCCGGAAACCGGATTAGGGGCATAGTCCGTCTTAAGTTGCTCTTGCAGTCTAGCACTCGCCTCATTGGGGCGGCAAGCAGGCCCGCGCGCGCCACCTCGATTAGCCCACAATTTCACCTTAGACACCCTCCCAGCGGTTTCAAATCTGGCTAGGCACACGATGAGCCCAAAATCAAGACAGCGCGGATCCCCGACGGCGACCTGACGGCGAGTTACGGGCTAGGGTGAAAGCAGGTCCACTCTTCTGCTTCCATAGCTTTAGACGCGCCATCGGGTAAAATGAAAGATTGTGGCTAAGCCAAATAGCAAACAAGGGAAGGGCAAAGACGCCAAAGCGCCTCGCGAGCAGATTGTCGCGCAGAACCGCTCCGCTTCGTATAACTACCATATTCTTGAGAAGCTGGAAGCGGGTCTAGTGTTGCACGGCACGGAGGTAAAGGCTTTGCGCGAAGGCAAGGCCAACATTCGCGACGCTTTCGTCGACTTCAAACCCAGCGGTCCCTATCTGGTGAACGCTCACATTGCGCAGTACATGCCCGGTGGCCCATGGAATCACGAGCCTCTGGGTGACCGGAAATTGTTGTTGCATAAACGCGAGATTCACAAATTCGCAGGTCGCACCGAGTCGAAGGGTTTAACCGTCATTCCCTTGCGAATTTATTTTCGTGACGGCATCGCCAAAGTCGAACTTGCCTTGGCTCAAGGGAAAAAATCGTGGGACCGCCGCCAGGATGAGCGCACCAAAGAGGCTCGCCGGGAAGCGGAACAAGCTATGTATCGCAACCGGAGGCGATAACCATCATGCAAATCACGCTAGACACCAGAGCTTTGACGACAATCGACGCCGACGCGCTGGTCACTTACCTCTTCGAAGATGGCGAACCGCAAGGCCGCCTCGCCGAGTTGGACCAGCCAACTGGCGGATTGTTGTCACGCCTCATCAAGAGCGGCGAAATATCCGGGAAAACTCTGGAGATGACTTTGCTCCACGCCCCCGCCGGTTTGAAAACCCCGCGACTCTTGCTCGTTGGTGCCGGTAAGCGGGATGCCTTCAACGCCGCAACCCTCCGCAAGCTTTCCGGAGCGGCACTCCGTTACTTGAAATCTCGTTCAGTACACTCTTTTGCTTTTGCACTGCGGGAGAAGGACGGCACCGAAGATGCCGCACAGGCGGTGGTCGAGGGCTTGATCACGGCTGATTTTGAAACCGACAAGTATAAGACCGACAGAAAGACCGACAAGTTCGTCGACAAAGTGGCGGTAGCCGGTTTCGGTGACTCCGGCAAGACCGCCGCAGAAAAGGGAATTGCGCGCGGCCGTACCATCGCTGAAGCTCAGAATTTTGCCCGCGACCTCATCAACGAGCCTTCCAACAAATTGACACCCCGTATTCTTGCCGAGAAAGCAGAAGCTATGGCGAAGGAAGCCGGACTGAAGGTCGAGGTTCTGGACGAAAAAAAGATCGCCGATCTGAAAATGGGCGCACTACTCAGTGTCGCTCAGGGCAGCGTGGAACCGCCGCGAATGATCGTCATCACCTACACGCCGGCGAATCCGAAACCGGGTGCTCCTGTTGTGGCATTGGTTGGTAAAGCGGTCACGTTCGATACTGGCGGTATCTCTATCAAGCCTGCCGACGGCATGGAAAAGATGAAATACGACATGGCCGGCGGCGCCACCATGATCGGTGCGATGCGTGCTCTGGCAGCCCTGAAGCCTGCCGTCAAGGTCATTTGCGTTGTTCCGGCCACCGAGAACATGCCCGGCGGCAAAGCCCAAAAGCCCGGCGACATCCAAACCGCCATGTCCGGCAAGACCATCGAAGTCCTCAACACCGATGCCGAAGGCCGCCTAATCCTTGCAGACGCGGTTCATTACGCGAAGCAGCTCGGCGCAACCCATCTCGTCGATGCCGCCACGCTAACCGGCGCGATCGTGGTCGCTTTGGCCAATGTAAACGTAGGCGTCTTCGGCAACGATCAGCCCTGGACCGATAAACTGTTGGCCAGCGCAAAAGCAGCCGGCGAAAAAATGTGGCAGCTTCCCATGGACGACGAGTATCGCGAGTTCATCAAGGGGAGCTTCGCCGACATTCAGAACATCGGCAGCGGCAAGGGTGGTGGTTCCATCACGGGCGCCTGGTTCATTCGCGAATTCGCCGGCGACACGCCCTGGATTCATCTCGACATCGCGGGTACTGCCTGGAACGACGACGCGAAAGCGTGGTTAGCCAAAGGACCAACCGGCGTCAGCCTCCGCACCCTCGTCCACCTCGTCTCCTCCCTGTAACGGTTTCCTTGTAGGGGCGCAGCACTGCTGCGCCACATGTCCGCAAGATGCCATGCTGCAGGAAGCGTTACGACCTCCCAGCTGCTCCCTCACATCCGGTCTGCCGTTTCAATCCCCAACAAACCCAACGCCAGCATCAATTGCCTCTCCACCAACTCCGTCATCCCCAACAAGAACGCCCGCTTCTGTTCATCTGCTTCTTTGAGAATCGGGTGCCGGTGATAAAAATTATTGAACGCCTGCGCTAATTGAAACGCGTATTTCGCCACAAAGGCCGGCTCCTGCGCGCCAATCGCAGCGTCGACCGCCGCATCCAGCGTCCCATTCAACAACAGCAATTCCCAAAAATCGCTGCCCTGCGCTCCATTCAACAAAGTGTTCAGCGCATCCGGTCTAACTTCAACCCGCACGCTGCTCGCTTCCGCCCCTTTGCGCCGAATTCCGCGGATCCGCACCACCGCATACTGGCAGTAGGGCCCGGTCTCCCCCTCCGCCTTCAACGCATCTTCAAAATCAAACGCGATGATGGTGTTCCGCGTGAACTTCAGCAAGAAGAACCGTAGAGCACCGACAGCAAGCGCATTCGCCGTTTTCGCCAATTCCTCGGGCGTCATATCCGCCTGCTTCAGTTGTACGCGACTCTTCGCTGCCTCCAGCATTCGGTCAATCAAATCATCCGCTCTTACGCCAAATCCTTTCCGCCCGCTGACCTCCACATAAGGCTTGCCCGCTTCCTCGGGCGTGAGTTCGTAGCCCAATTCCCGTGCACACCGTGGAGTTAGCGCCACAATCTGGTAGTCAAAGTGGATAGAATGATCCGCTTCCTTCGTGTGCCCCAGCGCCCTCAATCCTTCGGCAACCACGTCCTGCAAGTACGCCTGCCGCGTGTCGATCACGTTGTAAACGGCGTCGGCATGTCCGAAGTTCGGTGCGCCGCTCTCGTTCTCTCCCGCTGTCGTCGCCCAAACCGTTTCGCCCGCGGGCGGATTCGGCCATTTACGGTAGTGAAAATCTTTGCCAAGCAACCCGAATTTCCAGAGTTGGTACGCGATGTCTTTTCCTACATACGTTACCGTGCCGTTCGAACGCACGATGATCTTTGCCTGGTCCTCTTCGCCTGCCCCGTCTTCCCCCCCAGGTCCCCCTCCATGGTTCCAGGGCATGATCCAGCAGCCCGCATTCTTACCTGTGGTTGCAAGTTGAATCGCGCCGCTGCCTTTCAACTTTTCGAACGCCGCGTCCCAGAAATGCAGGTGGAGAATCTCGCTCTCTCTCGCCAGCAACTCGTAAAAGATATCGAGCCGCGCCATCGTGCGCAGGTGATACCCGACGATGGCATCGGCAATGACCGCCGCCATTTCCGCGGTCTCGCCCCGGCCGTTCTCTATCGCTTGCAGGGTTTCTCCGTGCAGTTTAGCCGCACGTTGTTTGTCGGCATCCAGGAACTGTTTGGCCTTCGCGTACAGGTCCCAGCAGACATAATCGAAGTGCGGCTTCGCGGCGAGGCCCTTAACCTCACCGAGCGATTTTTGCTCCATGTGCTCGAACCCGATAACCACATCCGCAACCTGCACGCCGGTGTTGTCGATATAGTTCTGCACCGCCACGTCCTGACCGGTGTGCCGGAGTAACCGCACCATCGTGTCGCCCAGCACCGCATTGCGCAGGTGCCCAATGTGCGCCGCCTTATTCGGGTTGATGCTCGTATGCTCCACGATCACGCGACGAGCATGTTGTAGGGGCACATGCTGCGCCCCGGTCGGTGCAAAACTCAGCGACTTCCAGAATGCCGCTCGGTCAAAGAACGCGTTTAAATACCCCCCGCCCGCAACCTCCACTCGCGCGATGCCCTCAACCTTGGGCAACGCCACAGCAATCTCCTGCGCAATCGCGCGCGGCGCCTTCTTCAAACGTTTCGCGAGCTCGAAACACACCGGCGATGCCGCTTCTCCTAACTCCAGCTTTGGCGGACGTTCCAACACAATGGGGATCTCGACTCCATATGTCTGCCGGATATGGGCGGATAGCGCGTCGCGCAAACGCTGAATCAATGTCTGATACACGTGGCCTCAGCTTGTTTCAACTACGATTTGGAATTTTCCAGTATATCAGTATC